>Ga0224512_10003884_pt1 | contig 12935 bp, 7 predicted proteins | sample SF_May12_sed_USG_4_FD_169103 | JGI IMG/M metagenome (GOLD analysis project Ga0224512, IMG submission 169103) | Sediment microbial communities from San Francisco Bay, California, United States - SF_May12_sed_USGS_13 | ecosystem: Environmental > Aquatic > Marine > Sediment | place: USA: California... | reverse complement strand
ATCTCGTGATGGTCTTGCTGTACGTCGTGTTCATTGTGGGACTCGGCCTCTACTTCGCGAAGCGGACCAAGACCACAGACGACTACTTCCTTGCGGGCCGTTCGCTCACGTGGTGGCTTATCGGATTCTCGCTCTTCGCGTCGAACGTTTCGTCCAGCACACTGGTGGGATTGTCGTCGTCCGCGTTCAGCTCGGGCATCTCCGTGTACAACTACGAATGGATGGCGGCCCTCGTCCTGATCGTGTTCTTGGTCTTCTTCCTCCCGTTCTACCTGAAGACCCGCGTGTTCACGATGCCAGAGTTCCTGGAGCGACGGTTCGACGAGCGATCTCGGTATTACTTCTCGGCGCTGCTCGTGCTGATGAACATCACGATCGACACGGCCGCTGCCCTCTACGCGGGGTCCTTGGTCGTCAAGATCATCTATCCTGGGGTGCCGATGTGGCTGTCGGTGGTCGTGCTCGGCATCGTGGCAGGAGTCTATACGATCGCCGGTGGACTCAAGGCGGTGGTCTACACGGACGCGGTGCAGGCCGTGCTGCTGCTGATCGGCGCCGGACTCGTCGCCGCGCTGTCGTTCAATGCGATTGGAGGCTCCTGGTCGGCCGTCGTGGCCAGCGTTCCGGCAAGCGACCTGTCGATCATTCGGCCGGCATCGGACCCGGTCATGCCGTGGCCAGGACTGGTCACCGGCGTCTTTCTCTTGGGGTTCTATTTCTGGGCTACCAACCAGTTCATGGTGCAGCGTGCGCTCGGTGCCAAGGATCTCAATCACGGTCGCTGGGGGGCGCTCTTTGCTGGCCTGCTCAAACTCCCCATCATCTTCCTCATGGTGTTGCCGGGCATCTTCGGCCGGCTGCTGTACCCCGCCGCTGAGTACCCGGCGCTGGCAGAGAATCCCGATCTCATCTTTCCGACGCTCATGTTCGATCTGCTCCCGGTCGGCATCCGCGGGCTCATCATCACGGCGTTGGTGGCGGCGATCATGTCGAGTGTCGACTCGACGCTCAATTCTGCGTCGACGTTGGTCACCATGGACTTCATCAAGAAGCTCAAACCGAAGGCTTCGAACCGCGCGCTCGTGATTGCCGGTCGAATCGTGACCTTCGTGTTCATGACGCTTGCGATTCTCTGGGCGCCGCAGATCGTCAAGTTCCCGAACATCTGGACCTACCTGCAGCAGATGTTGGCGTACCTGGCACCGCCGATCGTCGCGTGCTTCTTCGCTGGGGTGTTCTGGAAACGTGCGAATGGGCATGGCGCATTGGCAGCGCTCGTGGTCGGACACGTGGCAGCGGCGATCTTCCTCGGCCTCGCGCTGTCGGGGTCGATCATCGTCCAGACGCATGCGCTGACGCCCGAGCAACTGCAGATGGTCGCGGCGGGCACGCCGGTCATCCACTTCCTCTATCTCGCGCCGATCCTGCTCGTGATCGCCCTTGCCGCTCTCGCGGTCGTGAGCCTCGCCACGGATAAGCCTGACGAGGAGGTCGTACGCACGTTGACGTGGTCGCCGGCGCTGCTTGCCGAAGAGACACCGACACTTCGACTGTTGCCGTGGTACAAGAATTACCGCTATCAGTCCGTCGCGATGCTGGTGCTCATCACGATCTTCGTAATCGCTTGGTGGTAAGCGGGGAGCGAAGGCGGACGCAGGTCGTTGCCAATGACCAAGACGATCGTCGCGATTGGTGAGGCGCTGTGGGACGTATTCCCTGACCAACGGCGACCGGGTGGCGCACCGTGCAACGTTGCGTTCCATGCGGCCCAACTCGGCGATCGAGGTGTCATCATCACGCGGGTTGGCGGTGACGCTGATGGGGATGAGCTCGTCGCGTACCTGCGGCAACGAGGTGTCGACACCAGATACATGCAACGTGACGCGACGCGGCCGACTGGCACGGTGGTGGTAAAGCTCACGCACATCAGTCCTCGGTACGATATCACGAATGATGTCGCGTGGGATTACATCGCTCCGGAGGACGCGGCAAGTGGACTCGCTGCGGAGGCGGACGCAATCTGCGTTGGCTCGTTGGCGCAGCGGAGCAGCACGACGCGAGCGACCATTCGGCAACTGCTGTCTGATGCTCACGGCAAAGCCCTGATCGTGTTCGACGTCAACCTCCGTCCTCCATTCACCGACCCAGAAGTCATCCTTACCACTTTTGTGGCGGCTGACGTGACCAAGATGAGCGCATCGGAAGTCGCTGAGGTATCGACGATGCTCGACAGGCCGTCTCTGGCCCAGTGGCTTGTCGAGAGTGTCGGTGTGCAGGCTGTATGCGTCACTCGTGGTGAGAAGGGTGCCTCGATCACTACATCGGATGGAACGGTCTCCGTGCCCGGCATTGAGGTCGATGCGTCCGCAGGTGATCCCGTGGGTGCAGGCGATGCGTTTACCGCTGCGATGACCTGTGCGCTGGTTCGTCAGGCGACGCCGGAACAGGCGCTCGTCACCGCAAATCGCTACGCGGCGCTCGTGGCGACCAAGCCAGGCGCCATGCCGGTGCTGTCTGCCGAGGAACTCGCGGAAATCGGACTGTGATTCGCTGACCTCCACCGGTCCGGTGTTCCGGCCGCCGTGCTCCTCAACGTGCAGCGGTCACGGCCACGTTTTGTGTACGATGGTTTGGTTCAGGCGGGGGCGCGGTTCTAATGCGCGCCCCTTTAATGGGGGAGCTTCTTGCGCACGTCCCGCAGTAGCTCGTCGAACTCCCGATAAGTGGGTCCCACCTTGCGAGCGACAGCTTCATCGATCGCTGCGAGCTGGTCCACGCGATCCCGCATCGCCCCGCACCTGGTGGGGGTGCTCACCATCGGAGCCGTACCTGCGCGAGTATCGCCCTCACCTGGCACGCCCCCCGCGGGCTTTGCCGGCTGCGCGAGGCGGGCTGCTGCTGCTAGGAGCTCCGATGCCTGGTCTGCCGCGCCCGTCTTCCATGCCATGTAGCCCTTGTAGAAGTGTGCCTCCACGCTGGAGTAGTTCGAACCGACGACCGCATCGAAATAGGAGTGCGCCTTTTCCAGATCTCCCTGCACCAGTGCGATCTCACCGAGACTCAGGAGTGGGCCCGTCTCCTCACTGTTGATCGCCAAGGCTCGTTGAAACTCGGCCGTTGCTCTTTCGGGCTGGAGCATCTCCTGTTCGCCGACGCAGAAATACAGAGCGCCCAACTGCGAATGTGCACGAGCACTGGTAGGATCGATCTCCACCAACCGCTGCCAGGCCTGCTCGGCCGCAGCGAGGTCCCCCAGGTCGAAGTGCATGCTACCCAGGTAGTAGAGCGCATCTTGATGCTCGGGATTGAGTGCCAGCGCCCGGGTGTACTCGTCTGCCGCGTCCCGCGACTGACCCGCGATCCGATGGTCAGTGGCCCGACGGTAGACCTCCCAAAAGCGCCGGATCCGATCCCGATCCTCGAGGGACATCTCAGTGGACGCGACGCTGCTGGGCGCCCCCGACGACCGACTCTTCAAGACGGTGACTGCCGCAAAGAGGACACCAATCGCAATGAGGAAGCCCGCGATGCGCTTCATCTCGGGTTCGTGGTGGCGTTCTCCATCGCCGCTTTCTCAGAGACCCGCAAGATCTGATTAGATGCTGGACCCACCACAACTTGGCGCAACCCACTGGGCCATCTGATTTCCAGCGTATCTGCGCCCTGGAGTGTGCCGAGTCCGAAATGCTGTACGAGGCTGTTGTGCGAGAGGTACGAGCTCTGTGCGCCAACCTCACGGACCTGGACCGCGCCGCCGGCAACAAGGCGGAGTTTCGCGCCGATGGCCGACCGGTTGCTCTGTTCTCCGATGAGCCGCACCTCGAGCCATCGCTGACGATTGCCACCTTCGTTGCGCAACAAAACGCCGGGCCCGCCGTTATTCACCACAAAGACATCGACATCACCGTCGTTGTCGTAGTCTCCAAACGCTGCACCTCGACCCACAGATCCCTGCCCGAAGTACTCACCGCTCACCGAGGACACATTGTAGAATCCGTCGTCTGCGCCGCGATTCCAGAACACTTGGTCGGTCATCGGTACGAGGAGTCGTGGGTCGTCATCCTGCTGCAACGTACTTCCGTTGACGATGAAGAGATCCAGGCGTCCGTCGTTGTTGTAATCGATGAAGGACGTTCCCCACCCGATGAACTCCAGCGCAACTTGCCCCAGTCCATACCGGTCTGCCACGTCTATGAACTGCAAAGGTTGGGGAGTGTCGGAACCGAGGGCGCGCAACTCCGACCGGAGGTTGCTGTACAGTGCGTTTTCCTGTGCTATCCAGTGCGTGACGAACATGTCGACATCGTCATCCCCGTCCCAGTCGCCGACCGCGATTCCCATGGCGCCCCGGTAGTCCGCGACCCGAGCGGCCAGACTGATATCCGTGAACGTTCCGTCTCGCTGATTCCAGAAGAGCAGGTTGTCAGAAACGTCGTTCGCAACATAGAGATCGGGCCAGCCATCATCGTCGAAGTCGGCCCACACGGCGCCGAGACTTCGCCCCGGTTCGCCCGACACACCGGCCCGTACCGCAAGCTCACTGAAAGTCCCGTCTCCGTTGTTGCGATACAGGAGATTCCGTTCCGGCTCGAACGACGACGGATTGATGCCAGCGGGCTGCTCGACATCGTACTGCAGCGATTTCTCTTGCGCCGCTAAGTAGCGATACTTGACGTATCCCGTGACGTACAGGTCGAGGAATCCGTCTCGATCGTAGTCGCCCCACCGCGCCCCCGCCCAGAAACCAGGACGTCCACCGAGGCCTGCGTCCTCGGTGTTGTCGGCAAACGTGCCGTCTCCCCTGTTGTGATACAAGATGTTGTCGCCGTAGGCCGATACGAAGAGATCGAGCCAGCCGTCGTTGTCGTAGTCTCCCGCCGCGACTCCCATTCCCCAACCGCGAAACTGCACGCCAGCCTCTGCACTGACCTCACGGAACGTGCCGTCGCCGGCGTTGTGGTACAACGCCGCATGTGCCGGAGACCGCGCCACCTCACCATCCGTCGACGTCAGCGGTCCGACCTCGTTGGCGACATAGAGATCCAGCCAGCCGTCGTTATCGAAGTCGCCCCAGGCCGCGCCGGATCCCATGTCTTCCGGTAACTGGGATGACCGGTGTCCGGAGAAGTGGTGGAAACCGATCCCCGCGTCTTGGGTCACGTTCGCGAAAGTGACGCGCGGGTGATCTGGCGGAACCGACCGAGCCAACTCGGCCGTGACACCGGCAACACGCTCGCCCGGTCGGTAGATGGGTTCCGGTCGCGAGGTGAGCCACACAGTGACTGCAGCGACGGCGACAAAGAGCGACCCAAGGCCGGCCGTGAGGAGAAGGAGCCTTCGACGTCGCGGCATCCTGGCCGACATGGCTATGACGATGCCCGCGGTCTCACGACGATCGTCTTCTCATCCTCCGACATGACGGTGATCGGGGCGGTCAGGTTGGCGTCCTCACCGAACAGGAAGTTCAGCAGAAACTGGTCTGCCTTCCTGTAGAGCAATTTCGCCGATACATGCAAAGTCGTGGCCCGTTGGTCGGGTGCCTTGAAGTCACCAGCTGCGTCGAGGGATGGTGGCGCGTCGACACCCTGGCCTCGCGCAGAGACCGTCGTCGCGGGACACGAGAAGCCAAACTCCGCTCTGTCGGACGCCCCGGGAAACATGGATCTGCGGTATCGTACGCCCACCATTTCCCAGAGATTGTGCCGGTCGATCAGGTTGCCGAACTGATCGACCGGTTCTGCTTTGAAAATGAAGGAACCTGGTTGGATGAAATGTCTCTCGTCTCTGGTTCCCGACTCAAAGACGATGTTTCCGGCCTGGTCCTTCACGGTGATCTCCACCCACGCCTGGATGATATCGAGCGGCCCTGTCGGGAAGTCGTGGCCGACCTTGTTGTTGGTGACGACTGCCTGGACCGTGACGTTTTCTCCAGGGGACACCGAATCCGGCACCACAAGCTCCAGCGGCACGGCGGGGCCGGTCTGCCACTTGTCGGCAATCTCAGGGATCTCAATCTCACCCCTCAGCCACCGCGCCGTCAGGTCCGCGTGTTCCTCGGCCCCTTCGAGCTCCAGAGCGAGTGGCATGAACTGATTGGCTGCCAAAAACCGATGACTGCGGTGCTTGCCGTCGCTGCCTGAGCGGTTGTAATCGAGCGGATCTCCATTGGCAGGATCCTGAGATTCCGTCAACGGCATGTGGCATTCGCGACACTCGACCGTCTTGGTTGGGTCGCCCGGCTCGTTCCATCTGCTGTTCTTCCAGTTGTCAAACTGGTTCTGGAGCTGCACCCACCCGACCTGATTGATCTCTTCGTCGATGAACTGCTTGTGGCACGCGGCGCAGAACTCCGGACTCTTGAACAAGCGATGCTGGAGGGTCTTCACGTGATAGCGAGGGTAGGCGCGGAGGAGAAAGTCTCTGAAGAAGCGAGCCGTGTTGCCCTCGTCAAGCTCGAACATGTAGCGGTTCGGTTGCCTGATGACGTAGTTCGCGTTCCCCTGAACGTCGGTTTCCTCGATCGCATGGCAGACGATACAGGAGACTCCTTCCTGATATCCGGCAAGGTTCGTGAGATCTTCGGTGAAGACGTTCTTTGCTCCCGAAAACAGCGAGATCGGATCGTGACAGCCGCCGCAATAGCGCGTCGACTCGGCGCCGTTCTGTTCGGCCATCACCTTCTGCACCGTCTGGAATGCCACGTCCATCGCAGAGTAGCGGTGTGCACTCACCTTCCACTCTCTGACGATCTGCTCGTGACATCGGGCGGTTCCACAGGATTCCGACCCGCTCATGGATCGTGCGTCGAACGCCTTGTCGGTGTTCGTGCGCGCAAGGCTGGGCGCGAACGGCCTGTCTTGACCATAGAGATAGCTGTAGTCAACTGGGAACTCGTTCTCCATCCTCGGTGGCTCGTACCAGTATGCCACCAGCGCGACAGCCACGAAGAGGGACGCGGCGACAACAAGCGAACCCAGGCCAAACTTCTTTGTGGCTGCGAGCGCAGAATCGCCGTCGGCGTTGCGGGTCGCTCGCACCTCACGATTGACGAGGACGAAGATGTGGGGAAGGATCGAGACGATCAAGGCAAACGTGGCGACGATGTGGATCAAGTCCCACGCATAGCTGATGCGTGTTGCCCACAAGGCCTGCACGGTCAGTACCAAACCGGATACGATGGCAATGACGGTCGCCACCATGGCGAAATAGCCGGTGAGCTTCACGTGCGACATGCGTGGCGCCTGGTATAGGATCCAGTGGCGAGTCTGATACCACGCGAATGGCACGAGAAACACGAGTCCGACCGCAGTATGGAGCAGGACCATGACTTGGTTCGAGACTGAAAACGGGAGCAAGAAGATGCACAGGCCCGTGAGCGTCTCGAAGAGCAGTAGACCTGATACCGCAATGAGAAGCTTACGCTGCCACTCCTCGCTTCTCGAACGATTCTGACGAGGCTGTGTCATAGAGTCACTCCATGCTGAAGAAGAGCGTGCAACCGGGTGGCCTGTGGGAGCGTCTGCTGTGCCCGCCCGGCTGCGTCAGTCTCCGGGGGTTCATCGTGAGGCGGATCGAGGTGTTCGGACGGAGCGCGGGCCAGGCACCGAGCGGCAAACCACCGCCTCGGCGGAGAGCGACCAGCAGCTCCTCCAGGTCTTGCCATCGTGTGTGCGATAGTCCGTCCGGCGAGCAGGACGCGGCGCGATCGCGCGCGTTGCGTCTCCTGTCACCTCCCTCACCTGTCACCTCCCTCACGCTACTCGCCGATACCTCCAGTGAATCTAGAGCCGAGGAGGGGAAAGGCAAAAGATGCCGTGATAGTTCGTCGTGTGTGAGGGCTCCCTGCATTTCCGATGGATATGATCCCTTTTCCGAGGATGCGCCGGCAGGAACCCCGGCGGAGTGCCTGAGTTCCCAAGTTCGTCATCATCAAGATGCTGCCAGCGCTCGCTTCGAAGGAGCTCGCCCGGGTTGGGCCGTGACTCCCTGATCGTCACCGGCCCGCTGTGCCGGCTGCGGCGCTCCTCTCCCCAGCGCAGCGGACTCCCATTTCAGGCAGTCCTGTCATCGCTCGTCGTCCCGAGTTCGCCCAGCCTCCACCATAGCGGGATGAGGGCAGTCCCGACCATCAGCAACAGCGCGATCCACACGCCGCGCCACGGAAACCACGTTGGCGCCGGGCTGCCCACCATCCACGAGCCGAGCCCGATGAGTAGGCAGAAGATGGTGGTTGCACACAACAGCATGGCGGCGACCGATCGCACGAGCTTGCGAGATGCGTAATTGGGCGCCACACCGGTGGCGACGGCAATCGGTCCCCAGAAGCCCGGTGGATTGGCGCGCCGATAGAAGTCCGTCAGCCGCTCAGTTGATTCAGGTCCCGAGATGTACGACGCCAAGACGCCGGCGAGCGTGCCAACGATAGCCATGGCAAACAACCGCGTCCCTTGGTGTTCTATGGGAACCGTCAAGATCAGAATCGGTGCAAGCACGAGCGATGCGGCGATCGCCGCGATCTCGCCCCATGCCGTCATGCGCCACCATAGCCACCGCAAGACCAATACGATCCCGATGCCCGCGCCGAGCAAAGTGCTCACCTGCCACGCGGTCTGAATCGATGTCAGTTGGGTCATGACTCCCATGGCTACGAGGAGTATGAACAAGTTGGAGCCACGTGCCACCCACACCAGTGTGCGGGGTCGGGGCTCCCTCTTGAGCAGACGTGGAAACACGAAGCGCTTGAAGATGTCGTTGGTGAGGTAGGACGACCCCCAGTTGAGGTGCGTGTCGACGGTGGACGCCAGCGCGGCGAGCATGCCCGTCAACAGCAGTCCGAGCATGCCCGCCGGCAGGAGATCGCTCATGCCGCGCACGTACGTGGCTTCGCGATCAGCTGCGAGCAGCTCACCGGCGAGCCCTTGAGCCGGCGGGAACAGGATGAGCACGCCTAGCGCGATGGGGAGCCAGATGAGGCTACGACCCACCACCTGGACAAACGTGAAGATGATCGACGCGCGCTTCGCGTCGGCGTCGGTGCGACACGCCATGGTGCGTTGGGCCAAGTAGCCGGTGCCGTCGGCGTACATGTGGACCACCCATTGGACCAGCATGGTCGCCATGACCGCGAGCGAGATGCCTTTGGCCTGAGACGGAGTGAAGGAGAGCAACTGGTTGGCGGTCATCCCTGCAGAGCCGTCCTCAGGAAATGATGCGCGAATCTGATCGGTGAGAGCGCCGAGGCCGCCGACTTCCGCAAGAACGTACCCGGCAAAGAGGACCGTTCCCAGCAACATGATACCGAGCTGCACGATGTCGGTCGCAACTACGGAGCGAAGACCGCCGGTGGTGGAATAGAGTGTCGTCACCAGAACGATGGCTGCAATCGAGATGAGGTTCCGGGCGGAGAGGATCCACACCATCTCGTCGGCACCGTCGAACGGCACCGAGGCCCAGCTTACGGTGTCGAGAATGAAGGTCCCTTGAGCGGTTTCGCTCGTCGGTACCAGCGGCACGCCGATGGTGCGAACCAGATCGACGACGGGGTCGAAGATGGCCGCTGGCAGCCATTGATCCCACAGCAGGAACGGCTCGGCGATGCGCGTCGCGGCAATGAGGACCATGGCCAAGATGGCGCAGTTGATGACGACGCCGAAATAGACGGCTTTCAGTCCACGCAACGTCGCAGCCGGCCCGCTGCCATAGCGGATCTCGGTGAGTTCCGCGTCGGTGAGCACGCCGGCGCGGCGCCAGCTCGCCGACAATACGAATCCCAGTAATAGAAACGCGAGCGCGAAGATCCAGAACGGTCGCCAGAGATAGAAGATGCCGGCGGTAGCCACCAATCCGGTGACGAATAGCGGCGTGTCGGCGGCGAACTGCGTCGCCGCCATGCTGAGACCCGCCTTCCATCCGGGCAGGCTGCGCCCGGCGAGGAAGTACTCTTCCAGACTCTGCGAGGCGACGCGCCTGGCCGAAAACCCCTGCCACACCGCGTAGGCGACAAACGCAAGAATGATCAGGACGTCCAGGGTAGCCATGGTCTATTCCTCGACTACCACGACGGCCTCGTGTGGCAGCAGCTGGAGCGCACCCGTGATCTCGATGCCTTCGTTCGCGCGCTCGGTGGACACGGCGATCCGGCCGGTGATTCCTGCGGTGTCTACGGAGACCGGCTTGGTCGAGTAGTTAATCGCAACAAGGACGCGCTCCGACCCCTCGACGCGTTCGAACGCGAAGCACTCGGGCGGAACCGGATCCAGTGGCCGATACGCTCCGCCTCGAAGAGCCGCCGAGTTCCGTCTGAGCGACAGCAGCCGGCGATACAGATTGAGGTGCGATTCCGGATCTGACAGCTGGGATTCAACGTTTCGCGTGGCGTGGTCGCTTCCCACCGGCAGCCATGGGTCCTCGGCCGCTGTGAACCCGGCGGTTGCATCAGGCGACCACCGCATTGGTGTGCGGCAGCCGTCGCGACTCAGGCCGGGCTCAGACATGCCCCAAGGATCCTGCTGCTGGTGTGCTGGGATGTCGGCTTCACGCATGCCGAGCTCGTCGCCGTAGTATAGGGTCGGCGACCCGCGGAGCGTGAGGAGCAGCACCGCCGCCTGCCGGCTTCCGTGCTCTCCGAGTCGAGTAGCCAGCCGTTGGTCGTCGTGACTCCCGAGCACGTAGTTGGGCCACGCGCCCCGGGGCAATGCAGCCTCGAGGCCGTCCACGGCCTCTCGCACGCCGGACGTGGTCCACGGCACCTTCAGCAGCCCGAAGTTGGCCGGCATGTTCACGCCGTCGAGGTCCTCGCCGTAATACGACGCCAATCGTTCCCAGTCGAACACGTGCATCTCCGCCAGCGCCATCCGCGCCGGCTCATACTCGTTCAGCAGCGCACGCATGTGGCGAAACACCTGGTGCACGTCTGCGTGTCCTTGGTCATGCACGTGTACTTGGGACTCGTACGCTCCCAACGACTTGTGCATGTGGAGCGAGCCGTCGCGGTTCAGCGGATTGTCCCGCTCGTGGGGGTCCTTCATCATGAAGAGCACCGCATCGAGGCGGAATCCGTCCACGCCGCGATCGAGCCAGAAGCGCATGTTGTCCAACATGGCCGCTTTGAGCGCGGGGTTTTGCCAATTCAGATCGGGCTGCTCTTTCAGGAACGAATGCAGGTAGCACTGACCCGTCCGCTCGTCCAGCTCCCAGGCTGAGCCACCAAACACGCTGAGCCAGTTGTTGGGTGGCGAGCCATCCGGCTTGGGATCCCGCCACACATACCAGTCGCGGCGGGGGTTGGCGCGAGAGCTTCGCGACTCGATGAACCAGGAATGCTGATCGGACGAGTGGTTTGGCACGAAGTCGATGAGCACCTTGAGCCCGGCGTCGTGAGCCCTCGCCACGAGCCGATCGAATGTCGCGAGATCGCCGAACAGCGGATGCACGTCGCAGTAGTCCGACACGTCGTATCCGAAGTCCGCCATGGGGGAAGGGTAGAACGGCGTGATCCAGATCGCGTCGACGCCGAGCGTGTCGCTCAAGTAGTCCATGTGGTCGATGATCCCTTGCAGGTCACCGACGCCGTTGCCGGTCGTGTCCTTGAAGCTGCGGACGTAGACCTGATACACGACCGCGGTCTGCCACCACTCGTGTCGGTCAGGATCGGACAAGAGAGCAATCTCCATCATTGCACCGGTCGGTGACCGGGATTGGGGATTCGCGATCAGGCCTAATGGAATCGAACCACCAATGTATCCACTTGGGAGGAGTGCGCGAACCGGCGCGGGGTCCTGCAGGGCCCTCACCCTCGGGCTACCGACCAGCCGGACGCTAATAGGACCCGAAAGATCAGCGTGGCCGCCGCGATCAACGTAAGTGTTTGATTGACAACTGGTTAGCCGCACTCACCATCGTTTCAGTGGTGTTTACTGAAGCTTCAGTCAGGGCTACTCAAGCTTCAGTCGCGGCTACTCACGCTTCAGTCGTGGCTACTCACGCTTCAGTCGTGGCTACTCATGCTTCAGTCGTGGCTACTCACGCTTCAGTCGTGGCTACTCACGCTTCAGCCACCGCGACCCAAGCTTCATTCGTGACGACCCACGTGTCAGTCGTCGTGACCTGCGCGCCCGCTGGTCGTCGGACGGACGAGCGCGTTCCAACGAGAGGGAGTTGTCGATAGACAACGCCGGTGCCCGGCTTGGCAGCGATATGGTCCATGAGTTCCTGATGTTGCTGCCTGCAGTATGGTCAGGTGGAGTCCGAGAACGCCATGAACACGGCCTGACTGGTACCTTGATCGAGGCGTCCCCCTGTCTGCAACAACCGCGGCCACTGACGCCGAAAATGAGCGTCTTCGCGTTACGCGATCGCCGAAGCAAGCGCACACATGCTCCTCCTGGACCGGCGGGACACGCCACCCACTACTCGGTTCCGCGTTCTACTCGGCCGCACGCCGAGAGACCGTGCGCGACGGAAGGGCGAGGGTTTCAACAGGTCGCAACAGTTGGCGGAGCACCCCGTTGGCTGCGATTCACGACAACTTCACTTCCATTGTGGTATTGCTACGACCCTTGTCAGAAATGATCCCACGTCGTATTGAGGCGATCGCAAAGGGAAGTATTCCTGTGGGTGGTCCCTCAAGAGATGGTCGTGAGGTGGTCCATGAAGTGGAAAGAGAGTCTACTGATGGCGGCGATTGTAGGGACACCGTTGATGGCCGGGTGCAGCGAATCGCCGACGGACACCCCTGCTGACGACGACCCTGCCATCGAGCTCGAGCGTGTCGTCAACGACGACTTCGGCATCAGCACCCTCGTGCCTCGCGGCTGGTCAGAGCACCTATCGGGCCGCTTCCGCCGGGGAGCGTCTCTTCAGACCGAGCTGATCACGGAGTTCTACCCGAGCATGGACGCGGCCTGGCTCATCGCATCGCTCATCCTGCCTGCACT
>Ga0224512_10003883_pt1 | contig 12935 bp, 15 predicted proteins | sample SF_May12_sed_USG_4_FD_169103 | JGI IMG/M metagenome (GOLD analysis project Ga0224512, IMG submission 169103) | Sediment microbial communities from San Francisco Bay, California, United States - SF_May12_sed_USGS_13 | ecosystem: Environmental > Aquatic > Marine > Sediment | place: USA... | reverse complement strand
GCGGCAACACCGTGTGCGATGGCTTCAGCGCTAGACAAGAGAATGTCCCCGGCGACTTCATGAATCATAAGGCCTGTTCCTACTCTGGCGTGCGACCGGCCCATTTGGCTCCAACCAGATTTTTCATGCTATACGCATTTTCCAGTCCCTCAGCCGACTGAATCTAGCCATTCTTGCCTGTTAGCAAAGGCCTCAACGGGACGGAATCGGGCTGCCGCCTCGTTTGAGATTGAGTCGAATCGACCGTCCGCTTGCTGGGGCGCTTGCGACATTCAAGGAGGAAGCTGCCGCGAGGCTCTGCGCATAATTTGAACCCGGTACCGAGCTGGAGGTTGTGGCGGGCTATAATCCCGCTATGAGACCCGCCAAATCACGGGCCGCGCTTGCGTTACCGCTTCTAGCGGTCGGCCTACCCGCACTTCTGCTCGCGCAGATACCCACAACCTTCGATCTCCAGGCCGGTCTAGCGGCAACCGACGAGGAGACACCTCCAGTGTTTCAGGTCGAAGTGCTGATCTTCGCCTACAACGAATTCAACCCGCTCGAGGAGGAGTTCCCTCTCGAGCCGCCGCGGGCACCGAAGGAGTTTACGGGCGCCACGATCAAATCGGCACCGCATACGCTACAACCCAGCTCTGCAGACTGGATGCTCGAAAGCCTGACGCTGCCGACGGATCCGATCGCCGAGCCCGCGATCGGCGCTATCGACTACGGCCTTGGGACATCGGCTGAGCCGGCAACGGGCCTCGAGCCCGCCGGGACGACGCGCGCGCTGGACGGCACGCTTGCGACGGATGCCGGCGTGACGCTCCCTTCTGAGGACGACTTTGACGAGTTCGGCAATACGTTCGGACCGCCACCACAGACCGAGGACGATGGGCTCTGGTACACGATGCTCGGCACTGACGAGCTAACGCTCGACCGCGCGTTTGCGCGGCTCAACAACCTCGATGCCTACACGCCGCTGATCCACACGGGCTGGTCGCAGGAGGCGCGACTCGAGGAAGAGGCCCAATCCTTCGATCTCGCCGTGCTCGGCTCGCTGCGGCCAGCCGGAACGATTCGTCTGCACAGAAGCCGCTTCCTGCACCTGACGCTGGATCTGGTCTTACAGAACGACTACCGCTACACGCTCGCCCCGGTAGCGTTTGACGAGCCACACTGGCCACTCGCCGAGTTCCAGGCCCCGCTGCGTTATCGCATCGACGTACAACGCCGGATTCGCAGCGAGGAGATACATTTCTTCGATCACCCAGCGTTCGGCGTGCTGATTACGGTGAGGCCGCAACCCGAGGATCCCGAAGGCGAAGGCGAGGGCCCGGTCGGACCGGCGGCTTAGACTAGATCAGCCCTGGGCGGAGCGTGGCGCGTCGGCTTCTTCAGGATCTCTGCCCAGCTTCGTGCGGGCTTCATCGATGAGCGTCTTTAGATAGTCTGCGCTCGACGGCTTGCCTACCGCGACACCGACGCTCACCGTCACATAGCGACCGGAGCGGCCACGTGGATTGTGCAAGCCGAGGCGACGCACGTTGGTCGCGACGCGGTCGGTCAGCGCTGTAACCTTTTCGATATCTTGCCCTTGCATCAGCGCCACGATGCGCCGACCGTCCTCGCAGCCGCAGATATCACCCGCACGCCGCAGCAAGCCCGTCACCTGAGCCGCGATCATGCGGACGCAGGAATCCGCTGCTTTTGCACCGAACGTCTGCCGGTAAGTATCCAGGTCGTTGATCTCGATGAATGCGACGCCAATGAGCTCGCCATCGCGTCGTGCGATCTGGCAGTCTCTGTCCGCGAGCTCGAGGAAGTACTCGTAGCGCAAAATACCGCTGGCCGGATCGATGCGATCTAGGCTCGCGGCCTTCTTGCGTGCGCGCGACAACTCGCGTTGCAGCAACCCCATCTGCACACCCGTCTGACCCGTGTCGGCCTCAGTGATCTCGGCTTGCAGCACGAGATACTGCCTGAGTTCGCCACGGCGGGTCAGGATCGGCTGCACGCGCGTGCGGCTGAGCCAGGTCGTGCCATCCTTGCGAATATCCGGAAGGTCCGCGACGTAGTTGTCGGCGCTACCGAGTGCCACGCGCAACGCGGCCGTAGCCGGCAGATCCTCACCATCCGTATCGAGCACGCGCCAGGGACAGCCGACCGTCTCCTCGGCGCTGTATCCGGTCAGTGTTTCGTAAGCCGGGTTGACGTAGACGACCCGGTAGTCGGCCTCTGAGGCATCGATAACGAGGATGCCCTCGGAGCTCAGCGTAGCGATCTGCTCGAGAATGTGTCGACTGGGTTGAGTCACAGCTGGCGTAACAGCCTTACCATAATGCGTCATCTTCAATCCTCGCGCCGACGCGGCCGCGCGGCAAGGGCGCAGTTCACATCTCGGCCGTTGCTTGCAGCTCGGGGATCAGAAGCTCCAGCACAGTGAGCGCCTTGGCCATGCCATCGGCGACATATCGATCGAGCTGCGCGTGGATGTCGCGCCCGCCGGGACCGCGCCCGGCAGCGTGATTCACGCCGACGGCACAGATTGCATACCTCAGGCCAAGCTCCCGCGCGAGCGCGGCCTCGGGCATGGCCGTCATACCGACCATCGTGCAGCCGTCGCGCGCCATGCGCTCGATCTCCGCCGCCGTCTCGAGCCGCGGGCCCTGCGTTACCCCATAGACGCCCCGGCCTTCGGCGGCGGCGCTTTCGGCAGCAACGGCCGCGAGCCTGCCCCGGAGCACGGCGTCAAAAGGCTCGGTTAACTCGACGTGGCGCAGCGCCCCGCGACTGCCGTCATCGAACGTGTGCTCGCGCCCCCAGGTGTAGTCGATGAGCTGATCCGGCACGGCCAGACCGCCGGGCTCGAACGTGCCCACCGTGATGATGCCGACAGCATTCACAGCGATGCATTGGCTCACGCCGTGCTCACGCAACACCCACGTATTGGCGCGATAGTTGACCGCGTGCGGAGGAATATTGTTCGACTCGCCGTGCCTTGCGATCGCAAGAACGCTGCGCCCGCCGATTTTCAGTCGTAGCACGGGAGAGGATGGCTCGCCGTAAGGCGTCTTAGCCGGGCTGCGCGCTTCGATCTGCAGGCCGAGCTTTCCGGCGCCACTTCCGAGAATGAGTCCGATCGGCCCAGCCATGCTCACCGCACCGCGTACAACGCCGACAAGCCCCGCCAGAACCCTTTGTAATCCATGCCGCAGCCGAACACATAGGCATCGGGGACCGTGAGCCCCACGAAATCTGCCGTCGGGCGCGAGGCCTCGAGCGCTTTCTCGATGAGGACCGCTGTATACACCCGCTCGACGCCGATGCCGGTCAGCGCCTCGAGCACGGCCGCGAGCGTCTCGCCCTTGTCCAAGATGTCGTCTACGACGAGCACATGCCTACCGCGCAAACTCTCGCGCGGGTACACGTGCCAGTCGAGCTGACCGCCCGTCAATGCCTTGCCGTAGCGGCTCGCATGCACATAATCGAACTCGTGTGGAAAGTCGAGCCGCCGCGAGAGCTCGACGGCCGTGAAGACTCCGCCATGCATGATCGCGAGCAGGACAGGGCAGGATTCTGCCAAGACATCGGTGATCTCCACGGCGAGCCTGTCGAGCACGGCGCGGATCTCACCGGCTGATGCAATCTCAGACGCCGCCTCGCGCACCTCGAGCGCCTCTCGCGCCACTTCAGACCCAGCCATTCGGGCTAACCCTCGAGCCTCAGCGTCGGCTTGACGTCAAGCCGCTCCAGCGCGGCGCAGGCGTCGCGCCATTTGCGCGAATTGCGTAACGCCTGCCAGGACTCACCCCCCTGGCCTCGCAAGCGTATGAGGTGCAGCTGGCTGCGCGGGGTCAATAGGCCGTTGAGCCGCTCGATCGTCTGCGAAATCTCCTCTGAGCGGTTGCAGAGCAGCACCATGTCGCAGCCGGCTTGAAGCGCAATTACGGCCCGTTCCGCGCAAGATTCGGCGATCCCTGCACCAGCCATTGCGAGGTCATCGGAGAATATGGCACCGCGGAAACCGAGCTCACCGCGAAGTTGCTCCTCGAGCCACCACGAGGAGAAGCCGGCCGGGCGCGGGTCTATCTGTGGAAAGCTCACGTGGCCGGCCATGACGCCGTGCAAACCCGTCTCGATGAGCCGCCGGTAGGGCACGAGGTCATCGAGCACGGCCGGGTACTCACGCGTGTCGACGGCCAGCGCCGTGTGACTATCTGCCCGGGCTCCAGCGTGAGTCGGAAAATGTTTCGCGACGACAACCATGCCCGCGTCCTTCGCGCCGGCCGCAAGCTCGCGTGCAAGCGCCGCAACGACGTCGGCGTCCTCGTGGAACGCACGATCGCCGATGACCTCGGCGAGCCCGCGATCGACGTCGACGACCGGAGCAAAGCTCAGGTCGATGTCGACCGCGCGCAGCTCCGAGGCCAAAAGCCAACCGAGCTGTCGTGCGACCTCGAGGGCCTGTTGCGGATGCTCGTCGTAGTAATGACCCAGAGTCCGCATCGCAGGCAAGCGCGTGAAAGGCTCTTTGAAGCGCTGCACGCGGCCGCCTTCTTGATCAACAGCGATCAGCAGATCGGGGCTGCGCAGCGAACGAATGGACCCGACGAGATCCTGAAGCTGCTCAATATCGGCGAAGTTGCGCGTGAATAGAATCACACCGCCGACGGCAGGCTCCACGAGCCATTCCCGTTCCTCGGCGCTGAGCGCCGTCCCCTGAACGTCGATCATGAGAGGTCCGAGTGACACGCGCGCTACTCCAAAATCTCGACAGGCGTGCCGACGGCAACGAGATCGAAGAGCTCGACGACGTCGGCATTGGACATACGGATACAACCGATCGAGCGCGGCTCGCCGAGCGGCTCGGAGTCCGGTGTGCCATGGATGTAAATGTAGCGGCGCATGCTGTCAACGCGGCCCAGTCGATTCTTGCCGACCTCAGTACCGGAAAGCCAGAGGATACGCGAAAGTATCCAATCGCGATCGGGCTCGGCACGAGCCAGCACCTCGGTATGAATTTCGCCCGTCGGACGCCGACCGACGAAGACCGCGCCGAGCGGTTGTCCAGCGCCGATTTTTGCGCGCACGATATGCCGGCCCCGCGGCGTCTTGAAGCTGGCGGCCTGTTCACCGGCACCGTACTTCGATGTCGAGACTGGATAGCTCGCGACGACGTCACGCCCTTCGACTAGATCGAGGCGCTGCTCCGTGAGACTGATGCGCAGCAAGCGCTCGCTCATGGCTCGCGCCTCAATCGCCGCGGTCGAAGACCGCAAGCGCCTCGACGTGATACGTATGCGGGAACATATCGGCGATGCCCGCGGCAACGAGACGATAACCCTGGTTTGCAGTCAGCTCTAGCGCATCGCGTGCCAGCGTCGCCGGATGGCAGGACACGTAGACGACGCGGCGCGGCCCCATCTTGCGCATGAGCTTTACAGCTGCCTGCGCGCCCGCCCGCGGCGGATCGAGCACGACCAGATCCCAGCGTTTACGCAAGAACGGCCAATCGTCCTGGTGCAAATCGGCTGTGATGAACTGCGCGTTCGAGATGTCATTGTGCCTAGCGTTATGAGCAGCACGCGCGACGAGGCCGCCCTCGCCTTCGACACCGACAACTTCGGCCGCGCGGCGGGCGAGCGGCAGGCTGAAGTTACCGAGTCCGCAATAGAGATCTAGCACGCGATCGTTCGCTGTGATTGCAAGCTGGTCGACGACCTGGCCAACCATAGCGGCATTAACAGCGGCATTGACCTGGATGAAATCTGTCGGCGCGAACTCGAGCTCGACGTCGAAGTCCTCGAGCCGGTAGCTCAACTTGCTGGCAGTCTCCGGTTCGAGCGGGCGCACCGTGCCCGGCCCGCCCGTCTGCAGGTAGATATCGACACCGAGATCACGACCTAGGTCCGCAAAGAGCGTGAGATCGTTCGCCGTCGGCTCGCCGAGCACGCGAAGCACGACGGCGCGCGCGTCATCGCCGACGGCAACCTCAGCCTGCGGAAGCTGGCGCTTGAGCGAGGTCTGCGCAACCGTAAGACTCAGCTGACCGGGTAGGCTATCCATCGGTTTCACGAGCACGCGGCAGGCCGACATGTCGGTCACATATCGGCTCGCACGCTCCTTGAAGCCGACGAGGACGCGCTCTTTTCCGTCGACATAGCGGACCCCGAGCCTTGCGCGACGCCTGTAGTGCCACTGGTCACCCGTCAGGGGTACGAGCCACTCGGGCGCCTCCAGACGCGCGATGCGCTCGAGCGCGTCGCGCACGACCGACTCCTTGAAGCGAACCTGCGCCTCATAGCTCAAGTGCTGCACGGCGCAGCCGCCACAGCGGCCGAAATACTCGCATGGCGGTTCGACACGCTCAGCGGCCGGCGTAATCACCTCGATGAGGTTCGCTTGCCCCCGGCGCCGGCGGCGGCGCTCTAGCGATAACAGCGCCCGTTCACCGGGCAGCGCGCCAGGCACGAACACGCGCTCGCCGTCGAGCGCCGCGATACCGTGGCCGTCGTGGGTCAGTCCGACAATCGTTGCCTCGATCTCGGCTTGCTCACGACTCATGGCGTACTGCTCGCCAGGCGGACAGGAATTCCTGCAGATGCGGTTGGTCGGCCTGCTCCAGCTTGTGCTCGAGGCGCTCGAGCTCAGACGTGTACCGCCCCTGATCGACGATGCCGCGAATCAGTTGAAAACGCAGAAAAATCAGGTACGTATTGAGGACGTCTGTCTCGCAGTAGTTGCGAACCGCCTCGAGTTCACCGCGCTGATACCGGTCCCAGACCTGCGCGCCGCTCATGCCAAGCTTGCCCGGAAAACCCAGCAACGTCGCAACGTGCTCGAGTGAAGCGCGCCCGCCGATCTGAAAGCCTGCGAGCACATCCATGAGATCGATATGACGCCAATGAAAACGGCTGAGGTAATTGCTGAATCGATAATCCCGATCGCGGTCACCGATCTCCCAGTAACGCTCCGCCGTGACGCCGTGGCGCAGCGCGCGGTAATTCAGCACGGGCAAATCAAATCCGGAGCCGTTCCACGAAACGAGCTCCGGTGCGTACCGTTCGAGACCGTCGTAGAAGCGCTCGACCAACTCACGCTCACTGGACTGAAGATCGCCGAGGCTGTAGACATGCAGATCATCGCCGGATCGCAGAACGACCGAAATCGCGACAATACGGTGCTGCGGCAGCGGTAAGAAATTCGTCTGACGCGCCTGACGCTGCTTGAAGAACATGATCTTCGCAACGGCCGCGTCATCGAGATCCCCGGCATCATAGAGTCGCCGGCCGAACTCGACGTCAGGTACGGTTTCGATATCGAACACGAGCGTATTCATGCGACACCCGGTGCATTTTTCATGAGCACGGCGACGGCTACGATGAGGCCAGCCTCATCGGTCAGCGATAGATGCCCACCTGCGATTCCGAGCTTCGAGCACATCGCCCTGCCGCGCTCGGAAAAAATGATCTGCGGCTGACCCCAATCATTCGGCATCATGCCAACGTCGCGGACCCACATTCCGTGGGCGAAACCGGTCCCCATCGCCTTGACGACCGCCTCCTTAGCCGCAAAACGCATGGCGAGAAACCGCGCCGGCCGCTTGGCCCGCTCGAACAGTTCGCGCTCGGGATCGAGCAGCAACCGATCCGCAAAATGTTGCCCGAACCGATCCCAGCTACGCTCGATCCGGGTGAGTTGCACAACATCCGTTCCGATGCCGAAAATCACTGCCCACGGGCCTCGAGCATGAGCCGCTTCATATCGGCGACGGCTTTCGCAAGACCGTCGAAAACGGCGCGCGCAATGATTCCGTGGCCGATGTTGAGTTCGACGATCTCAGGGATAGCCGCGACGGGTTGCACATTGTGATAGTGCAGCCCATGCCCAGCATGCACCGTCAAACCAAGAGCCGCGCCGTGCTCGGCGGCAGCTCGAATCCGCTCGAGCTCCGCCGCGCGCGCAGGCATAGTCGGCGCATCGGCATACGTGCCCGTGTGCAGCTCGACGACGGCAGCACCGCACGCGATGGCCGCCTCGAGCTGCCGTTCTTCGGGATCGATGAACAGCGACACGCGAATACCCTTTTCCGAGAGCCGCGTGCAAGCGTCGGTCACCTTCTGGCGATGTGAGACAACGTCGAGGCCGCCTTCAGTCGTGAGCTCTTGGCGGCTCTCCGGCACGAGGCAGCAATCCGCGGGTACCGTTTTGACCGCGATGCCGATCATTGCATCCGTGACGGCCATTTCGAGATTGACACGCGTCTGCAGAACCTCGGTCATCACCGCAAGATCGCGATCTTGAATGTGCCGGCGGTCTTCTCTGACATGAATCGTGATGCTGTCGGCACCCGAGCGCTCCGCGAGCAACGCCGCGTCCACGGGATCCGGATATCGCGTTCCACGTGCCTGGCGCAACGTGGCCACGTGGTCGACATTAATGCCCAGCGCTATTGATGATGCATGACTCACGTTTCCAGCCCTCTGCCTACGACCTCACGCATGACCGAGCGAGTTTTCAGCGGCCGCTCGCCGAGGTAGACATTTAGCAGCCGCGCCAGCAGGCGCTTCGCCGCACGCAGCGACTGCTCGTCCGCGAGGGTTTCCTCACGCAGCGCGATCAAATCTTGGCCGAGGAAGGTGTCATCGCCATTGCCCGACCCGGTATGCACGCACGCGCCCCGCTCCGCCTCGAACCGATAGGACAAACCCGGCTGAATGGGCTCGCCGGTATCCACGTCGTGGCCCAGCTCGGCAGCATAGCCGAGCGCCTGCAGCAAGCGCAGCTCGAAAAGCCTAAGCGCCCGCGCCACGCTCGACGGGGTCATCAAATCGGATAGGCAGCGACTATAGCAGGAAAAAATCTCTGCGTTGGGATCACCTCGGGCTGTTAGACGCAGCAGCAGCTCGTTCAGATAAAAGCCTGCCAGCAGCGACCTTCCCGCCAACGGTGCAGCGGCATGCTCGAGCTCCACATGCGTCAGTCGGCCGAGCTCGCCACGCCTTACCCAGGACACTCGCAGCGGCAAAAACGGCTGCAGGAGTGCGCGCTGCCCTTTGTAGGCGCGGCGAGATCCTTGCGCGACCAAAGTCACTAGACCGTGACGCTCCGACAGACAATCCAGCAGCTGGCTCGTGTTGCGATAGGCTCGCTGGTGCAGCACGTAGCTACGCTCGAGGTGTACTTGCTCGCGCTCGCTCACGAAACGTCGAAGCCAAGATTCCTGAGCTCGCGCTCGCTATCCGACCAACCCGCACGTACTTTGACCCAAAGCTCGAGATGCACGCGGCGGCCGAGCAGCTCCGTGATCTCGATCCGCGCGGCACGGCCGATGGCTTTGAGCACACGCCCGCCCTTACCGATCACGATGGGCTTGTGGCTATCCCGCTCGAGCCAGATCAGCGCGTGCACGAGAATCTGACCCCCTTCGGTCTCGCCGACATGCTCGACCTCGACAGTCAAACCATAGGGCACCTCTTGATGCAATGCCGACAGCAGCTTCTCGCGAATGACTTCCGCGATCCTGAAACGCGTGTCCTTGTCAGTCGTCACACTACTGGGGAACAACGCAGGGCCCGGCGGCAAGCGGTCGAAAATCTCGCCCATGAGGCCCTCGAGATTGTCGTGCTTGTGGGCCGAGATCGGCACATAAGCCGCGCACGGAAATTCTTCTGCCAAACGCTGCAGCAGCGCGAACAACTCGGTGCGCCGATGCAGGAGATCAATCTTGTTGATGACGAGAATCATGCGGTCGGCCTGCCCGCGAAGCTCGCGTGCGAGCCTGGTATCCTCGTCTCGAATTCCCGTCGCGTCGACGACCATGAGAACGAGATCCGCATCGGCGATCGCCTGACTGACGGCTCGCGCCATCAGCCGATGCAGCACGCGCTTTCTATCCCGCTGTAGCCCGGGGGTGTCGATGAATATCGCTTGGGACGCACCGCGATTGATGATACCGAGCGTGCGGTGGCGCGTCGTGTGCGCCTTGCTGCTGACGATGCTGACCTTCTCGCCGACGAGCGCATTCAGCAGTGTCGATTTCCCGACATTCGGCCGCCCAACAATCGCGACGTAACCGCAGCGGGAGTCGTTATCTTTCGTCGTCAATCAAATTTGCCAACAGCTTTTCAGCCGCGTCCTGCTCTGCCTTGCGGCGGCTGCTGCCGCTTCCACGACTGCTACGCCTATCCTCCGGCACCGAGCAGATGACCGTAAAGGTCTTCTGGTGCGGCTCTCCAATCGCAGATTCTACCGTGTAATCGGGCAACTCGTGACCACGCGCCTGCAACCATTCTTGCAGCCGTGTCTTCGCATCCTTGAGGCTTTCCGCAGCGGGCAGCATCTCGAGCCGCTCGGCAAAGAGCGCATCGATACAGTTTTGGGCCGCGTCGAAGCCACCGTCGAGCAGGATCGCCCCGATGAGCGCCTCGAGGCCGTTGGCGAGCACCGACTCGCGCCGCCCGCCGCCCGAACGCAGCTCGCCGGGCCCGAGTACGAGCTGGTGCTGCAAACCGAGCGCCTGGGCGACCTCGGCCAGCGTCGAGCCCCGGACCAGAAAGGCGCGAAGCCGGCTCAGGTCACCTTCAGCGGCCTCGCTGCGCAGGCCATACAGGCGCCGCGCTATCGCAAAATTCAGGAACGCGTCGCCGAGGAACTCCAGCCGCTCATTGTTGAGCTTGGACGCGCTGCGGTGCGTCAGCGCCTGCTGCAGCAGGTCTGCGTCTTCGAAACGATACTTGAGGTGACGCTCGGCCCAATCGAGCCGAGTCATCAGCGTCGGATCTCGATCTGCTCGTCGATCTCTACAAGAAAGGAGATATCCGCGATATAAGGGGTGCGGTTATCGTACTGAATACCCACGGTATAGCCGACGTTGGTCGGCGTCACGGCAACGTCTTCGGGGTCGATGCGAATTCCCTCGACGTAGAGACGCTGGATAATTGTTCGACGCAACGTACCCGTCGTCGTACCGGTCCCGTCGAGCTCGGCCTTCACGTCATCGAGAACCGTGCCGATACGCATCTTCTGCATATACAACGGGGCAACCTTAATGCCGCCGAATGCGACCAGGCCGAAAACCGTGGCGAGCATCAGAAACCCGAGCGCCGTTATACCGGCCTGGCGTCGCGCCAGCCCATGCGTTACTGAATACCTGTTCCGATGCGGCTCCATTGCGGTCCTCCTTCGGATGGCCAGCGCCAGTTCATCCAGATGCGCACGGCCCTCCCGACCATCCGATCTTCGGGAATGTAGCGCACACCCTCGAATCGGCTGTCCTGACTATTGTCGCGATTGTCGCCCATCACGAAGTAGTGACCATCCGGAACGACGTAGGTGCCTCCCGGGCTGATCCTGCTGCGCATGTGCAACAACTCATGCTCCCTGCTGCCTAACTGCTCTTCGCCGAGCTGTAACACAGGGTCGCCTTCGTAGGGACCCAGCAACTCGAGCGGCACGGCCTCGCCGTTGATGTTGAGCCGCTTCTCACGCTGATCGTAGGTCACGACATCCCCGGGCAACCCGACCACACGCTTGATGTAGTTCACACGTGGGTCGGACGGCAGCCGAAATACGACGACATCGCCGCGTGCCGGTTCACCGATCTCTACGATCTTGGTATTTAAAACCGGGAGCCGCAGACCATACGCGAACTTGTTCACAAAAATGAAGTCTCCTTCGAGAAGCGTCGGCATCATGGAGCCTGAAGGGATGCGAAACGGCTCGAAAAGGAAGGACCTCAAAACCAGCACGAGTAGGAGGATCGGAAAGAACGAGCGTGCGTATTCGACAACGATGGGCTCGGCTACGACCGCGCCGCCCGCCTGCGCCTGCGCGGCTCGCCGGAGCCGAGTCTTCTTGAAGAGCAGGATATCGGCGAGCCAGATGACGCCCGTCACGGCTGTGGCAATGACGAGTAATAGCGCGAAATCCAACGTCCCTATCCCTTGTGCTTGAGCCCCGACGGGCATGGAGTATTGGTCATTTTCTATCCGCCTGCAACACAGCTAAGAACGCTTCTTGCGGAATTTCGACAGATCCGAGCTGCTTCATGCGGCGCTTACCCGCCTTCTGCTTCTCGAGCAGCTTGCGCTTGCGCGTCACATCGCCGCCGTAGAGCTTCGCGGTCACGTCCTTGCGCAGCGCTTTCACGGTGCTGCGCGCAATGACATGCCCACCGATAGCCGCTTGCACCGCAATCTCGAATAATTGCCGAGGGATGATCTCCTTGAGCGAATTGACGAGCTGGCGACCGCGTCGGTCTGCGGCTTGACGATGCACGATAATCGACATCGCGTCGACACGCTCATTATTAATGAGAATATCGAGCTTTACGAGATCTGCCGGCTGAAAGTGAAGCAACTGATAATCGAATGACGCGTACCCGCGACTCGCCGACTTGAGCCGGTCGAAAAAATCGAGCACGACCTCAGCCAGCGGTAATTCGTATTCGAGAGAGATCTGGTTACCCAGATACTGCAGCTTACGCTGCACACCTCGCTTCTCCTCACAGAGCTTGATAACTGCGCCGATGAACTCCTGAGGCAAGAGCAGGCTCGCAAGAATCATGGGCTCGCGAATTTCCTGAAGCTGGTTAGGTGGCGGAAGCTGTGCCGGATTCTCGATCTCCAGCACGTCTCCGGCGGTCGTCAAGATTTCATAAACGACCGTTGGCGCCGTCGAAATCAACTCGAGGCCATGCTCGCGTTCGAGGCGCTCCTGGACAATCTCCAGATGCAACATGCCGAGAAACCCGCAACGAAAACCGAAACCCAGGGCCGCGCTGCCCTCGGGTTCGAAGTGCAGCGCGGCATCGTTGAGCCGCAACTTCTGCAAAGCCTCGCGGAAGTCCTCGAAATCCTCCGAGTTGACGGGAAACAGACCAGCAAAGACGCGCGGCTGAATTAGCTTGAACCCCGGCAGCGCCGCGGTCTCGAGTGCACCAGATTCGC
>Ga0224512_10003882_pt1 | contig 12936 bp, 9 predicted proteins | sample SF_May12_sed_USG_4_FD_169103 | JGI IMG/M metagenome (GOLD analysis project Ga0224512, IMG submission 169103) | Sediment microbial communities from San Francisco Bay, California, United States - SF_May12_sed_USGS_13 | ecosystem: Environmental > Aquatic > Marine > Sediment | place: USA: California... | reverse complement strand
CCTCGCCGCCGTCGTAGCGGTCACGATCGCCATCGGCCTCCAGGACCGACCTTCGACGATCGCGCTGGCGCACTTCGCGGCGCTCACCCAGGGGCTTCAGCTCCTGGACGCCCGGCCTCGCAAGACCGAGTTCCTGCTGGTGACGCTCGCGATGTTCCAGGTGATCCTCGCGGCGAACCTCACGGACAGCGTCTTCTTCACCCCGCTGCTGGTCGCCACACTGCTCGCGACGGTCTGGACGCTGCTGGTCCACACCCTGCGCATGGAGGCCCTCGAGGCGGGGGATGCGGGCTCGGTCACCCGCGCCGTCACGCCGGGGCTCCTGCGCACGACGCTGCTCGCTTCCGGCCTCTCGATCGTGCTGGCGCTCCTGCTGTTCGCGGTGCTGCCGCGGCTGCGCTCGAGCGTCGTGACGGCCGCCTCGCTCGCACCCGTCCTCTCCACCGCCGGCTTCTCCGAGAGCGTGGAGCTGGGCGCCCTCGGGCGCATTCGCCGGGACGCCCGCGTTGTCCTCCGCGTCGAGACGCTCGACGGAAAGCCGCCCGGCTTCGGCGGCGGCTACTGGCGGGGGCTCGCCTTCGACCGCTTCGACGGCCGGACGTGGTCGATCACGCCGCCAGGCCGCAGCCGGGTGGCCGGGAGCGCGGAAACCGGCGTGAGCTTCGGTCAGGACCCCGACGACGCCAACCTCGTCCAGCGCGTCGTGCGCGAGCCCGTGGCGGGCGGCGTGCTCTTCGGCGTCGGCGAGGTGCGCCGGCTCCAGGGAACCGTGCGGCGGCTCGAGCGCGACTCCAGCGGAGGGCTCTACGCCGCGTACCAGGGGGAAGAGCGCGTGCGCTACACGATCGCGACCCACCGGCGCACGCGGCTCGACGAACGGCTTCGCCGCGACAGCGCCCGCCCGCCGCGCCGCGACGGTGCGCGCTACCTCCAGCGTCCGGCGCTCGGCGCGGCGGTCGCCGGCCTCGCGCACCGCATCGCCGAGAGCGCCGAGAGCGACGCCGATCGCGTGCGGGCGCTCGAGAACTGGCTCCTCCGCCACGGGCGCTACACCGACGACCCGCCCGACGCCCTCGCCGCCGGCGACCGCTCGCCGATCGAGGCGTTCCTCCTGGGCGAGCTCGCGGGACACTGCGAGTACTTCGCGTCGGCCCTGGTGGTGCTGGCGCGCGAGCTCGGCATTCCCGCACGCCTCGTCAACGGCTTCGCGGGAGGACGCGAGAACCCCATCGGTGGCTTCGTCGAGCTGACGCGCTCGGACGCGCACACCTGGGTCGAGATCCACTACGAGCGAGCCGGCTGGGTGCGCTACGACCCGACCCCGCCGGACCTGCGCGCGCGGCCGGCCGCGGCGGTTTCGCTGGCCACGCGGCTTCGCGACCTGGGCAGCGCTCTCGAGCTCTGGTGGTTCCAGCGCGTGGTCGGCTTCGATCGCTCGGACCAGATGTGGGCCCTGAAGGAGGCCTGGCTCGCGTGGCAGGCCGCGCGGAACGCCGGGTGGCGCGGCCGGGCGACGGGGGGGCGCTGGTCGGCGAGCCGCTGGCTGCCGGACGCCTGGCTTGCGTGGCGGGACGCCTTCGGCTGGCTCGGCTTGGCGGGCGGCCTTGCGCTGCTGGTCTGGCGCCTGCGTCGCCACCGCAGGCGCAGCGAGCTGCCCACCGCGTACGCCGAGGCGCTTCGCCTGCTGCGGCGTCGCCGGCTCGAGCGCCCCACGGCGGCGACCGCTCGCGATTTCGCGCAGCGCGTGGCGACGTCGATTCCGCCGGCGGGTCCCGCCTTCGCGGCGCTCACGGAGGGCTATCTGGCGGCGCGCTTCGGCGGGCGGCCCTGGTCGTCCGCAGGCGCCGATCTGCGCGCGCTGCGCGACGCGCTGCGGGATTCGCGCCGGAGGAGTGTGCTCACGCCGGTTCGATCTTGATCACCTTCCAGCCGTCGCCCACGGTCTCGAGCGCCGCCGTCTCGGCCTCGTTCAGGGTGCTGCACTGCACGTCGATCGTGCGCGAGCGCGAGCTGGCGATCTGCGCGAGGCGTACGCGGTAGCGGAGCTTGGACGTGGCCGGCGGCGCGACCTTATGGAGCCTCCTGAGCTTCTCGAGCTTCGTGGGCTTGGTGGACGTGGCGGGCTTGCTGGGCTCGCTGGGCGTCTCGACCTTCGCGCCGGTCGGCAGCTCGGTGCGTGTCAGCTCTGCGTAGAATTCCAGGTAGGCCTGGGGCGGCAGGTCGATCTGAAGGCCGAGCCCCCCCTGAGCGACGCTCCGGAGCTCGGGTGGCACGAGCTTCTGGCGCGCCACGCGGGCCTGCATGAGGAGAGGCTCCTCCCGGGTGGAGACGCCCAGCTCGACCTCCACGATCGTCCCGGGCGCGAGCTTGGCGCTGGTCTGCACGAAGAGCCCCTGGGGGGAACAGTCGATGACCACGCCGGAGTACCGGCGGCCGCCGCTCAGCAGCGCGCAACTGATGCGCTTCTTCGTGCGCGCGTGCCGGCGGCGATTCATCCCCCCCTCCCGCCCATCCAGCAGCGACTTCGGCCGGATTCTCGGCCCGCTTGAGCCGGTGCGGGCTCCGGGCCGCTCAGAGCGCCCCGAGGAGCCTGTGGGTCTGGGGAATCAGGCGGACGTCTGGCAGCACCCGCGCGATGCGGGCCACGAGCGCAAGTAGGCGCTCGGCTCCGGGGGCCTCCCGCACCGGTCCGAACGGCGTGACGGGCTGGACCACGAGGGGCGTCTTCGGAGCCACGGCGGCAATTCGTTCGCACATCGCGTCGATCTCGGCGTCGTCGGTCGCCGGGGTCACGACGACCTTGACCATCACCTCGGGCGCGCGCAGTGCGATGCGGAGGAAGCGCTCGTGGTCGTCGTGGAAGTCGGCGACCGGGCCGCGCCTCGCGTCGCTCGCGCGCCGGACGTCGCTCGCGAGCTTCCAGTCCATGGCGACGACGTCGACGGCGGCGACCACCCGCTCGAGGGCTCCGACGGCGAGTCCGTGCGTCTCCAGGTGGATGCGGGGGCCGCGGGTGCGGAGGGCGCGGGCGAGCGCCAGCACCGCGTCGGGCTGAAGCAGCGGCTCGCCGCCCGTCAGGCTCGCGAAGCGATGCGCGTCCACGTCGAGGGCGACGGCGGCGGCGAGCGACTGCTCGAGGGACACCGGGTTGCTCAGCGTCCGAAAGGCTCCCGTGCCGCGCCGCGTCTCGACCCGGCAATCGGTCGCGCGGCGCCACGTGTGCGGCGAGTCACACCACCGGCAGCGCAGGTCGCACTCGCCGAAGCGGACGAAGAGGGTCGTCTCTCCGACGTGGGTCCCCTCGCCCTGGACCGACGAGAAGATTTCGACCAGATTGGCCGCGACGAGACCGGCTTCGCTCGCTTCGGTGGGCAGCCTAACCCTCGAGAATCGAGCGCCCCATCGCGATCTCACCGATCACGTCGTCGAGGCGCTCCGCGCGAGACGGCAGGTCCCGGACGCGCACCCGTGCGACGTGGTCGGCGTTGGGCAGCGACTCGATCCAGGTGTGCTTCGCGACGAGGTGTTCGACCATCCGCCCCAGGTCGAGGGAGCGCCGCTCGCGCCCCTCGTCGCCCCCGAGCACGACCAGCTCCGCGCCGATGCCTCCGCCTTCCGCCGCAACCAGCGAGAGCGAGAGCTCCGCCCCGTAGCGCTCGCGCGCTACGCGCGCCGCGATGTGGAGATCGAGCTCCGCCGGCGTCGGCACCACCACGAGGGTGTAGCCGCCGAAGTGGACGAGCCGGAAGTCCCGGTGCGAAACGTAGGCGACCTCCACCGGCTCCGGCGGCGTGGGCACGGAGGCCGCCTCGCGCGCGAGATCGCTGGGTCGCCCGATCAGAAGCGGATCGACGTCGCTGCGTCGATCGCCGCTCCGGCCGACGATCTCGGCCAGCCGCTGCCACCAGACCCGGCCCCAGCGTTCGAAGTCGTGCTGGGAGAAACGTCCGGTGACGAGTTCGACGAGCTTGTCGGAGAAGCGGCTGCGCCGGGTCTGACCGGCGAGGACCGCCGGCAGCGAGCTGCCGGTCCCGGGCTCCACGTGCACCCTCTCGACGCCGATCGTCTGGCGAAGCCGCTCCAGGTCCTCGGGCGGCCAGGCGTGATGGTCGAACCAGGTGAGGCGCTCGCCGTAGAGGGCCGCGGCCTGCAGGGCATCGTGGGTGGCGTGGAAGCCGACGAGCTGGATCGGCGTGTCCTCGCGCAGATCGGTGGCGATGCTCCGGAAGAAGGTCATGAGTTCGCTCTGCGGGTAGACCCAGAAGCCCTCGACCAGGCGCAGGTCACGCGCGAGCAGGATCGCCGCCACCAGCGACTGGCGGTCCGCGTGGGCCACGAACGCCGTCCGCCGGCGCGGCGGGCGCGGCGGCTCCGCCGGAACGGGCTGGGGATCGGGTTTGGCGCGCTGCACGCGGTGGGGCCGATCCTCCTCGGTCTCGCCCTCTTCGCCCGCCTCCTCGTCGTCGTAGCTCGGCTCGATTTCCTCTTCCTGCTCCTGAACCTCGGAATCGATCGGGGCGAGAATCTCGGCCAGGTCGTCGGCGTCGGCGACCGCGAGCAGCTCGCTGTCCTCGGGCTCGGCCTCCTCCCGCCTGTCTTCTTCCTGGTCTTCTCGGTCTCTGTCGTGTGCCGCTTCTCTGCGAGCCGACTCGTCTGGTCCCGCTTCGTGCGGGTCGCGCCGGGGCGCCTCGGAGCGTTCGGCGGCTTCGCTCGCGGCGGGCGCGTCGCTGCCGGCACCGCGCTGCCCCCGCCGCCGGCCGCGGCTGCGGCCGCGGCGGCGCCCGCGCCCGCTCTCGCCCGCGGACGCGGGCGCGGCGGCGCGGCCTTCGTCTTCCAGATCGAACAGCGAGATCTCCTCGAAGCGCGGCGCCGCCGCGTCCGGCGAAACGGGCTGCGCCGCCTGCGGTCGGGGCGCCGCTCGGCGCCGCTGGGCGCCGCTGCGATCCGGCCGGGTCGCGCCGCCGTCCTCGCGCCGGATCAGCTCGGGCTCGCGACCGCGACGCGGCTTCACGTCGTACACCTCGGGCTCGACGCTCAGGGCCGAAAGCACCTCGAACACCGGCGCATCGATCTCCTGCGCGGCCAGCAGCAGCCGCGGGAACCCGTCGCCCGGCACGAGACCTTCCGCCGTTCCGAGAAGGCCCGACAGAGCGGGACGCAAGGAAAGCGCGGCGTCGAGGATCGAAGCGAGGCCGGGGAGCGTCAGCCGCGCCCGCACGGCTCCGATCACCGCCCGGCCGTCACCATCGGCGCCGGCCAGGTCCAGCACCTCCGCCTCCCCGCCGCCGAGGGGCCAGAGCCGCGTGGCGCGCAAGCCCGCGACCGAGGCGAGCGCGGGCGCGAGCTGCGCTCGCAGCCCCTCCTCGGAGCTGTTCACGCGGCGGTCGTTCAGTCGCTTGCGAAGCGAGCCTTCGAGCCGATCCATGGCCGTGGCCAGCGCCGCGGGGTTGAGCGGCGCTGTGGAGCGGTCCGGCAGGAGCGTCTCGAGGGTCAGTCCCTCGCGGTCGGCGCGCAGCGCGGCAACGCGGCGCGCGAGCAGCACCAGCTCGACCGCGGCGCCGTAGCCACGCACGGCACCCCCGTGCTTGGCGGCGAGCCCTTCCAGGGCCGCCAGCGCGCGCCGGAACAGATCGCGATCGGCCGGCGAAGCGAGCGCCGCGATCACCCGCTCGGCGGCCCCGACCGGCGGCTCGACGCCCGGCTCCGGCCGGACCGTGTTGTCTCCAGCGGCGAGCGCCGAGGCGGCGACGGCGCGGAAGCGAAAGGGAACGTCGCCCACCAGCGCCAGCCGCCGGCGGGAGGCGATCGACCACTGCGGCGCCACCGCCAGTGCGTCGCCCGCGAAGCCGTCTTCGGCCGCCAGCCGCTGCGCGAACGCCAGCGTGGCCAGCGCGGCGTCACCACCCTCCTCGGGGGCGAAGCCCACGGCGACCCGCTCGCGCCCCCCGGTCTCTCCCGTCCCCAACACCGCGAAATCGTCGGGAATGCCTTCGACACTCGCGGGCGTCAGCGCATCCACCGGGACGATGCCCGCAGCGACGATGCGATCGAGCGCCCGCTGCGCATCGATGGGCGCCCGAGCTCCCTCGCCCCCAGTTTTGCTTGTCCGACCTCGTCCGAACCGGCGTCTCATGCAAGTCTCCGTTGCTCAGGGTCTCACGAGGAGAGAGCTCTCCTCCTCGCTCTTCGATTCCTCCTCGAGCTTCCGCAACGCGGGCTCGAGCACCACGTCCAGTATCGCTCGCGCCACGGGATTGTCCCCCGGCGCCTGCGCGCGGAAGGCGCGCGCGGCGGCCAGGCAGGCCCGCGCCTCGGCGACGGCCTCCCGCTTCCACAGCACGTAGGCGCTCTCCTCGAAGCGCCGGCTCGTCGCCGCTGCGAAGGCGTCGTCGAAGATCCGCACGGCGCCTTCCTGCAGCAGCGATTCGGCCCGCTCGCGGCGGCTCGCCGGCGACACGAGGATACGGCTGCGGCCGAGCTCGGCGAGCTCTTCGGCGAGCGAGCCCAGCACTTCGGAGCCCGGCGGCCAGGGACCGATCTCGCGCCGGCGCACGAGGTCCGCCGCGCGCTCGAGGGCCGCGCCGTTCTCCTCGTCCCCGCCGAGGGCTTCCCGCGCCAGCTCGCCGGGCGTCGCCGTTCCCTCGGGCGCGGCGCTCACGCGCGACCGCCACTCGGCGAAGCCGCGCGGCAGCGGGCGGTCCTTCGCCTGTCCGCTCGCGGCCCTCGCCACCAGCGCGCGCACCGCCTGGGGGTCCGCCTCGACGGCGGGAAACTGGCCCCTACGCGTGATTTCGCGCAGGAACTGGCGCGCGCGGCTGCGCCCGGTGGTGTAGACCTCGACCTCCAGCACTCCGCGCGTCTCGTCGAGCATCACCTCGAAGAGCCGCGCCCCACCGGATGGATTCGACTCCACCAGATACACGAGCCGCGCTCCCCGAGGATCGATGGCCGAGACCATGGCCGCGTTCAGGTCGTCGCCCAGTGACGGCAGCCGCGCCACCACCGCCGACGGGCGGTCCTGCGGCACCGCGACGCCGCGCGAGCGAAGCCGGTGCAGGGCTCGGCGCAGCGCCTTCTTCGACTCCTTGGGAAGCGCGTCGCCGGCCACCTGCCGCAGGGGCCCGGCCCCGGTCTCGGGATCCTCGGCCCACGCGGCCGCCAGCTCGGCGCCCGCCTCGGGCTCGTTGCACAACAGCCACTCGAGCACGCGCGCCGCCGCCTCCGCGCCGAGCCGTTCGAGAAGCTGGGCGGGGTCCCCGTTGGCCGGGCGAATGCCGCCGGCGTGGGCCGGGAGCCCCGAGGCCGCCCGCTCGAGCGCCTCCGGAAGACCGACGCTCACGCGGACGCCTCCGCTCGCACCCAGTCGAGGTACGCCGCGCTGCCGCCGACCGCAGCCAGCTCGAGGACCTCGGGAAGCTCGTAGGGATGGAGGTCGCGGACCCGCGACGCCAGCGCCGCGATCCGGTCGGCGCGCGTCTTGACCAGCAGCAGCAGCTCCGTGTCGTCCTGCACCTTGCCCTCCCAGCGGTAGAACGACCGCACGCCGGGAACGAGGTTGACGCAGGCGGCCAGGCGCTCCTGCACGAGCGCTCGAGCGAGGCCGGCCCCGGTCTCCCCGTCCGGAACGGTGATCAACACCACGCGCACGTCCGCCTCGGCGGCTCCGGAAACGAACGTGTCAGAACGGCTCATGCGACCCCAGGATCCGCCGGTGCTCCGCCATTGCGAACCGGTCCGTCATGCCCGCCACGTAGTCGGCGACGGCGCGCGCCTCGCCGTCGCTCGGGAAGCGCTCGCGCGCGTTCGCAGGCAGCTGCCGCGGATCATCGCGGAAGGCGCGGTAGAGCTCGCCCAGTACGCGGGCGCCCTTCTCGCTCATCTCGAGCACGCGCGGGTGCTGGTAGAAGTGGCGGTGCAGGAAGCGCTTCAGGTCGCGCTTCTGCTTCTCGATCTCGGGCGAGAAGTCCACGAGACGGCCGGCCGTGTGGCGGACGGCGTCCACCGAGCCGACGCCCGAAGCCTCGACACGCGCCGCCGACGCCTCGACCAGGTCCGTCACGAGGCGGTTGATGAGCGCGACGATCGTCTGCGCGCGGCGCACGCGCTCGGAGACGTCACCGAGCGTCTCGCTGACCTCGCGGCGCGTCTCGCTCCAGAGCGCCACATCCTCGAGCCGATCGAGATCGAGCAGGCCCGCCCGCAGCCCGTCGTCGAGATCGTGGTTCGTGTAGGCGATCTCGTCCGCCACGTCGGCCACCTGCGCCTCCAGGCTCGGCTGCGGCGTGGGCTCCGGCACCGCGACGGGGTGCTCCCAGCGGCAGCCGTGCTTCAGGATCCCCTCACGCGTCTCGCTGGTGAGGTTGAGGCCGCGAAAATCCGGGTAGCGCTCCTCCAGCAGATCCACCGTGCGCAGGCTCTGGCGGTTGTGATCGAAGCCACCCTCCTCCTTCATGAGCTCCGCCAGGGCGCGCTCGCCGGCGTGGCCGAACGGGGTGTGCCCGAGGTCGTGGGCGAGCACCACGGCCTCCGCGAGCTCCTCGTTGAGGCGCAGCACGCGCGCGATCGTGCGCGAGATCTGTCCGCCTTCCAGCGTGTGGGTCAGGCGGTTCCGGTAGTGGTCGCCCTCGTGGAAGACGAAGACCTGGGTCTTGTACTCGAGGCGGCGGAAGGCGCGCGAGTGCACGACGCGGTCGCGATCCCGCTGGAAGGCCGTCCGGTAGGGATGCTCCGGCTCGGCCACGGCGCGCCCCCGCGACTCGGCGCTCTTCACGGCGAAGGGAGCGAGGCGCTCCGCCTCCTCCCGTTCGAAGATCTCTCGCGTTCGGATCACGCTCATCGTCTGTCGGCCTCTCGCAGAACGCGCTCGAGTCGCGCTCGCGACGGGGCGTCGATCTCGCCCAGGGGAGGCCCATCCTCCTCGCCGCCCGAGGCCAGCAGGTACACGGCACCTGCCGCGATCGCGAGTCCCAGGAGTAGCACGAGCCAGCGCGTCACTCGCGTCCGTCGCTCGGCAGCGGCGCAGGAGGGGCTCGACGAGGCTACCATGCGGTCATGCCGAACGCCCCCCTGCCGCGCCGGCTGCTGCTGGGGCCCGGCCCCTCGAACGTCCACCCTCGCGTGCTGGAGGCCATGGCCCAGCCCCTGGTGGGCCACCTCGACCCGGCCTTCCTCGGGGTGCTCGAAGGCGTGCAGGCGAGCCTGCGCCGCCTCTTCGGCACCCGCAACGCGATGACGCTGCCGCTCTCGGGGACCGGCAGCGCCGGCATGGAGGCGTCCTTCGTGAACCTGCTCGAGCCGGGCGACGACGTGGTGATCGGCGTTGCCGGCGTGTTCGGAGAGCGGATGAGCGAGGTGGCCCGCCGCGTCGGCGCGCGGGTGACGCGGGTGGAGACGCCCCCCGGCCGCATCCTCGAAGACGCGGCGATGGCGGAGGCGATCGCCCGCGTGGGCCCCCGCGCCGTCGCCTTCGTCCACGCCGAGACTTCCACCGGCGTCCACCAGCCCGTCGAGGCCATCGCGCGGGCGGCGCGCGACGCCGGCGCCCTGGTCGTGCTCGACTGCGTCACCTCGCTCGGCGGCCTGCCGCTGGCGCTGGACGAATGGGGCGTCGACGCCGCCTACAGCGGCACGCAGAAGTGCCTCTCGTGTCCACCGGGCCTGTCGCCGGCGAGCTTCTCGGAGCGGGCGCTCGCACGCGTGCGCGCGCGCCGCACCCCGGTGCCGAGCTGGTACTTCGACCTCGGCCTGCTGGCGGGCTACTACGGCGCGGAGCGCGTCTACCACCACACGGCGCCGATCTCGGCCATATTCGGATTGGCGGAGGCGCTGCGTCTGGTGGAGGAGGAAGGGATGGAGATCCGCGCCAAGCGGCACGTGGAAGCCGCCCGGGCGCTCGTGGAGGCACTGCGACCGCTCGGCTTCACGGCGCTGGTCGAGGCGGCCCACCGGCTCCCGATGCTGACCTCCCTGCGTCTGCCCGACACCGTCGTGCGCTCCGGCGAGGCGGCGCTGCGCCGTCGGATTCTGGACCGCTACGGCATCGAGGTCGGCGGCGGCCTCGGCGCGCTCGCGGGACGCATCTGGCGCATCGGCCTGATGGGCGAGAACGCGCGCCTCACCCACGTGGAGGCGCTGCGCAACGCGCTGTGCCGGGAGCTGCGTTGACGCTCACCTTACCGTCATCCCCCGGCGCCCTTCCAGCTCGAAGCGAACCGGCACTTCGAGCCGCCCGTAGACCCAGGGCAGCGGCGCCGCCGCCGCCACGGCACGGGTCGCCGCCCGGTCGAGGGTAGGCCTGCCCGACGTTCGGAAGAGACGCACCTCCCGCGCCGTGCCGTCGTGGCCGATTTCGAAGCGGACCAGCGTCACCCCTTCGACGCCCTGCCGACGAGCCAGGGGCGGATACACGAGAGCGGCCTGTATGCGTCGGCGGATCTCGCCCAGACGCTCCGTCGCGCTCGGCCTCCGCGGCACGGCGTCGACGAAGCGCACCTCCTCGGTCTCCACTGCGGCTACCTCGTCCGCGGACGCGGGGGCCACGGCGACCGCGAGGCCGACGGCGACCGCCAGACCGAGGCCGAGCGAACTCGTGCGCTTCATCGGCGCAGGGAGAGCATGATGCCCACCTCCCACGTCCGCTTCGCGGCGGGGTAGAAGCCCACGCGGGTGGGATCGCTGATCGACCGCACGGCGAGGCCGTCGTACCCCGAAGCGGTCACGTTGCGAAGCGCCAGGGTGAGGGCGCTCTCCAGGTGCTCCCCGAAGCGCGGTCGCCAGGCCAGCAGGATGTCCAGGGTGGCGTAGGGATCCAGCTTGGCAGCCAGGCGGTCGAAGTCGTTTGCGACGATCCGCTCGTCCACGAAGATCGCGTGAGTCGTCAATTCAAGGTCGTAGGGAAGGCGCGCCACGAGCCCCAGGTTTCCACGGTTTCGGGGGGTGATCGGCATTCGCGCGCCGTCGAGACCCGGTTCGTCCGCCTTCGTGATCACGACGTCCTCGAAGGTGTAGTTGGCGTAGGCAATGAGCCGCTCCACGACCTGCACCGAAAGCCCCAGCTCGATGCCGCGGTGTCGAACGCGATCGAAGTTGTCGTTCTGTCCGAAGCAGCCGAAGCCCGGAAAGCAGTTCAGGAGCGGATTGAGGATGATCTCGTCGTGGACGTTCATCCAGTAGAGCGCGAGCGACGCATCGACGCGCTGATTGCGCCACCTGCCGCCCAGTTCAAAGGAATCGGAGATCTGCGGCTCGAGGTCCGGAATCACCGGTGGGCCGCCCGTCAACGTCGGTACGTTCTCGTCGAAGTTCGGCAGCCGGAAGCCGCGAGAATAGGAGAAATAGGCGGATGCGGTCGGCAGCACGCGCCACGTGAGGGCCGCCTTCGGGCTCCAGATGCTGTAGCGAGGATCAGCCACCGCACGGTCCGCAGGCATCAGCGTATCGACCACCGCGAGATCGTACTCCGCACGATCGAATCGAACGCCGGCCGAGAGGATCAGCCTGTCGGTCAGATCCAGCTCCTCCTGGAGAAAGGCCGCATAGACGTTTTTCTCGTCCTCCGAGACCTGGACGGAATCGAACACGCCTCCGAAGAGGTCCGTGCGACCCGTCTCGTCGCGCAGGAAGTCGAAGCCCGCGAGCAGGCGGTTGCGCCGGCCGAAAAGCGGTCGGTCCACCTGGAGGTGGGCATCGACGCCGAGCGAGGACTTGTCCCGGACGTCGGTGTTGGTTCCCGCTCCGAATTCAAACACGTTCGTCGCTGCATCATCCCGCCAGCGATAGTAGGGCCGGATCCGGAGCAGCACGTCCTCCGCGAGCATGGCATCGAGCCACCCATCGACGAAGCGGTTCTTCATCGAGGATCCGGTGCCCGCGGAGTCGGGAGCCTCGGCGCGCCGCCCGAGCGTGTCGAGATCGGCCTGCAGGAGCGCTCCGGGAAAGCCGCGGTCGTCCTGGTAGTACCCGCCGCTCACGCCGAAGAAGACCCGGTCCCAGAGCTGGGTCTGGAGGCTTCCGTTCACGTTCTGGCTGTCGAAGTCGGCGCCGTGGCGGTAGCCGTTGGTGGTGACGCCATCGACGAAGAGCGAGCCCGTCACCGCGCCCACGGTGGCGGCGGCGTTGAGGCTCGCCTGGCGACTGTCGTAACGGCCGATGCGACTGCGCACGGTGACCCGGGGCGGACCCTCGGCCGGTCGCGTCCGGATGTCGATCACGCCCCCGATGGCGTTGTCGCCGTAGAGGGCGCTGGCCGGGCCGCGCACGATCTCGATGGTCTCGACCTCGTCCAGCTCGATGAGCGCCCAGTCCGTGACCGAGCTGTCGGCCTCGTTCACGCGGCGGCCGTTCACCTGGACGAGGAGACTCGATCCGTTCCCGGCGCCGTTGGCGAAGCCACGGGCCTCCACCTGCAAGCCAGCGGGATTGGTCGTGGTGGACGTCAGGTAGAGACCCGACTGGCGCCGCAGCAGATCGGGCACGGTGCGGGCCGCGCTGCGTTCGATCTGCTCGCGGTCGATGACCGTCACGTGGGCCGGCACGTCGAGGACATCGCGCTCGGCCCGGGTGGCCGTGACCGTAACCTCGCCCACCGGGAGCACCGGCGCGTCGCTGTCGTCGACGATCTCGTCCGCGCTACCGGGGGCTGGCGCGGTCAGGACGAGGATCAGGCACCCGAGCCCGAGACGCCTCGCGAAACCGCATGAAAGGCAGCGCGCAACGAGCTGGAATCGCAATCGAAAAGGGCGTTCCACCGAAACCGCGCGGCGGGAACCAGGCGAGCCCATCGGGCGACCTCCAACGGCTCCCGAGGGGGAGTGCGGTGGAGCGCGCCCGGACTGCGTCGTCGGACGAGACCGAAGCGTGCGCACATCACTCTCTCTCCACGAAGAGCAGTTCGCGTTGGTGCGTCCGGGCAGGTTTCCTGGCTCATGGGTCTCCGCG
>Ga0224512_10003880_pt1 | contig 12943 bp, 7 predicted proteins | sample SF_May12_sed_USG_4_FD_169103 | JGI IMG/M metagenome (GOLD analysis project Ga0224512, IMG submission 169103) | Sediment microbial communities from San Francisco Bay, California, United States - SF_May12_sed_USGS_13 | ecosystem: Environmental > Aquatic > Marine > Sediment | place: USA: California... | reverse complement strand
TGCCGACAAAAGCCAGGACGACGGCAACGAGATAGGCGGAGCCGGCCGCCGGCACAGTGAGGTCTGGGAAGTCGGAGAATCGATCCTGCGGCCGGGTCAGGCCGAATGTCGCATCGCCAGTGGTTCCCTTGGCAAAGAACCACAGCACGCCGAGGGCCATGACGATATAGACGATGCCGAGCACCCTGGCCCGACGTAGCTCGGCCGGTGTGCGGACAACCTCCTCGGGTTGATCGACTCCCGGACGATCGGCAGTTGTCGTCACTATGACCATCCCCTCGTGAGCTGTTCCACTTCCTTACCCGTGCGAACTCGGAAGATTGCCCTGATCAGCGCCGGTGCCGCGATGAACATGATCACAAGTGCCTGCACGACGAGAATCAGATCGATCGGCACGTCTGTCTGCGCCTGCATGGTGCGGCCTCCTGAGACAAGCGCTCCGAACAACAGTGATGCCAGCACCACGCCAACCGGGTGCGATCGGCCAAGAAGAGCGAGCGCAATGGCGTCGAAGCCCAGCGTTCCCTGGAATCCGTCGACAACGCTGTGATGCAAGCCCTGGATCTCGACTGCGCCGCCCATCCCGGCGGCACCACCAGCGACGGCCATCACCAACACATAGACGCGTGTGACGTTCATGCCACCGTAACGCGCCGCGTCCGGGTTGTACCCCGTTGCGCGGAATTCGTATCCGATCGTGGTCTTGAACAGCAGCCAGTAGATGAACCAGGCGGCTAACAAGGCGAGGACGAAGCCGAGATGGACGCGAAGTTGCGTGTTGTCGAGAAAGCCAAACAGGCGTGGCAAGTAGGCTGACGTCTCAATCGTCTTTGAGATCGGATCCTGGCGGCCCTCGACCCTGATGAACTCTGTCTTGAGCGCCCACCGCATCAGGAATAGAGCTATGAAGTTCAGCATGATGGTGGTTATCACCTCGTGCGCTCCGCTACGAGCCTTCAGTAGGCCCGACATGCCCCCCCAGATGGCGCCGGCGAGGATGCCGGCGATCAGCGCCAGTGGGATGTGGAGAATCGACGGCAAGTTGAACGAGAAGCCGATGATGAGAGCACCCATACCGCCGGCGATCAGCTGGCCCTGGCCACCTATGTTGAAGAGACCTGCCCTAAAACCGATCGCCACCGCGAGACCTGTGAAAATCAGGGGCGTCGCCGAGACCAGGGTTTCGGACCATGCGTCGACCGAGCCGAAGGCGCCCCTGGCGAGGGCCGAATACGCCTCGGCAATGAGGCTCCAGCTGTCGCCGAGAGCCGCCAGCGGCTCCGATCCGAATTTTTTGAGCAGCTCTGTGTCCGAGAGGATCACGATGAAAGCACCCACGACGAGCGCAGTCAGCACCGCCAGGAGGGGAACAATGGCCGCCGACCGCCAATCGACGTTGATTCCGGTTATGTCCTCGAAGAACCTGCGCCCGTTGTCGTCCCCATCTGGCGTGGCTTCGGCGTCCTCCGGGACAGGTGCTTCGGTGCGATCACTCACGAAGGTGCATCTTCCGGGGCCCCGAGACCACCGCCGGCTCCGGCCATGTGGAGCCCGAGTTCGGCCGCGGTTGTCGTCTCCGGCGTAGTCTCAGCGACGAGAGTTCCCCGATACATGACCAGGATTCGATCAGACAGGGCCAGTACCTCGTCAAGTTCCGTGGACACGATCAAGATCGCAGCTCCTTCATCCCTCTCCTGCACGATTCGCTCGTGGATGTACTCGATGGAACCGACATCCAGGCCCCGGGTCGGTTGCGACGCGACCACGAGTTTCACATCGCGACCGAACTCGCGGGCAACAATGACCTTCTGCTGGTTCCCACCCGACAGGTTCGCCATCTCGACGTCGATAGAGGGAGTGCGAACGTCGTACTGCTTGACCAAACGCTCCGCAGTGCGCCTCGTCTCGTCCCAGTCCATGACGACGCCGCGGGAGTATGGCGGGGCATGATATGTGTCGAGCACCATGTTCTCTGCCACGGTGAACTTCAGAACGAGCCCGCTCCGCTGCCGATCTTCCGGGACATGAGCAACACTCATGCTGTGGATTTCACGAGGGCTGGAGCGACTGGCGTCTTCGCCCCCAATGGAGATCTTGCCGGTGAGCGGCTCCCTAAGACCCGTCAGCGCCTCGACCAGCTCTGACTGGCCGTTGCCCTGAACACCGGCGATGCCGACGATCTCGCCGGCCCGAACCTCGAAACTCACGTCATTGACCGCCCGATGGAGACGCTCGTCGACCACCACCAGGTTTTCTATCTGGAGCACAGTCGCACCGGGCTCGGCCGGCTCCTTGTCGACGACGAGATCGACGGGGCGACCAACCATCAGCTCGGCGAGCGCTGCTTCGGTGACTTGCTTCGGATTCGCCTCGCCTACGACGGCGCCCCGGCGCAGCACCGAGATTCGATCCGCGATCTGGAGGACTTCCTTGAGCTTGTGGGTGATGAAGACGATCGCTCTGCCCGCGTCGCGCAGCGAGCGGAGAATCTCGAAGAATTCCTCGACTTCCTGCGGAGTGAGGACCGCCGTCGGCTCATCGAACACCAGGACCTCGGCTTGTCGGAAGAGCACCTTGATGATCTCGACACGCTGCTGGACCCCCACCGGGAGATCCTCGATGATGGAGTCTGGAGGCACTTCGAGGTTGTATTTCTCGGAAATGTCGACGACGTCTTGGCGCGCTTTCTTCAGGTTCAGCACGCCGCCGCCAATGGTCGGCTCCACGCCGAGCACAACGTTCTCGGCAACGCTGAATACAGGTACGAGCATGAAGTGCTGGTGGACCATGCCAATGCCGGCCGCGATGGCATCTCCCGGACCGGAGAAGGCCTGCGGTTCTCCGTCAATGAGTATCTCACCCTCGTCGGCGCTGTAGAGGCCGTAGAGGATGTTCATCAGTGTCGTTTTGCCTGCGCCGTTCTCGCCGAGAAGGCCGAGGATCTCGCCGGAACGCACCGTAAGGCTCACCGAGTCATTGGCCAGAACACCCGGGAACCGTTTGGTTATGCCGCGAAGCTCGAGCTCCAACCGATGCCCTCCTCTGCATGCAAGATTGCCAGCCTAGACGAACGAACGACGTCCTCGCGAACCAAGCCGCAAGCCGGAGTGAACTCCTGGGTTTGATCCTCCCGAAACGCGAGAGAGGCCCCGCAGGGCCTCTCTCGGTTCACGTATTTGGATGCTGGTTTAGCCGTCTGCGGGGGCGAGAGCCGCGATGAAGGCTTCGAGGCCGCCGGCGGCGATTATCGCCGCCTCGAGAGCGTCTACCTCTGTCTGCACGTCCGCAGGCACCTGTGACCAGGCACCGGTCTTGGCAAGGCCTACTCCCTCGTTTTCCAGAGTGCCCAGGTAGGGATTACCGATGGTATCCAGAACGAGGACGTTGTTCACCGTGTTGAACACGGAGTTGTCGATCCGCTTGATAACAGATGTCAAGGTGAATTCGCCACACTCCGCCTCAGCCGAGACGTTCCAGTCAACGTCGACACCGATGTTGAGAATGCCGGAACCTGTGCCACCTGCGGCAGAAATCGCCGAGCAGGCGCCAAGGCCGATCTTGCCGCCAACGGGCATGATGATGTCGGCACCGTTCTCGATCAGCGCGTTGCTGATCTCGAGACCCTTGTCGACTGCCTCGAAGTCTTCCGTGAACTGACCTTCCTGGGCGTCGATGTCCCAGCCAATGACTGAGACGCTCGTGCCTTTCTGGTCGTTGTAGTAGTTAACACCCTTGACGAGGCCGTCCATGAAGATCGTCACCGACGGAATCTTGATACCGCCATAGGTTCCGATTATGCCGGTCGTCGACGTGCCGGCCGCCACATATCCGGCGAGGAAGGCTGCCTCGTCGGTCTGGAAGCTGATCTCGCGCAGGTTCGGAATACCGAGACCCGCGACGTCGATGATGGCGAATTTGGCGTCCGGATTGGCAGGTCCGAATTCGAGAATCGTGTCGATCCAGAGGAAGCCCGGAAGGATGACCACATCACAACCGGCGTCCAGCATCGACCGCAAGTTGGGCTCGTAGTCGGCCGCAGTGGTCGACTCCAGGAAGTCAATTGTGACGCCCTCGAGTTCGTCTGCCGCCCGCTGCAGGCCGGCATATGCGTTCTCATTGAACGAACGGTCATCGATTCCGCCGGTGTCCGAAACCTCGCAGGCCAGGACCTCACGGCCAGCCGGCGGTGGCGGCAGAGTTGTCGGCGCCACGGTGGTGGTTGCCGGCGCCACCGTGGTTGCCGGCGCCACGGTGGTTGCCGGAGCGACCGTGGTCGGAGCGTCAGTTGCCGCGGGCTCATCGTCCGCGCATGCCGCTACTACGAGGGCAAACGCGAAGAAAAGGGCGAGGAACGCCCCCCGCTTTTTGAAACCAGAGATCATTTAAGGAACCCCTTCGTTGCTTAAACAAGGGCTCACCAGACGGCGAGCACTCGCAGTCTAGTGGGGTGTCCGGGTTCCATATCTAGTTACCCGGGCCCGAGCGCGGATTTTCGCGTTCTCGGATACTGCGACGTTCTCGCTCCGAGGTAGGCCCGACCGCGGACGACTTCGTCGGCGAGGTGGGCTCGCGGGGAGTCGGGCTCCGGCTAGCTGTCGGAGTCAGCCAGCTCGACCGGCGGAAGGTCCGGCGTCTCGATGGCGTTGAACGACAGTTCACCGTCCGAACTGGCATCGACGTCGACCAGGATCGTGGAACCGGCGGCGAACTCCTGATGGAGAACTCTCTCCGACAGCGGGTCCTCGAGCAGCTGCTGAATCGCCCGGCGCAACGGTCGGGCTCCCAGCTGCGGGTCGTAACCCTTGGTGGCCAACAGTTCCTTCGACTCATCCGTGAGGACGATATCGAGACCCTTTGACGCCAACTGCTCACGAACCCGCTTCAGCAGGAGATCGACGATCTGCTTGACCTCATCGAGGGTCAGCTCGTGGAAGACGATGACCTCGTCGATACGGTTGAGGAACTCTGGACGGAAGTGGCCCTTGAGCGCCTCCATGACCTTTTCTTTGATCTGCGCATAGTTCAAATCGTCCGAGTCGGTCGAGAAACCCAACTTCTTCTTGCGCAGCTCCGCAGTTCCCAGGTTCGAAGTCATGATGATGACCGTGTTCTTGAAGTCGACGCTGCGACCCTGCGCGTCGGTCAGGCGGCCATCTTCGAGGATCTGCAACAGAATGTTGAAGACGTCGGGATGAGCCTTTTCGATCTCGTCGAACAGGACAACGGAGAACGGCTTGCGACGCACTGCTTCAGTTAGCTGACCACCCTCGTCGTAGCCGACATAACCAGGGGGCGAGCCCACGAGGCGGCTGACGGCATGCTTCTCCATGTACTCAGACATGTCGATCTGAATGAGGGCGTTCTCATCGCCGAAGAGGAAATCGGCAAGCGATTTGGCGGATTCGGTCTTACCGACGCCTGAGGGCCCGAGGAAGATGAACGAGCCGGCGGGGCGCTTCGGGTCGGCCAGGCCGGCCCGGGTGCGCCGGATCGACTTCGAAACCGAGATGATGGCGTCGTGCTGACCGACGATCCGCTTGTGGAGCTCGTCCTCCATCGCCAGCAGCTTCGTGGTCTCCTCCTCGGTGAGGCGATGCACCGGGATACCGGTCCATTGCGCCAGAACCTCGGCGATTTCTTCCTCGTCGATAGTCGAGCGGTACCCGCCAACTTCCGAACCGAGGGTTGCCTCTTGTTCGTTGCGCTCGATGATCATGGTGCGTTCCTGGTCGCGCAACTGAGCGGCCCGCTCGTATTGCTGGGCTTGCACGGCCTCGCGCTTGTCGCCTCTGACCTGTTCGAGACGGTCGAGGGTCTCGCGCAGCTCGGCGGGAATGTTGGTTCGCTTGAGGCGCATCCGGCTGCCCGCCTCATCAATGAGGTCGATCGCCTTGTCCGGAAGGAAACGGTCTGAGATGTAACGGTCGGCCAGGTTGGCGGCGTTGACCAGCGACTGGTCCGTGAAGGTCACCTGGTGGTGGTCTTCGTAGCGGTCGCGCAGCCCTTCGAGAATCTTGATGGTGTCGGCGACAGTCGGCTCATCGACCTGGATCGGCTGGAACCGACGCTCCAGAGCGGAGTCCTTCTCGAGATATTTGCGGTATTCCTCGAGGGTGGTAGCGCCCACGGTCTGCAGCTCACCACGGGCGAGCATCGGCTTGAGGATGCTGGCAGCGTCGATGGCGCCCTCGGCAGCGCCGGCGCCGACGAGGGTATGGATCTCGTCGATGAAGAGGATGATGTCTCCGCGGGTGCGGATCTCCTTGAGGACCTTCTTGAGGCGCTCTTCGAAGTCGCCGCGATAACGCGAGCCGGCGACCAAGGCGCCGAGGTCGAGCGTGTAGAGGTGCTTGTTGGCCAACGTGTCTGGCACGTCGGCGGCCACGATGCGTTGCGCCAGGCCTTCGACGATTGCCGTCTTGCCGACGCCGGGCTCGCCAATGAGAACCGGATTGTTCTTGGTGCGGCGAGACAGGACTTGCATTACCCGTTGGATCTCGTTGGCGCGGCCGATGACCGGATCCAGCGTGCGGTCGCGGGCAAGTTGCGTCAGGTTGCGCCCGAACTGGTCGAGGACCGTCGAACCGCTGGCAGATGCTTCGCCACCGCCGCCGCGCGAACCCGATGAACTCTCCCGGCTGCTGCCGGAAGGCCCCGAGCTGCCCTCTTCTCCGGAGGAGCCGGACAGAAGCTGTATGACGGTCTGGCGAACCTTGTGGAGCTCGGCGCCCAATTTCTGCAGTACCTGAGCAGCAACCCCCTCACCTTCGCGGATCAGGCCCAACAAGATGTGCTCGGTGCCGATGTAGTTGTGGCCCAGCTGGAGCGCTTCACGAAGCGACAGCTCTAGGACTTTTTTGGCTCGCGGCGTGAAGGGGATGTGTCCGCTGGGCGCTTGTGAGCCCTGCCCAATGATTTCGATGACTTTGGCGCGCACCGAATCGAGGTCGATGCCGAGGCCCTCGAGGCCGCGGGCGGCGACGCCTTCGCCCTCGTGAATCAGCCCGAGCAGAATGTGCTCGGTTCCGATGTAGTTGTGATTGAGGAGGCGAGCTTCCTCTTGGGCGAGAACTACAACCCGCCGGGCTCTGTCTGTAAAGCGTTCAAACACGTCGTCTCAATTCCCAAAACGGACTCGGCGCCTCTTCCCGGCGCCTTGCCGAGTATAGCGAGAGGCCTTGTCTAACCAGATAACCGTCCTACGTAGTCACCGTCTCCGCCGGATGTTCCCTGCGGGTCCGGACATTCCGGCAACCCTAGAGCCGCCCTCATTGTTCCATCGGCCACTTCACCCCTCGAACCTAAGCCGGCAGCCGCGTCGCGCACCAGATTCGGAATGCCCTGGTAGGGCTACCATTCGGCCCATGCGAACCCCTTCCTTGGTGGATTTGGTGCCGATCGACGCTGTTTGGCGCCGCATGGAAAACGTCGAGAGCCGCCTCATTGAAGTCACCAAGGCCGACAATGACTTCCTCACCGAGATCGCACAGCATCTAGTCCGAGCCGGCGGCAAACGCTACCGGCCACTGCTGGCGCAGGTTGCCGGCGAGCTCGGACCGGACTCGGCAGGCGGGGGCCCAATAGAGGCCGGAGTGGCCGTCGAGCTGGTCCACATCGGGTCGTTGTATCACGACGACGTCATCGACGAGGCGGAAACGAGGCGGGGCTCTCCCTCTGTCAACGCCAATTGGGACAACACTGCAGCGATTCTCGGCGGTGACTACCTGCTGGCCAAGGCTTCCGAAGTTGCCGCTCCCCTCGGCGAAGAAGCAGTCACCTTGATCGCCCGAACATACGCGGCGCTGTGTGAGGGCCAAGTCCTGGAATTGCAGCTAGAAGGCAACTCCGATCATGGTCCAGACGAGTACTTCCGTGTCATCGGGGGCAAGACCGCTTCCCTGATCCGCACAGCTGCCAGGCTCGGCGCGCTAACGGCAGGCGCCACTCGCGACGAGATCGACGCAATTTCGGAGTGGGCCTGGGAGGTGGGGATCGTCTTCCAGATGGCCGACGACGTGCTCGATTTGGTGGCTAGTGAGGAATTTATCGGCAAGCCGGCCGGGTCCGACCTGAAGGAAGGCACGTACACGCTGCCGGTGCTCTACGCCATCGCAGGCGACGCCGGCAACGAAGTCAGAGCGCTGCTGGCCAACGGCGCGCCGGCGGATCCGGACGTGATCTCGCGAATAATCGAGCTGACCGCTGGTGGTGGGCACATCGACCGGGTGATTGCCGAAGCATCCGAACGGCTGCGTGTCGCTGAGAAGGCTGCTGCCCGGTTGCCAGAGTCCAGTCTGCGCTCGATCCTGCGCGCCCTGGAGACCTATTTGATGGACCGGGTACACGCTGCCCGCGGTTAGGCCGTCGAGTCATCCCAAGAGTCGGGCTCGGGGGGAAGAGGCTCGAGCATGTACGCCAGGTCGATTCGTGACTCGCTCGTCCCGAAGGCGGTAATCGTGTCCCGGTCCGACAGGACTGTGGTCCCGTGCGGGATGATCATACGATTGCCGCGGCGCACGGACACGAGCGTGGCCCCCTCCGGCCATGTCAACTCCTTCACCTGGCGTCCGCCGGCGGCAGACTGTGCCGGGATGGGCAGCTCGTAGAAGCTGGCGTCGACGTGAGTCCGCTGTTTGATCCGTTCTCGGTACATCGAGCGGTCGGTCGCCGAGCCGAGTGCGTGGTGGTAGGCCTGCACCACACTCTCCCGGCGGAACATGCCAAGGAAGTGTTTGGGATCATCGTCGGCGACAACGGGGAGCCGCCCGATGTCGAGTGCGGCCATTCGAGCTACCGCAACCGAAACCGGCATCGAGGCGAAAACCGAGATCGGGTCCGCCGTCATCACCTCGTCGACTGTGCGCTCTGCCGATGGTCCTCCACTGCGTGCAATGTCGCTGATAGTGACCACGCCGTACAGCCTGGTGCCCTCGACGACCGGGAGGCCGTGATGGTGCTCCGCTTCGAGGATCTCGTCCGCCTCGGCCGTCGTCATCGATCGACTGAGCACCGAGTCCGACCACGCCATGACGTCGCGAACCTCGACCGTGTCGAGCAGATCGATGTCCTCACGACGCAGCAGATGGATCCCGCGACGCTTCAGCGGCATCGTGTAGACGCTTTCGGGGTGAATCCGTTCAGATAGCACCGTGGCCAACGAGGTGGCGAGCATCAGCGGCAGCACCAGCCCGTAATCACCGGTGATCTCGAAGACGATCAGAATCGAGGTCAGTGGAGCCCGGCCGATGGCAGCAAAAGCGGCCGCCATGCCAACAACAGCAAAAGCACCCGGATCGAGAGTGGAAAACGTCCACAGCGGCGCCACGAGTAACGCCAAGGCACCGCCGACGGTGGCCCCAACAAACAAACTCGGCATCATCGTTCCCGCCGAGCCTCCCGCCGATCGGGTTATCGAATTGGTGACGATCTTCAGCAGAGCGAGCAGCAGCAGGGTCGACCACAACACGTCGTTGTCGGCCGGCAGGCTCAACAGACCGCCAACGAAGCTCTGGCCGGTGCCGATCGCATCGAGCTGGAATAGCCCGACGATCCCGACAAGCAGCCCACCGAGCACCGGGCGCACCCAACCGGGCAGGCGGTTCAAGCGAGTGCCTTGCCGTGCGACGGCATCGAGTGTCCGCAAGAAGAGATATCCAAAGATCACCCCGAGCAGACCGATGAGTCCGTACAGGATGAGCTCAGCGGGATGGCCAACCTTGTGAGCAGGAGCCGACAGCAGCTGCTCCTCCCCCACCAGACTGCGGGTGGTAACGGCCGCCGCCACTGAAGCGACTACGACGGCGTTGAGGTGACGGATCGCAAAATTGCCGAGCAGCACTTCCATCGCGAACAGCATCCCGGCGATCGGAGCGCCGAATGTGGCGCCGATTCCGGCGCCGGCTCCGGCGGCAATGAGACCACGTATCTGATCCTCTCCGAAGCGGCTATACCTGGCCAAAGACGAGCCAATCGTGCCGCCGATCATGACGATGGGGCCCTCCCGTCCGCCCGATGCAAGGCCTCCCAAGGTCGCCGCGGTCGCGGCGATCTTGCCGAATATGGTGCGGGATGGCAGATAGCCGCCATGGAGCGATAAGCCGACCATCGTCTCCGTGACGCCGCCGCTTTCGATCTCGCGCCCCGCAATACCGCCGATCAGCCAAGCCACCGTCAACCCAAGGGGGACGATCATGACAATCAGCCACGCTCGCCGGTCGATGCCGGCCTCGGTGGCATCAGTGACCAGCTGCGTGAGCCAAACGAGTAGCGAAGCTCCAAGCCCGACGATCACTCCCACTCCGAGTGACGCCGCCATGAATGCCGCCGCGCCGCGGCGCTGGACAGTTTGCTTCAGCTTCTGCAGAAAGGTTGGCATCATGGAAGGAGGACAGTACCCGACGCCGCGAGGCGGCTCGCATCTGCATCGCCGGCCGCACGCGAGGCGCAGCTCGGTCGTCGACCTCGCCAAGACCTTGTCGGCTTCAGCAGACGGACCAATCCGGCGGCAGTGAGCCTCCCAGGCCTGCGGCCGTGCCCCATCTCCTCGCTGCAGCACCCGCGCTGAGGACCAGAAATTCCCGCCGCGACAGTTCCCCCCGTTTGTTCATGGCGAGAAACATAGCCAGCTGACCAGGCTGATTGCGGCCAAGACGCCGATATGCCGTCGGCTACTCCGGTCGCATGGTCGGGAAGAGGATGACCTCACGGATGTGGGCCTTGTCGGTGAGCAACATCACCAAGCGGTCGATGCCGATGCCGAGGCCCCCTGTTGGTGGCATACCGTATTCCAGGGCCCGCACATAGTCCTCGTCGATGTCCTGGGCCTCTTCGTCGCCGGCCGCCTTCAACGCCGCCTGCGCCTCGAAGCGCTCCCGCTGATCCAGAGGCTCGTTCAGCTCGCTGAACGCATTCCCGTACTCGGACCCCGCGATGAACAGCTCCCAACGCTCCGTCACATTGGCGTCTCGGCCGCTACGGCGCGCCAAAGGAGAGATCTCCGTGGGGTGATGGGTCACAAAGACCGGATCCCAGATCGTCGGCTGGACGTGCCGATCGAAGAGCTCTTCGATGATCTTGCCGTGGCCCCAATGATTCTCGGGCTCGATGCCGTTGCCCCGGGCCACGCCGCCGGCCTCCTCGGGCGACAGCGCGAACGACATCTCCCCCTCAATCGCGTCGTTGACGAGAGCCAGCATCGGTGCCCGCCGATACGGAGGAGTGAAGTCCAACTGGCGTCCCTGATACGTCACCACGGTCGATCCGGTGATCTCGGACGCGATAACAGCGAACATCTCCTCAACCATCTTGGCGATGTCTTCGAAGTCGGCCAGGGCCTCGTAGGACTCGAGCATTGTGAACTCGGGCATGTGGGTAGCGTCGATGCCCTCGTTCCGGAAGATCTTGCCGACTTCGAAAACCCGCTCGAGGCCACCGACGATCAAGCGCTTCAGAAACAGCTCCGTCGCAATGCGCAAGACCATGGGGATGCCAAGGGCATTGTGCTCAGTCTCGAACGGCCGGGCCATGGCGCCGGTCGCCTGGTTGAGCAGTACCGGCGTTTCCACCTCGACATATCCGCGGGCTGCAAACTCGCGACGAAACAGCGAGATGACACGCGACCGAGCCAACGCGACGTCGCGCGCCTCCTGATTCACCATCAGATCCACATAGCGCTGCCGTGAACGCGCCTCGACGTCCGTCAGCCCGTGGAACTTGTCCGGTGGGGGGCGCAGTGCCTTCGCTAGTAGCTGGAACGACGCGATCCGCACGGACAGCTCGCCCTTCCGAGTCGAGATGACCTCTCCGGAGGCCCCGATCCAGTCGCCCAAGTCCAACTCCCGAAACGCGGCGAATGTCTCTTCGCCCAGTGTCCGCTTGTCCACGAACAGCTGGATGGAGCCCGAGACGTCGGACAACACCACAAAGGTCAGTTTGCCCATCTCTCGCATGTTGCGGATTCGGCCCGCCACTGTGGCGACATCGCCGGTCTCGGCCCCTGCGTCGAGATGGTCGTAATCCGCGTGCAGTTCGGCTGCCAACGCTGATCGCTCGAATTTGAACGGGTAGCCGCCCTGATCGAGCACCCGCTGGTGCTTTTCCAGGCGCCGCGCCGTCAGGGGGTGTTCCGCCAGGGCGAGGCGATCGTCTAGCGCCTCATCGGACGGATCTGTTGCGTCGGTCATGGAGCGTCACGATTCATGTCGTAGATCATCCGGAGCCCGTCGAGCGTGAGGAATTCGTCGATTGTGGAAACGCTGCTGCAGTGCGGCACGACGGTTGAAGCAAGTCCACCGGTTGCCACACGAATCACGTCTCCGCCCACCTCAGCTGCGAGCCGCTCCATGATGCCGTCGACCAGGCCGGCATGGCCGTAGATGGCGCCTGACTGGATTGCTTCGACGGTTCCCCGGCCAATGGCATTGCGGGGCGGCTTGAACTCGACTCCGCGCAATGCCGCGGTGCCGGAAATGAGAGCATTAGTGGCGATCACCAGACCCGGTGCAATCGAACCGCCCAAATAGTCGCCATCCACTCCGACAACGTCGAAGTTGGTGGATGTACCGAAGTCGACCACAACGCACGGCGCCCCGTATCGTTCCCTAGCCGCTACTGCGTTGACGACTCGATCGGCCCCAACTTCGCGTGGATTGTCGATGTTGATGACCAATCCGGTCTTCACCCCCGGACCGACCACCACCACGTCGCCCGATGTGATGTCCTCCGCGACGCTCCGAAACGCCGTCGTGATTGCCGGCACAACCGATGAGATGGCGACCCCCGAGACATCGGCGCCGGTGAGGCCCTCGAGCTCGAGCAAGCTGCGCGTGAAGATCTCTAGCTCATCTGCGGTGCGCTCTGGCACTGTCGTCAGCCGCCAATGGGCTACCAGACGCTCTCCGTCGTACAATCCGATGGCTGTGTTGGTGTTACCGATGTCGGCAGC
>Ga0224512_10003878_pt1 | contig 12948 bp, 7 predicted proteins | sample SF_May12_sed_USG_4_FD_169103 | JGI IMG/M metagenome (GOLD analysis project Ga0224512, IMG submission 169103) | Sediment microbial communities from San Francisco Bay, California, United States - SF_May12_sed_USGS_13 | ecosystem: Environmental > Aquatic > Marine > Sediment | place: USA: California... | reverse complement strand
GAAGCCTGGACCTCTCTGGCACCGGCCCGTGCCCCCGCCGGTGCTGCCGGCATTCTAGCGCGCGGGCGGAGGTCCTGGACCGCGGAAGTCCGCGGCGGGCCGCCGAGCCTGGCGGCGAGACCGCGAGTGAGGCGATCTCCCGTACCGTCGCCCGGGGCCTTCCGTTTCCAGAGCCTCCGGTTCGGTCTAAGCTGTGCGCCGAGTCGAATCCCCATGCGCGCCCTGCACTTCGACGGAAGCATCGCCCGCGCCATCGACGTTCCGCCGCCGGAGCCGTCGGAGGACAGCGCCGTCGTGCGCGTGACGCTCGCCGGCATCTGCAACACCGACCTCGAGATCGTGAGGGGCTACATGGGCTTCCGCGGGATTCTCGGCCACGAGTTCGTGGGCGTCATCGACGAGGGGCCCACCGAGTGGATCGGACAGCGCGTCGTGAGCGAGATCAACTTCGCCTGTCAGCGCTGCGCGATGTGTCAGGCGAACCTGCAGCGCCACTGCCCGGAGCGGCGGGTGATGGGGATCCTCGACGCCGATGGCGCCTTCGCCGAGTTTGTGCGGGTTCCTGTGGCCAACCTGCACATGGTGCCGGAGAACGTGTCCGACGACGCCGCCGTCTTCGCGGAGCCGCTGTCCGCGGCCTTCGAGATCCTCTCCCAGATCGAGGTGGAGCCCGGCGGCGACTGCCTCGTGCTCGGGGACGGCAAGCTCGGGTTGCTGGTCGCCCAGGCCCTCGACGCCGCCGGCGCGCGCGTCCTCGCCGTGGGCAACCACCCGGAAAAGCTCGCCATCCTGGCGCGACGCGGGATCGAGACAATCGTCACCGAGGATTGGGCCCGCGATCCGATGCCTCTCGTGGTGGACGCCACCGGCTCCGCCGAGGGCTTCGAGCTCGCACTCGCGGCGACCCGACCCCGCGGCACGCTCGTGCTGAAGAGCACGGTGGCCGAACGGCGCGCGATCGATCTCGCGCCGATCGTGATCAACGAGATCGAGGTGATCGGCTCCCGCTGCGGCCCCTTCCCGCCAGCGCTGAGCGCCCTGGAGGCCGACACCGTCGACGTGCGCTCCCTCATCTCGGAGCGGATCCCCCTCCGCGAAGCCGACCAGGCCCTCCGCCGCGCCGAAGAGCACAACGCGATCAAGATCCTCATCGAGCCCTGACAAATTGGGGCCCCGGCCGCTCCCCGCCCGGTTAGTCCTCGATGAGGGTATCGAGCACACGCTGGAGGCGGTGGGGCGTGCGCCGTAGGTGGATCGTCTTGCCACCGTGGACCGTCACCAGCCCCGGCTTCGCCCCCTTCGGCTTCCGCACGTTCTTGATCGGAACCACGTGCACGTCCGCCCGGCTCGCGTTGCGCTGCTTCGAGAAGTGCACGGCGAGCTCGCACGCGTCCAGCAGCGCCTCGGGCGGCGGGTCCGAACGCCCCTCCGTGCGCAACACCACGTGACTGCCGGGCGCCCCGTCGAGGTGGAAGAAGAGATCCTTGCCACGGGCCAGGCGGGTCGTGAGGTGATCGTTGCCCGCGTCGCTGCGCCCCACCCAGATCTCGAGTCCGCCGTCGCTCCGGTAGCGGCGCGGAGTCAGCCGGGCCGGCAGCGGGCGCCCTCCGCGGCGAGGCTCGCGCGCTCGATCCGGGCGGCGCTGCGGGGCCGTCCGCTCGGGCGCGTGCCGCGCCAGCAGCTTCTGCACGTCGGGGTGGGCGGCCAACGCCTCGAGCGCCCGCAGTCCCGCGGCGTCCGACGCGCCGGCGAACGCCGCCAGCTCCTCGCCGCGCTCGGCGAGCGCGGCGCACGCCTCGCGCGCGGCGTGCTGCTGGGCCCCCGCCTGGGTGAGGGTCCGGACCGCCTTTCGGTAGCGCTTGAACAGGTGGGCCAGGTTCTCCGACGGCGTCTTCGCCGGATCGAGGGGAATCGTGACCGGCTCGCCGGTCTCGTAGTCGCGCACCACGACCTGCTCGTCTCCCTTGCGAACGCTGGAGAGCGCGCTCTTGAGAAGCTCGCCCCGGCGCTCCAGGCCGGTGTCCCCCTGCGCCGCCTCGAGATCGCGATCCAGCTTTTCGAGCCTGCGCTCGAGGTTCCGGCGGCCCTTGCGCAGCGCCTGGTCGATCCGGCGGTAGAGCGTTTCGCAGGCTTCCGTGCCCTCGCCCGCCGCGTAGGCCTCCTCGATCGCCTCCAGGAAATGCGCGTCCGACTCCGCGGCGAAGCGATCCTCACCGGGCGCGGGGAGAACCGATGTGGGCGCCCGCCACGTCTCGCCCGCCGACAGCTCCGGGCGCGTGTCGGCCAGGGGGCGCAGCGCGGCGACGATGCGCTCGCGCTCGTCGAGCAGCACGAGGTTGCTCCGCCGGCCCTGGATGGCGAGCAGGAGATCGAAGTCACCCTCGCGGGCCCGCAGCCGCACGGCGATCTGGCGGTCTTCGCCCATGAGACGCACGCCGCCCACCGTCGCGCCCGGCACGTGCGCCCTCAGGTACTGGACGAAGGCGCCGGGCGCGCGACCCGCCCGCGCGGGCGCGCTGCAGAGGGAGACGCGGGCGGAATCGGGCCGACACGACAGGCGCAGGTGCTGCCGCTCGCCGCGCCGCGCCCCCGAGGCGCCGCCGTAGGTCGTCAGGACCAGCGAATGCTCGTCGGGCTGCACCATGGCCCGCAGGCGATGGCCCCCGATCCGCACGTCCAGCAACCGGGCCGCGCGCCGAAGCTCTACGAGACTCAGCACCCCCGCCGCTACCTCTGACAGGTGGGACAGTAGTGGGTGCCGCGTTGCGCCACGACCCGCTTGCGGACCCGACCGCCACAGGCGACGCAGGCCTCCCCGTCGCGCGCGTAGACCCGGCGCTCGCGCTGGTAGCGCCCGTCGCTCCCGTCGGGCGCTATGTAGTCGCTGATGCTCGAGCCGCCGGTCTCGATCGAACGCCGCATCACCCGGCGGATGGCGTCGACGAGCCGCCCGCATTCGCGCCGGGTCACGCGCCGCGCGCGGCGTCCGGGACGCACACCCGCCAGGAACAGCGCCTCGTCGGCGTAGATGTTGCCCACGCCCGCGATCACCGACTGATCGAGCAGCACCGCCTTGATCGCGGCGGTCCGCCGGCGCGTCGCCCGGTAGAGGGACTCGCCGCTGGCTTCGAGCGCGTCCGCGCCGAGCCGCTCGAGGCGTGGATGGCTCTCTCCGGCCGGCACGAGCATCACCTTCCCGAACTTGCGGGCGTCGCGCAGGTAGACCTCGGCCCCCCCGTCCTCGAAGCAGAAGCGCAGGTGGGTGTGAGCGTCGGGCCGGAAGCGGACCTGGGCCTCCGGCTCGAGCACGGCGCGGCCGCTGGCGGAGAGCAGGCGCTCGCTCACCGCGGTGCTCGCGAACAGCTGCCCGGTCATGCCGAGGTGGACGACCAGGCGGCTGCCCTCGTCCAGCTGCGCCACCAGGTACTTCCCACGGCGACCCAGCTCCTTCACGGTTCGGCCCGCCAGGGCCCGCCGCAGGCGACCCGGCGGGGTGATGAAGAAGTAGCTGGGCCGGGTGGTCCGCAGCGCGCGGATGCGGCGCCCCACCAGCAGGGGCGCGATGCGCTGGCGCGTCACCTCGACCTCGGGAAGCTCGGGCACGGCTCGGAAACCCCCACGCGCGGGCCCGTGGGCCCCGGCACCACACTCTAGACGCCGCTGGCACGCTGCCGGTCCCCACGGGGAAATCTTCAGGGACAAGCACGAACCGCCGATAACAGGCGGGCCGCACGGCTCGAACGGGGATTCGGAATGGCTGGCTCAGCGCGTCAGGGGTCGATCTTCGCCCAGAAGCTCGACCGGACCGCGTTCACCTCATACTTCCTCGGCGCGATCGTGCCGCTGGTCGCGCTCGCCTTCATCGTCGAACGCTTCGTCCTGCCCAGCCTTGGCGAGGCGCGCCTCGCGCTCGGTTTCATCGCGGTCGTCCTGTCGCTCGCCGTGCTGTCCCTCGGCTCGTTCCTGGTCCTGCGCCGCACGATCCGGCAGTCGCTCCGGCAGATCGACGGCGACAACAAGCGCCTCAAGTTGCTTCTGAACGCCTCGCAGCACCTGTCTTCCGCACAGGACGAGAGCGACGCCGCCGCGATGACTGCGCGCTGCGCCTTCGACGTCGTGGAGGGCAGCAGAGCCTTCGTCTTGACGCGCGACGCGCCCGGAAGTGCGTTCCAGCTCCTCCACGCGACGGGAGACGGCGCCGACAAGCTCTTCGAGAAGCGCGAGTCGGAACTGCACGCGGTTGCCAACCTCGCACTCAGTGAGGGGCGCCCGGTGATTCACGGCGGGGAGGGCGGGCGAGGCGCAGACGGGATCGCCGCCACCGCGGTCCCGATCCCGGGCGACGTGAGTCCGCTCGGCGCGCTCGTCGTCGTTCGCGACGCTGCGCCGGGCCCCTTCGAGCCGGCGCAGGTCGACTCGCTCGGGATGCTCGTCGGCCTCGCCTCGGTAGCATTCCGCCACGCGAACCTCCAGGACGCGCAACGCAACTTCTTCACCCACGTCACCGACATCATCGTCATGGCCCTCGACGCGCACCTCGGCTACCACACGGGGCACCCGCACCGCGTCGCCCAGCTCTCGAATCGCATCGGCCGCGAGCTCGGATTCGACGAGCACCGCCTGGAGCGACTGCACTTCGGGGCACTCCTCCACGACATCGGCATGCTCAAGCTCGACCGAACGCTCCAGAAGAACCGGCTGACCTGCAGGAGTCACACGGAGCTCGGCTATCGCATGCTCCAGCGCATCCGCCTGTGGCGCGATCTCGCGCCCATCGTGCATCACCACCACGAGTGGTACGACGGGTCCGGCTATCCCGCGGGGCTGGCGGGGGAGGCGATCCCCATCGGGTCGAGGATCATCGGCCTCTGCGAGGCCTTCGACACGATGACCAGTAGCAAGAGCTACAAGGCCCCGCTGTCCTGGGACGACGGCCTGCAGGAGGTCGAGCGCTGCACGGGCACACAGTTCGACCCCGACGTGGTCCGCGCCTTCATGACCCTCGTCGAACGCGGCGACATCGACCCTACGATCGTCGAGTCGGTCTAGGCCGCCGCCGAAGGCGAGCCCCCCCCGCAAGTCAGGCGAGGGTCAATCCGAGCGTCAGCGGATCGCCGTCGATCGCGACGTCGCGAACGTGGGCGCCGGAGATGGGGGACGCGTCGAGCGCGACGTCGACGGCCAGCGTCTCGCGCGCGAGCACCTCCGCCCGGGGCCTCACGGCATCCAGGATCCGCGCGGCACCCGCCAGGGTGAGGCGGATGCGGGCCGAGAAATCCAGGTCGAGCTCCTTGCGGAAGGTCTGCACCCGGTTCAGGACCTCGCGGAAGAGCCCCTCCTCGACGAGGTCCGGCGTCAGCGCCGTGCTGAGGACCACCACCCCCGCGCCGCCGGCAGCGGCCGAGAATCCGGGACGGGCGTCCATGGAGACCGCGATCTCGTCCGGGCCGAGCGAGACCGGCTCACCCTCGACCGTCACCACCACCCGCCCTTCCGCCTCGAGCTGACGCAGCAACGCGGCGCCGTCGACCGCCGAAAGAGCCGCCTTCAGCGCCGGCATCCGGCGGCCGAGCTTCGGTCCGAGCGCGCGGAAGTTGGGCTGCACCCGGTACGTCACGTAGTCGTCGGCGTTGGGCACGAGGTGCACCGCCCGCACGTTGAGCTCGTCGCGCACGAGGTCGAGGTGGACGCGCAGCGCCGCCTCCAGCTCGGGCTCCGCGAGCACGATCTCCGCCGCCGCGAGGGGCTGCCGGACGCGGAGCTTCTCGGCCGTCCGCACCTGGAGCCCGAGCGACGCCAGCTCGCGCACCGCGCCCATCATGCGCGAGAGCTCGCGGTCGATCAGCGACTCGTCCGGCTCCGGGTAGTCACACAGGTGGACGCTTTCGTCCTGGGAGTCCGGAAACGGCCGCCGGATCAGGTTCTGCCAAGCCTCCTCGGTCGCGAAGGGGAGGAAGGGCGCGAGCAGCTTCGTGGTGATCACCAGGCACTCGTAGAGCGTCCAGTACGCGGCGAGCTTGTCCGGTCCCAGCCCCGGGGCCCAGAACCGGTCGCGGTTGCGGCGCACCCACCAGTTCGAGAGCGCGTCGACGAAGCTCGTCAGCACCTCCGTCGCCTCGTAGACGCGATAAACGTCCATGTGCTCGACGACCCGCCCGCTGGCGATGGCCAGCTCCGAGAGGATCCAGCGGTCGATGAGGGGGCGGCGCTGCGGCTCGGGGCGCCCAGCGCGGCAGGCGGCGTCCGACGGATCGAAGGCGTCGACGTTCGCGTAGATCGTGAAGAAGGCGTAGACGTTGCGCAGCTTGAGCGGCAGCTCGCGCTGAAGCGCGCGCACGCCGCTGAGCGAGTGCCGCGTGGGATTCCAGGGTGGATTCGACGCGAAGAAGAACCAGCGGAACGCGTCGGCGCCCGGGGCGGGGGTGGAGAGATCCTCGACCTGCACCTTGTTCGCCGGCGGCAGGCCCGGCACCTCCCGCGGAAGGGTGGCGCTGCCGCACGGCGCGAGCTCGAGGTCGAGGGCGGCGCGATCCGCTTCTGCCAGGGCGATCACGCGACGGGACATCCGCCCGGGCTGCAGCTCGAGGTCGAGGGCCCGCTCGCCGTCGTCGCTGCGATACACCCGGACCTTCGCGGAAGGCCCCCGGAGGTCGAGGCCCTCGTAGTCCTCGCGAGCGACCGTGGCCCGGCCCGCCTCCTGCGCCTCGCCCTCGGGTGCCACCACCGCGAACTCGAGCCGGACGCGGTCGAGGATCACCTCGGGGGGCGTGTAGTTGCCGCGGCTCTTCGACTCCTTCCTGCCCTCGCGGTCCGCGACGTGACCGAGCACGATGCAGGTCCGGTACGGCCGCGGCAGCTCGCGATCCCGGAACAGGAGGGTCGAGATCCAGAGCAGGGAGTTGAACCAGCCCCGCGTCTGGTCGATGGCCTCGGAGATGAAGTCGGCGGGGAAGTTGGCCTCGAAGTCCTCGACCCCGCGATGCGGATAGCCCCACTGCGCGAAGGGCATCGCGCCCGAATCGAACCAGGCGTCGATCACCTCGGGCACGCGGCGGTAGACGCCGGGCTCGCCGGGCCGGGTCCAGGTGACCGCGTCGATCCAGGGCTTGTGGACGCGCAGGTGGGGCGAAAGCGTGGAATCCACGCGACGCGCCTCCTCGAAGGCGTCGAAGGCGGAAGGGCTGCGCTCCAGGATCTCCGCCACCGACGCCGGCGTGTCGACCGCGCCGGTCTCATCGTTGACCCAGATGTTGAGCGGCGTCCCCCAGAAGCGCTCGCGCGAGAGAGCCCAGTCGACGTTGTTGCGCAGGAAGTCTCCGAAGCGCCCCTCGCGGATGTGCTCGGGCAACCAGTTCACCCGGGCGTTGTTCGCGAGCGCCTCCTTCACGTGGGCGGTCGTCCGGACGTACCAGGCCGGGCGCGCGTACTGGATCAGCGGATCCCGATCCGAGCGCACGCAGAAGGGGTAGTCGTGGCGAACCTGTCCCGCGTGCCACAGCAGTCCCCGCTGCCGGAGCTCGCGGATGAGGTCGCGGTCGCAGTCCTTCACCCACCGCCCGGCGTACTCCGGGGGGGCGATCTCCGGATCGAAGGCACCGTCCGGGCGAACCGCGCAAAGCAGCGGCAGCTCCGGATCGCGCTCCTGCTCACGCCGCAGCAGCTCGAAGTCGACCTCGCCGAAGGCGGGCGCGATGTGGACGACGCCGGTTCCCGCGTCGAGCTCGACGAAGTCCGCGGCGACGACGCGCCAGACGTCGAGATCGCCGCGCGCCCTCGCAAACCAGTCGAAGGGCGCAGCGTAGGGCCGGCCGACGAGCTCGGAGCCGGCGAAGGTCCTCCGCACCGGGAGCTCGCGACCGATCGCCTCGGCCAGCGCCGGAACCAGCGCCTCGGCGACGATCAGGCGCTGCTCGCCGTCCCGGACCTCCGCGTACGCGACGTCGGGTTTGACCGCCGCCAGGGTGTTCGACGGCAGTGTCCAGGGCGTCGTCGTCCAGATCAGGAGCGACGCGCCCTCGGCGTCGCGCAGCGGGAAGCGGACGTAGATCGAAGGGTCATCGACGCTCCGGTAGCCCTCCCCCACCTCAGCGGCGGACAGCACCGTACCCCCCTGCGCCCACCACCACACGACCTTGTGGCCGCGATACAACAGCCCCTGGGCGTAGAGCTCCGAGAGGGCCCACCAGACGCTCTCGACGTAGCTCTCGTGATAGGTGACGTAGGCGTTCTCGAGGTCGAGCCAGAAGCCGAGCTTCTCCGTGAACTGCTTCCACTCCTCCGTGTAGCGGAAGACGCTCTCCAGGCAGCGGCGGACGAAGGGCTCGACGCCGTACGCGACGATGGCGTCCTTGCCCGTGATCCGGAGCTCCTTCTCGACCTCGATCTCCACGGGCAGGCCGTGGGTGTCCCAGCCGGCCCGGCGCGGAACGTCGAAGCCGCGCATCGACTTGTAGCGGGGGAAGACGTCCTTCACGACGCGGGTCAGCGCGTGGCCGTTGTGGGGAAGGCCGTTGGCCGTCGGGGGGCCCTCGTAGAACACGAAACGCGGCCCGGCGCGGCGCTTCTCGAGGGTCTTGTGGAAGATGTCCCGTTCGCGCCAGAAGTCGCGGATGCGCGCCTCGACCGCCGGGAAGTCCACGACGGGCGCGACCTTCTCGAATCCGCGGGGAGCCATGGGCCGCATAGGCTACCATTTGGCACCCATTTCGCCGGAGGCACCATGCCCGACTACTTCGGATCGGGAATGCGCCTGTACCTCGAACGGATGGTGGACTGGGAGTCGCTTCTGACTCGGCTGAGGGGCGGCTCCGTGGACAGCGAGGCGGAAGTCGGCGCTTTCCGAACCATCCTCGAGACCGCCGCCGCCCTGGCCGAGAGCTTCGAGGCTCCGGCCCGAAAGGACTGGGCCGTGGAGGCGGAGCTCACCGACGACGGCGGCGCCGAGTCGCCCGCCCACATCCGCGCCGCCTACGAGAAGCTCCGGGAGGCCGGGCTCGTGAGTCTGCCGGTGAGCGAGACCTACGGGGGCTTCGGCCTGCCGGCGCTGCTCAACGGGATGATCTTCGAGATGGTTTCCCGGGCGGACTCGAGCCTGATGATGGTCGTGGGCCTCCAGTCCGGAGTCGCCATCGACATCGAGCGCTACGGCAGCGAGGAGGTCAAGCGCGCCTGGCTCCCGCGCTTCGCCTCCGGAGAGGTCCAGGGCTGCATGGACCTGACCGAGCCCCAGGCCGGGAGCGACCTCGGCGGCATCGGCGCGCGCGGCACGGACCTGCCGGACGGCTCGGTCCGCGTCGATGGCCAGAAGATCTACATCTCCAACGGCGGTGCCGAGGTGCACCTGGTGCTGGTCCGGGACGCCGAGACCTTCGAAGCGTCGAAGAGCACGACCCGCGGCCTCTCGCTGATCCTGGTGCCGCGCCACCTGGAGGACGGGAGCCTCAACGGCGTCCGGGTGGCCCGCCTGGAGCGAAAGATCGGGATCCACGGCTCCGCGACCTGCGAGGTGGTGTTCGACGGAGCGATCGGCACCCGGCTGGGCGAGAAGGGGAAGGGCTTCCGCGCGATGCTCGACCTCATGAACCACGCGCGCCTGGGCGTCGCCTCCCAGGCGCTCGGACTCTGCGACGCGGCGGTCTACGAGGCCGTGACCTACGCGCGCCAGCGCGAGCAGTTCGGCCGGCCCATCGCCGAGCAGCCGCTGGTGATGACGATGCTGGCCAAGATGGCGGTCAACACCGAGGCGGTGCGGGCGCTGCTGTACCGCACCTACGGACTGGTCGACTGGAACCACGCGCGGGAGGCGTCCCTGGCCCGGGACGACCTCGGTGACGCCGAGCGCCGTGAGCTGGAGGAAGATCTCGCGCGCGACACGGCGCGGGTCCGGCTTCTGACGCCGCTGTGCAAGTACTTCGCCACGGAGGTCTGCGACGATCTGACCCGCGACGCCATCCAGGTGTTCGGCGGGATCGGCTTCACGATGGAGAGCGACGTCGGAAAGCTCCACTCCGACAGCCTCATCATGACGATCTACGAGGGGACGAGCGAGATCCAGGCCTCGTTCGCCCTCAAGGAGATGGGCAAGGGGGCCATGGCCGTGGTGTTCGCGGAGGTGCGCGCGGAGCTCGCGACCATGGCCGACGATCCGGCACGCGCGCCACTCGCCGAGCACGTCCATGAGATGACGGTGCGCGCCGACGAGGCCGCGAAGCTGCTGTTCGCCGACCCCGCCTATGCGCTGCTGCGCGCGAAGCTCATGTCCGCGATGGTGATCGACGTGATCGCGGCCGCCGAGCTGCTGGCGCAGGTGAAAGCGGACCCCACCCGCCTCGACCTCGCCGAGTCCTACATCCGACGGCGTATGCTGGAGGTCGAGCACATGAGCCGCCGTATCGAGCGAAACGCCGAGGGCCACCTCGAGCGCGACGCCCGCGTGCTCGCGCAGGCGGCGGCGCCAGGCGCCTGAGCGAGAGGATCCGCGTTCTCGGATTCTACGCGGGCGGCGACGACGGGGGCGGAGCGGTACCCTCCCGCCGATGCCGGGCACCTCCGACACTTCGGTCGAGTCCCAGAAGCCCATCGTCGTCGCGAGCAATCGGCTTCCCTTCACCTTCCAGCGCACTTCGAAGGGCCTCGAGCGACGCCCCTCGCCCGGCGGGCTCGTCTCGGCTCTGGAGCCCGTGCTGCGCAAACGCGGCGGCACCTGGATCGGATGGCCCGGCACCGACGTGCGCGAGGGCGAGCAGCTCTCGACGCGCGGCGAGGCCTACCGGATCTGCCCCGTTCTGCTCAGCGAGACGGAGATCGCGCGCTACTACCACGGCTTCTCGAACCGCACCCTGTGGCCGATGTTGCACTCCATGCCCGTAAGGGCGCGCTTCGACACCCGCGAATGGGAATCCTACCAACGCGTGAACGAACGCTTCGGCGCGGTGACGGCGGAGGAGGCCACGGACGCCGGCCTCGTCTGGGTGCAGGACTACCATCTCATGCTCGCCCCCTCGCGTATCCGGAAGGAGCTGCCGGATGCGCGGCTGGCGTTCTTCATGCACATCCCGTTTCCGCCGCACGACGTATTCCGGGTGCTGCCCTGGGACAAAGAGCTCCTGCGGGGGCTCCTCGCCTGCGACCTGATCGGATTCCACGTCCGCAGCTACGCCCAGAACTTCCTCGACTGCGTCGAGCGGAGCCTCGGCGCGCGCGTCGACCGCGACGCGCAGCTCGTCGAGTACGGCGACCTCACGACTCGCGTCGGCGCCTTCCCGCTCGGCATCGAGTTCAGCCTGTTCGAATCCCTGGCGGTCGGGGCTCCGAAAAAGCGCGAGAGCGACCAGAAGATCGTGCTCGGGGTCGACCGCCTGGACTACACGAAGGGCATACCCGAGCGGATCCTCGCCTTCCAGCGTCTGCTCGAACGCTACCCCGAGTACCGTGAGAAGGTCACCCTGCTCCAGATCGCCGTGCCGAGCCGCTCGCAGGTCGCGGAGTACCGCAAGCTCAAGAGCGAGATCGACGAGCTCGTGGGCAACGTGAACGGACGCTTCGCCACGGCGTACTGGTCGCCCATCCAGTACCTCTACCGCTCCTTCTCCCAGCGCCAGCTCGCCGCGATCTACCGCGACGCGGACGTAGCCCTCGTGACGCCCCTTCGAGACGGCATGAACCTCGTCGCGAAGGAGTACGTGGCGTGCCAGGTAGACGATCCCGGCGTGCTGATCCTCTCCAGCCTCGCGGGGGCGGCCGATACGATGCGCGAGGCGCTGCTCGTGAACCCGGTGGACATCGACGGCACCGCCGAGGCACTGCACCGCGCGCTGACCATGGAAGAGGAGGTGCGGCGGTCGCGGCTCGCCGCGCTGCGGCGCCGGGAGCGGCGCGACAACGTCGACGCCTGGGTGGAGTCGTTCCTGCAACGGGCCGTGGGCGCGCCCGCCACGCTCACCCCGTTTACGGACGAGGACTTCGCCGCCTGGCTCAGCGAGTTCATCGGGCAGTACCGGCTCGCGCTCTTCCTCGACTACGACGGAACCCTGTGCTCCCTCCAGGACCACCCGTCGCAGGCCCGGCTCTCGAAGCGCGTGCGCGAATCCCTGGGGGCTTGCGCCGAACGCGACGACACCGACATTTCCGTCATCAGCGGCCGATCGCTCCAGGACGTCCGATCGATGGTGGGACTCGAGCAGCTCAGCTACGCGGGCAATCACGGCCTCGAAATCGCGGGACCGGGCATGGCGGACTTCGTCCACGAGGATCTGGCGCACTACCGCGAACGCGCCGAAGAAATCGCCGGCGACCTGGAGGAGATCGCGCTGGGCGGCGCGTGGATCGAGGCCAAGGGTCCCACGCTCACCTACCACTACCGCGCCGTCCCGGAGAACGGCCGGCGGGCGCTGATCGAGCGGGCCCACGAAATCATCAATCAGGCGGGCTATCAGGCCCGCGACGCCCACTGCGCCGTCGAGGCCATTCCCCCCATCGGCTGGGACAAAGGCCGGGCGGTGCTGCATGTCCTGCGCACCCGTTACGGGGCCTCCTGGTCCGAGGCCGTGCGGGTCGTCTACGTCGGGGACGACCAGACCGACGAGGACGCCTTCCGTTTCCTGGCGGGGCTCGCCATGACCTTCCGGGTCGGGAGCGCCGACACGCACACCGCCGCCAGTCGGCGCCTCCCCGACGTCGAGGCCGTCCGGGCGCTGCTGCGATGGCTGGCGAGGCGCCGGCCGAAGACCCGCTAGTTGGAGCTGTTCGAGCTCTCGGTTCTCTGCGCCGCGGCTCTCGCCACCTCCGTCCTGTCGGCCATCGTGGGAATGGCCGGAGGCATCACTCTGCTCTCGGTGATGCTCCTCTTCCTGGAGCCCCTGGTCGCCATCCCCCTGCACGGCGTGATCCAGCTCGTCTCGAACGCCACTCGCACGGCGATCCAGCGGCGCCACGTCGACCGCGGAATCC
>Ga0224512_10003877_pt1 | contig 12948 bp, 17 predicted proteins | sample SF_May12_sed_USG_4_FD_169103 | JGI IMG/M metagenome (GOLD analysis project Ga0224512, IMG submission 169103) | Sediment microbial communities from San Francisco Bay, California, United States - SF_May12_sed_USGS_13 | ecosystem: Environmental > Aquatic > Marine > Sediment | place: USA... | reverse complement strand
CAACCTGTGCATATCGGCCATCGCCACTATGACGATCGCCATGCCCAAGGCCGGTCTATTGGGTGCCCCCCAAGTTGGCGAGTTGTATCTGGCCGACATCTCCGTGCCGCCATCGGTCTATGAGGGTTTGGGCTTCGTGCCATTCGACAACCCGTTTCGCCGCCAAACCGTGGTGCGGCTCCTGGCCTGATACCCATTCACCGCCGTAGCATCCGGCCATGACCATCGCCGAATTCCTCGATGTGCTGACGCGGCAAATGCCGCTCGACAAGGCCGCCTCATGGGACCCGGTCGGCTTGCAGCTGGGGGATGGCGGCACCGAGGCCACCTCGGTCTCTGTCTGCCACGAGGTGACGCCCGAGGTGGTGGCCGCTGCCGAAAGCGAACCGCCTAGCCTGCTGATCTCGTACCACCCTCTGCTGTTCGGTCCCATCACACGTCTAGTTCTTGAGGAGTCGGCTGCCGGGAGGGCGTTTCGACTCACCCGAGCCGGGGTGGCGTTGGCCGTTGTCCACACCGCTTTCGATGTTGCCCCCGGAGGGGGAGCAGATGCTCTGGCCGCTGCCATCGGCCTTGAGAACACGATCGGGTTCGCCCCGGTGTGGGGTCCCGATTCGGTCAAGGTGACCACGTTCGTTCCACCAGAAAGTGTCGAGCAGGTGGCTGCGGCCATGAGCTCGGCCGGCGCCGGACAGATCGGCAATTACTCCGCCTGTTCGTTCCGGGTAGAGGGAATGGGGATGTTCGTTGCCGAGGAGGGCGCGGAGCCAGCATTCGGTGTCCTGGGAGAGACCACCAAAGCTGGCGAGGTCCGTCTCGAGATGAGCGTGCCGCGATCGCACGTGGCTGGCGTGGCAGCCGCACTGTCAGCGGCGCATCCGTACGAGGAGCCCGCCTTCGATGTGGTCGATCGTGTGGGCGATGCCGGCATGGCGGGCAGAGTGGGAACGATGGCCCCCGACACCACTCTGGGAGATCTGGCTGCCACCGTCGAGTCGGCCCTGGGCAGTGCCCCCCGAGTTGCGGGCGATCCTCTGTCGCCGGTTGGCAGGGCGGCCGTGGTCCCAGGAAGCGGTTCAGATTTCTTCGAAGACGCGCTGGCTGCAGGCGCCCAGGCGATCGTTACCGCAGACGTGTCTCATCATCGAGCTCGCCACGCCCTTGAGCTAGGACTCGCCGTTATCGACCCAGGACACGCCGCCACCGAGCGACCGGGCGTGGGCAGCCTCTACGCTGCGGTGCAACATGTGGCGCCGGCGGCCAACCTGATAGACCACGACCCAGATCCGTGGAGATGATGGAACCCTTTCGGACTATGGAAGACCTGCTCGACCTACAGTCGGTCGATCTCGATATCGACCGACTGTTGGATCAGCGCGCCTCTCTTCCAGAGCTCGATCGGTTCAAGGCTGCCCATGCCGCACTAGAGGCCATAGCGGCGGAGCTGGAGGAGGCGCGGGCGGCCGGTCGAGAGGTAGGGCTGGCAGTAGACAAGAGCGACGGCGAGCTGACATTGGCTTCCGAGAAGCGAGATGCCGAAGAGCGCCGCCTGTACGCCGGTGGCCTCAACGCTCGAGAAACGGCGGCTCTGATGTCGGAGGTCGAGATGCTCGGCAAACAGGTTGCCGAGATGGAGGAAACCACCTTCAAGCTGCTCGACGACCGAGACGCCCAGAGCAAGGTGATAGCTCAACTGGAGGACCGGTTGACGACGAGTCAACAAGACGCGCAACGGTTGGAGGCCGCCATCGCCGAGACCTGGAAGGTCATCGACGCCGACGTTGCGGTGCAAGAGGCCAAGAAGGAGGACATAGCGGCCCGCATCGATCCAGAACTGATGGAGGTCTACGAGGAACTGCGGCCCATCAAGGACGGCATCGCCGTTGGCCGGCTGGGAGAGGGCATCTGCGGAGGCTGCCACCTGCGCCTTAGCGAAGCCGAGCAGCTGGAGGTTGCGAAGACCGATCCGCCGCGTTGCGTTCACTGTCGGCGGATACTCGTTCTGCAGTGAAGCTGGTCCTGTACACCGACGGCGCCTCGCGCGGCAACCCGGGGCCGGCCTCGATCGGCGCGGTTCTCTACGACGAAGACGACGCCATCGCCGTCACGGTCTCCGAGGAGATCGGGACAGCTACCAACAACGTTGCCGAGTATTCCGCGGTTATCGCCGGCCTGGAGGCAGCTGCCCAACTAGGGGCCGACGAGGTCGAGCTGCGATCCGACAGCTTGTTGCTGGTGCGCCAGATATCGGGCGAATACCGAGTCAAGGCTGCCGGACTCAAACCGTTACACGCCAAGGTGAGTGAGCTGTTGGCCACGTTCGCCAGCGTCGAGGTGAATCACGTGCCGCGCGAGCAGAACGAGGTCGCCGATGCTCTGGCCAACGCAGCCCTCGACGCATGATCCTGTGGCATCTGGGCGGCACCGTTGCCCTGGTGCGATACCTGTTCCGCGATCCGGCGATGGATACCCGCCTGTTGTTGGTGGGTGCGCTGCTTCCGGACCTGATCGATAAGCCCATAGGGCGCTTCTTCTTCCGGTCGAACTTCGACAGTGGTCAGATCTTCGGGCACACGCTGCTGTTCTCTGCGGCATTGATGGTTGCGGTGCTGCTCGTCACCAAGCGTGCCGGCAGCTATCGCCGTGTTTGGATGCCGTTGGCCATCGGCTCATTGGTGCACCTGGTGCTCGACTTCATGTGGACCCAGCCAGAAACCTTCTTGTGGCCGGCGCTGGGGGATTTCTCGCCGGCAGAGAGCGGCAACCTGACCGATGCCTTCGCCCACGGGTTGACTGACCCGTGGGTGATGGCGGGCGAGGTGGTGGGCCTGGCCTACCTCGTTTGGCTATGGCGCAAGGAAGGCTTCTCGCGGGGAGCCAGGCGTCGGCAGTATCTATCCGGTGGCCGTCTCATCTCGCCCCTCGGTGGCGATTCGTCGAGTCCTTCGTAGCATTCGTAGAGCGACCACCACCAACAATCCTGCGAACAGTCGCTTCAGAACGGTTTCGTCAAGCGACAGCGCCAACCTGGAGCCGGCGAACGCTCCCACCACCGCCCCGATCGCCACCAATCCCGCCGTCCGCCATTCGACCCTGCCCCGGCGTGCATTGGCGATGGTGGCGACAAGTGCGGTCGGAACGACGATGGCCAGCGATGTCCCCTGGCCGGTTTGCTGGGTGAGGTCGAAGAGCGTGACGAGAGCCGGCACATAGATGACGCCGCCGCCGATTCCAAGACTTGCCGCAACCGCGCCCGCTCCCAGGCCTAAGACGATGAGGCCAAGCAAGGTCATGCGGTCACCGCCAGCCTGGTGGCCGCCAGCAAGACGAGGACGACGAACGCTCTCGCCAACCACAGTGCCGGGATGCGATGGAGGTACCTGACAACCACTAGCGCTCCGACGCTGGAGCCGATGAACACTGTTGCCGCAGCCGACCAATCAACCTCGCCCGCCGCGGCGAACGACGCCAACCCGGTCGCCGCCGCCACAACGATGATCGCCAGGGAGGTGGCGTGGGCACGGTGTTGGTCCAATCCGAGCCCCAGAACCAGCCCGGGGACGATTATCACTCCGCCACCCACACCGAAGAGACCGGCGACGAACCCCGCCCCGATGCCCAACAGGATGGCGCGCACGAGGGGATTCACTGTGCGATGGTAGGCAGCGTGGTTGGGGCGCGGTCTTGCTCGGTTATTTCGGCACTCGCCAAAGCGTGTGTGTCTATAGGCTGCGGGTATCCCGTTGAGTTGACGGGGTGCGCCGAGTGACCTCTGGGAATGCGATGGCCCAAGAAGAAGAGTTCGAGCTGCTGAAAGCCGTCGAGAGCGATGCGGCAGAGCTGTCGCGCCAACATCAAGAACGTCGCTCCCACTGGTACTTCCACGACTTCATTCCGTGGGAGCTGGGCCGCAATTTCCGTGATGAGCCGTGGGAGGAGTCACAGTGCACACTCGACGAGCCCGCCCGCACCGCGCTGGTGCTGAATCTCCTCACTGAGGACAACCTGCCGTCGTATCACCTTGCCCTAGAGAAGTACCTCCCCGACTCGCCGGTGTGGAACGAATGGAACGGAATCTGGACCTCGGAAGAGGGGCAGCACGCCATGGCCATTCGCAGCTACCTGCTGACATCGCGCAACTGCGACCCAGTCGAGCTGGAGGACGATCGCATGGCCACGATGCGGACCGGCTGGTCGCCAAGCGCCACATCGCCCGCAGAACTGTTCTCCTACACCGCTGCTCAGGAGCTGGCAACGCGGGTATCACACCGCAACGCAGGGAAGATCACCGATGACGAGTCGGCCTTCGATCTGATGCGCAATATCGCCGCCGACGAGAACCACCACTTCGTCTTCTACAAGGGCGTGATGGACGCCATGCTGCGCGAGGCGCCGTCGGTGGTGTTGGAGGGGATGTTCAACACGTTCGAGAATTTCCAGATGCCCGGTGTTGGTATCCCCGGTTTCGTTCGTAGGTCTATCGAGGTGGCCAAAGCCGGGGTCTACAACATGCGCGTCCACTACGAACACGTCCTGATCCCGCTGCTCAAGCAGTGGGGCATCGCCGACCTTGGGGATCTCACGCCCAAGGCTGAGGAGTACCAGGAGAAGCTGATGGAGCTGCCCAACGAGATCCTCCGCAAGGCAGAACGCTTCGAGGCGAGATTCGGCACCGTCTAGGTCGATAAGGTCGCCCGGCACCCATGAAACTGGCGATCAGTCCCACTCTGCCAGGACTCGGCGCAGGCGATATCGCGCAGCTGTGCCGACAAGCTGAAGCCATTGGTTACTCGGAGGCCTGGATCGCCGAAGTTGCAGGGCCCGAGTCATTCGCCACCGCAGCAGCGATCGCTGCCGCGACCGAAGATATGACGATCGGCACCGCGGTGGTTCCCGCGACAACACGAACGCCGGCGCTGTTGGCGATGGCGGCTGCCACAGTGAGCCAGGTGGCGGGCGGTCGACGATTCTCGCTTGGCATCGGTGCGTCGTCGGAGTTGATCGTGTCACAGTGGCACGGCCAGAGTTTCGACCGGCCGCTTCGGTGGGTTCGAGAGACAGTGGAGGCGACGCGGGCCGCACTGGCGGGGCAGCGGGACTACGCCGGGCAGCTGGTGACGATGGGAAAGTTCTCGTTGACAGCGCCGGCGCCCGGGCCGATCGACCTCTATGTCGGTGCGTTGAATCCCGCCATGTTGAGAGTCGCCGGGGCGGTGGGCGATGGCGTATGTCTCAACTTGATGGCTCCCGAGGTGGTGGGGCGCCAACTGGTCGAGATCGAGGCAGGAGCACAAAAGGCCGGGCGCGCTCTGCCCGACGACTTCGGGGTGATGGCCCGACTTCACATCGTTGTGAACGATGATGTTGATGAGGCCCGCCAGATCATCCGTGCCGCGTTCGGCCCGTACTTCGCCCAGCCGGTCTACAACCGTTTCCTCGGCTGGTGCGGGTTCTCTGAGGCCGCCGAGGCGATCGCAGCTGCATTCGCCGCTGGAGATCGCAACGGCGTGGCTGCCGCCCTCAGCGATGAGGTGGTGGATGCAGTCGCCTTGGTGGGCCCGCTTGGTCGCGTGAAGGACCGGCTTGTCGAATACGCCGATGCCGGTATCGGCACGGCCGCCTTGAATGCCATCGCTCCGTCTGGTGAAGCGGTTCTGGCGGCGCTTCGGTCGTTGCTGTGAGGCGAGCCCTTGTGGGGTGCCTGCTCATCATGGCCGCCTGTTCGACCGCAAGCGAGCCGCCCCCGACTACGCAGGTACCTGGAGCCGCTTCGGCGGAAGCCGCCGCTCGAACATGGCTGTTAGCTCTTGACAGCGGTGACTACGACGAACTCGGCTCCATCGTTTCCTCCGGGAGCCTGGCGCTGGCAATTGGCGCAGAGAACGGGTTAGCGGTGGCCGACGTTCTCGCCATAGCCAACGACGAGCGCCCTGGCGAGGTGGCGGGCTATTGGCAATCTGTCGCTGCCAGCCTCACCGATGACGGCTTCGCTCCCAGCGCCCTCGCTGTGAGGGAAGGCCTCGAGCTGGGCGTCGAGGGATACGCCGCGGTCGACCTGGCCATCCCGGGTGGACCCCTGGCAACGACTGTCGTGGTGCGCGATGGGTCCGACGGTTGGAGAGTGGACTGGGGCGCAACGGTTGGGCCGGGACTGGTGCGTCCGCTGCGGTCGATGCTGGACGGTCTCGATTACACGGCCGAAGCAGACCAGGTCCGTCAACTGTTCATAGCCGCCGGGCCCGGGTTACGAGCCGGCCTCGAGGCACGCCCCGACCTGCCATCCGAGTTCGTCTCCGACGTGGAGGACCTGCTCCGATTGCTCGGTGCTTAGCCCGCGATCTTTCGCAGGGCAGGTAGGACTTCTGCGCCGAGCATGGCGATGAGCTTCTCCTGATCAGGGCCGGTCAACTGCAGCGTGACAGTGTCCGCACCTACCTCTTCTATCAACGGCCGATACACCTCGACGATCTCTTCGGCAGAAGAGACGATGGAGTAGCGACTCAAGATCTCCTGGCGCGGCATCTCGTCGGCTCGCGCTCTCAGATCCGCCGGATCGACCGCTTCGAGGCGCCCCGGTGCACGTAGACCGCGCCAAGCTCCAAGCGAGTGCCAAGCCTCGTCTTCATTTGCGGCGAAGATCGTCCAGCGCGATGCCGAGATCTTGGGATGAGGCCGGCCAACTTTGTCTGCAGCTAGCCGTGCCGGGTCGATCACCTGGCTCATCGTTTCTTGCGGCACCTTGACACTCGTGATGATCCCTTCAGCCATCTCGGCCGCCAGGGCCGCCGACTTGGGTCCGCCGGCCGCCATCCAGATGGGAACTGCACTGATGGGCGGGCTGTAGAGCTTGGCCCTGTCGGTCTGGTAGTACTTGCCCTCGAAGGTCAGTTTCTCTCCGTCGAGCAAGCGGCGCATGATCTCGAGAGCCTCTCGCATTCGAGCGGCTCGCTCGGCGTATGCCGGGAACTCGTATCCGAGAGGTCCCTCGTTGATGTTCTCGCCGGTGCCAACCCCGAGGTTGAACCTTCCACCTGAGATGCGATCGATGGTGGCCGCGGCCTGGGCGACAACTCCGGGGTGATAGCGAAACAGGGGAGTGGTGACGCCGGTTGTGAGCTCCACCTTTTCGGTTGCCTGCGCCATCGCGGCGATGGTTGAGTAGGCGAATCCCGATGCACCCAGGTCGTCCACCCAGGGGTGGAAGTGCTCCGAGATCACCAAGCCGTCGAAGCCGGCGTCCTCGGCCAATCGGGCGTGGTTAACAAGTGTTTCAGGGTGGAACTGCTCGTGTCCACAGAAATATGCGAATTTGGTCATGACAAGAGAGAGTAGGGGGCCGACAGTCTCTGCCAACCCGGCGCTGGCCCTCGTTTCTCGTTTCTCGTCTCTCGTTTCTTACGAGGAACGAGAAACGAATAACGAGCAACGTCCTCAAATCCCCACCTTTGTGCCTTTGTGCCGTTACCGTGCCAGCGCGGAAACAAGAAACGTTTTCGCGACTTAGGGGGTCAGAACCCCTGACAAAGGCGCCCGACGGGGCTCCATTACGGAGGAAGAAGGAGACTGTTCGATGAATACTTGGCAGAAATATCTTGCCGAGGTCTTCGGAACGCTCGTCCTGGTCGGTATAGGCACCGGGAGCATTCTCGCCGCGTTGGCGACGGACACGCCTTTGCAGGCTGCCGTCCCGCTCGGATTCGGCTTGGCGTTGCTCGTAGGCCTTTACTCGGTCGGTGAGGTGTCCGGTGGACATTTCAACCCGGCCGTGACCCTGGCGGCGTTCTTGGATGGCCGGATCAACTTCGGTGACTTGGTCGGATACTGGATCTCTCAGTTTGCCGGAGCAATGCTTGGATCGTGGTTCGTCGCGATCCTCGTAAGCCGGGAGGCTGTCGCACGAACCATGACTGTTCCTGGCGACGTCGCCGATCTCGGCAACGGCCAAGCCTTCTTCGGAGAGGTTCTCTTCACGACGGTGTTCGTGTTCCTGATCCTCTCGGTAACGAAGTCCGGCATGGCGAAGCAGGCGTTCTTGGCGATATCCATGGGTTACGCCGCTGTTCACTTCATCGGTTTCCCGCTGACAGGCGCATCGGTTAATCCGGCCCGGTCGTTCGCGCCGTTCGTTATCGCCGATGTTGCCTCACGCGACGGTGGCCAGCTCCTATTGGTGTACATCGCCGGGCCCCTGATCGGGGCCATTGTCGGTTGGGTGTTGTACAAGATCATCGTTACGGGAGATCTCGATTTCCGCGATGACTTCAAGGATGTCCAAGACGCCGTAACCGACTAGCTGAGATCGATAATCGAATTAAGAAACGGGCCCCGCGGGGCCCGTTTCTTGATGTCATAAGGTTGCGGGCGACTAGAGCGGCTGCGGGATGTCGCTGTCGTCCTCACCCTCGGCCGATGCAGCCTCCTGGGCAGCGATCTCCGCTCGAACTTGGTCCATGTCGAGGTCCTTGATCTGTGTGATCAGGTCCTCGAGGGAATCCGGTGGAAGTGCGCCTGGCTGGGAGAAGAGGAGAACGCTCTCTCGGAACGCCATCAGAGTCGGGATCGACCGGATGTTGAAGTAGCTGGCAAGCTCCTGTTGGTCCTCGGTGTCGACCTTGCCGTGGACGACATCGGTGTGCTTGTCGGAGCTCGCCTCGAAGGTAGGAGCGAAAGAGCGACAGGGACCACACCACTCGGCCCAGAAGTCCACGACGACGATGTCGCCGTCGTTGATGGTCGATGCGAAGTTGTCCTTGGTCAGTTCAGTGGTCGGCACGGCTCTCCTTGTTCAAGTGGTCCAGGTGCAACCATCGGCTGGGCGAATTGATTCCTTAGCTTCGTTCCCCGGCGGTGACCGCTACGTCGAGGCGATCGCGGGGTGGCGCCAGCGGACACGACCAGACCTCGTTATGAAAACATGAGGGGTGGTAGGCGTAGTTGAAGTCAAGAACGATCTTGGTTCCGGCGTTACCCAGATCGGCTCCCTTGGCCGAGTCGAGCAGATAGCGGCCGCCCCCGTACGTCTCGGTGCCGTTGGTTGCGTCGCGGAACGACAAGAAAACGCCCCCGCTGTACTCCTCCAGCCAATAGAGCGCGAGCTCGAGGTCTTGACCGTTTGCTGCGAACCTCACTACTCCGAATCGGCTCATTCCGGTGTGCTCTCGCCCATCGCTGTGGGCGATGTCTTCGGTGGCGGTATCAACCGGCTCCACCTCTACCTCAAAGCGCCACGCCGGGTCATAATCGAAGTAGGGGAGGGATCGAAACGAGACTCGCTGTGCGGCGTCGAGCGCGCTCTGGGGATGATGAGCGAAAATGCGATCCCGCGCCGTCCGCCATGCGGTCCAGGTTGGTTCCCCGGCGCCACCCGCCCTGACTTCGGAATAGAACTCTAGGACGCGGCGGCGATAGTCCAGCAGGTCCAAAGTGTCATGAACGTCCTTCATGTGCCGGCACGGTAATCCGTGCCTCGCTGTCCTCGTGCTAGGCGGCGACAGACCTCTCCATAACCGCATCCACCGCGTCTCGCAGTTGGCGAACCAAGAACGGTTTGGTCAGCACGTCCTCGACATCTAGCGCGCCAACCCTGGGATCAGAGGCGGCGTGACCCTGGGCCGTCACTATGACGACAGGGGTCTGGACCACTTCGTCGGTGGCGCGTATCTCAGCCAATACCTGCCAACCATCCATTCTCGGAAGGGAAATGTCCAACAGCACAAGGTCGGGCTTGATGGCCTTTACCAGCTCTAGGCCCGCTTCCCCATCGTTGGCCGTGACGATGTCGTATGGGCGCTTGCGGAGTGCGCCACGAATCACCCGGTCGGTGAAGTCCTGGTCCTCGATTACCACGATGGTGCGATTCGGTGTCATGGGCGTTGACAACTTCTTCGGCAGTAATCGGACCCACCTGAACCAGTGTCCTGCATCCGACAGTCGCAGGAACAACGATCATTTAGGGGGCGTTGTTCGGGGTGATGCCCCGCCGAATCGCCTTTGCGGCTGCCTTTGCCCTGATTGCTGTGGCGTGCGCCGGTGGGGTCGATAATTCAGCACCGGGGGAGGAATCCAACCCCACGATGACCGATCCACCGCCAACAGATCCACTCCCAACCAACGCTTCGGATGAGGCATCCGAACCCGTCTTGCCTTTTGGGCCATCGGCGCTCGACACCAGGGACAGCACCGAGTTCCCCGAGCCGCTGGTCGACCCGGCGGAGATCATCTCAGGTGGGCCGCCGCCGGATGGCATACCGCCCATAGACGATCCCGTGTTCGTGACGGTGGCCCAGGCAGATCAGTACCTCTCCGATGCCGAGCCGGTGGTGCTGTTGGAGATCGATGGTGACGCCCGGGCCTATCCGGTACAAGTGCTCATCTGGCATGAGATCGTCAACGACACGGTTGGAGCCGTCCCCGTCTCGATCACGTACTGCCCGTTGTGCAACTCGGCCGTGAGCTACATCAGAGAAGTGAGGGGAGTCGAAACTACCTTTGGAACCTCCGGTCGGTTGTTCGCGTCGGCCCTTGTCATGTACGACCGAGCAACAGAGTCGCTGTGGACCCACTTCGATGGGCGGGCCGTCGTCGGCATGCTCGCCGGAGACTCGCTTGAGCCGATCGGCTCACCGCTCGTCGCCTGGGAAGACTTCAAGGAGGCCTTCCCAGGGGGCCAGGTACTAGATCGCGACTCCACCGGGTTCTCGCGGGACTACGGGCGCAATCCTTATGTTGGCTATGACGACCAAGACGGCACCCCTTTCTTGTTCCGCGGTGCGCTCGACGATCGGGCCCGGGCGCTGCAGCGGGTCGTTGGCGTCACCATCGGCGATGACGCCAAAGCCTGGACCATCGGAGCGGTTAGCTCAGGAGAGGCCAGCGCCACCCACAGCCAGGTGGCAGGTCAAGAGATCGTGATCTTGTGGGTTGCCGGTCAGGCCAGCGCGCTGGAGGACTCGTTCGTGGACGAGGGCCGGGACGTCGGATCGGTAGGCGTGTTCAGTCCAGAGGTCGACGGTCAGTCTCTGACGTTCGAGGTACAAGGCGCCGTCTTCGTCGATACCCAGACGGCATCCACCTGGAACGTATTGGGCAAGGCCACAGACGGACCCCTAGCCGGCACGTCCCTGGAGCGGATCCCGCACCTCGACACGTTCTGGTTCGCCTGGTCCACCTACCAGGCGGGAAGCGCCATCATCGAAGGCTGAGGCGTTTACTCCTGCGGCAGTGCCGATAGAGCGCGATCTAGCCGTTGGCGCGCTTCCTTGGCGATGTCTTCGAGTTCGGGGTTGGACGTCAGCTGCACGATGGTCTGCGGCTCCATCGCCGCTACCACGGTGCGGTCTCCGGACTGATACACCACGACGTTGCATGGAAGTAGCAGACCGATGTCCTCCTCTGCCTCGACAGCACGGGCCGCGAGGTTGGGATTGCAGGCGCCAAGGATCTTGTAGGGACCGCGCTCCACACCCACTTTCTCCTTGAGGGTGGCCGCCAGGTCGATCTCGGTGAGAACACCAAAGCCCTCTGCCTCCAGCTCAGCCCTGATATGAGCCTCAGCTTCGTCGGGGGAGAGGGATGTGGATACCGCCATGCCGTAGCCGCGTTCGTTCATAGGCCTCCTTGCAGCCCCAAGAGTAGTTTCGCACGAAACCGACTGCTGAGGAGGAGCAGTGGATTTAGTCGGCAGATGATGTGTTTGCGCCGGAGGGTTATCAGGGGCGTAAACTCCGAGCGAGCCCGTTAGGCGACCGCGGCGCAAGTCGAGGAAAGTCCGGACTCCATAGGGCACGGTGCTGGGTAACTCCCAGGCGGGGCAACCCGACGGAAAGTGCAACAGAGAGCAAACCGCCGATGGCCCTTCGGGGCACAGGTAAGGCTGAAAGGGTGGTGTAAGAGACCACCAGCGTCGCGGGAGACCGGGACGGCTAGGTAAACCCCACCGGGAGCAAGGCCAAGCAGGGACGGGTAGCCCGCCCAATGTCCCAGGTAGGCCGCGCGAGGCCGAAGGCAACGACGGTCCCAGATAGATGGTCGCCCACGACAGAATCCGGCTTACAGACGGGCTCATGAACGTGACTGGGGCCCGCCCGAGAGGGCGGGCCCTGTCTCATGGCGGTAGCTAGCGGTTCATCGCCAGAGCGCCTCCGGCGGTACCCAACACCATCGCCACTAAGGCCGACATCCCGATCACGGCAGGTGAAACATCGCTTCCGGTGGCCAAAGAGGTGGCGGCCGATACGGCGAAAAGGGCTAGCGCAGACAGGGAGCCATGGAGAGGTTCGGTAGGCCTTCCGAATCGGCCTCCGACGAATCCTGCGATCGTTTCACCTGCGAACAGCACCAGTATGAATCCCATCTGGGCGGGCGTGGAGTCGTCGGGGCGAATGCCGGCTGCGAACAAGACGATGGCTAGCGCTGCAGTGATTCCCAGGCCAGCCACGGCGCCGATGAGGACGCCACCCCAGTTGATCTTGGGCATTGAGCCGCCGGTTAGCGGCTGAGGTGCTCTTCTAGGCCGGCGATCCAACCAACGGGGAGTTGCCAGTGCTTACTGCCACGCACCATGGAGCGCAGGTAGGCCGCGTCTGGCTTGTACTTCTTGCCGTTGGTCTCGTGAAGGTGAGCAGTGACGTCGTGGCGCCGGCCGCCCCGGTCCATGACTTCGACGGTCGCTGGCTTGCGACCTTCCTTCTTCTCGGCTTGATCGATGGCCTTCATCTGAGGCCTCGACAGCTCGAACACCGCTCCCCATACGGTTGCCCCGGGTTCGGGAGCTGCTGATGGCAAGCCGCCGCCGCCATTCTTGTATGGAAAGCCAAGCCCCCACTCTGGCAGGTGGGCGATGAAAGCGAATTCTGCTCCCGGCGCAACTTCATCGAGTTTCGATGGCTCGATCAGCGATGTGTACGCAAAGTAGAGCAATGTTGTTCCTTCCACAGCGATTGTCTTCGG
>Ga0224512_10003876_pt1 | contig 12952 bp, 11 predicted proteins | sample SF_May12_sed_USG_4_FD_169103 | JGI IMG/M metagenome (GOLD analysis project Ga0224512, IMG submission 169103) | Sediment microbial communities from San Francisco Bay, California, United States - SF_May12_sed_USGS_13 | ecosystem: Environmental > Aquatic > Marine > Sediment | place: USA... | reverse complement strand
AACGCGCAACCAATTCCGATTAGAAATCGCCCGATATAGGCCGTGCCGAGCGTCTCCGCTCCCGCAAAAATATAGCTACCCGCCGCGACAGTCAGACACGCGACTGCCAGTAGCCAACGCGTGCCCAACGCATCCAACATGGCTCCGATCGGAATTTGCATCGCTGCGTAGATATACAGGTAGATGGCGGAAAGATTGCCCAACAACGCGGCGCCTACCGCAAATTCACGCATCAATTCGTTTACCATCACTGCGGGCGATACCCGTAGCAAAAAACCGTAGCCAAAAAACAGACACGCCAACCCGACTGCGGCAACGCCTCGTAGATCGGATCCAAAAACGCTAGCCCGCATCGGGGGCCCCCAAACCATTGATGCGCGTCTGTCGATCATTCGGAAACACCATTGCAATTTGCGACCCAAACCGCCCGTGCAAATCACATTGGACCATGATAATTTGCCAGACACCGAAGTAACAATCGGAATGCCGCGAGCCGCGCGGTAACCTCATATATCATCGACCCATGAATAATCGTAATTCATCGTTGTTAGAGCCGAGGCATTATGCCGGCGTTCAACGCCCAATGCAGCATGCCGAAACTTTACCCCCCGGTGTATACGCTGACGAGGAATTCTACCGCTGGGAGGTCGCACGGATCTTTAGCGGAGGATGGCATTGCGTAGGACATGTTGGGCAACTGCCAGAGACGGGCGATTATCGTGCGTTCGAAATCGTGGGTGTGCCGCTTATTTTGGTACGCGGTGACGATTTGCAGTTACGCGTTTTCTCCAATACTTGCCGGCACCGCGCAATGCCACTGCTCGAGGACAGCGGACGGTGTCGCCGGATTCGTTGCCCGTTTCACAGTTGGACGTACGGTCTGGACGGAGCGTTGCTGCGCACACCGGGAATGGAGCAAGCCGCGGAGTTTTGTCACGACGACTACGGCCTGGTCGCGCTGCGGGTCGAGGACTCCCACGGTTTGGTGTTTGTGAATTTCGACCGCAATGCGCCGCGGCTAACGGAATTCCTCGGTGACTTCGCAGACGTCCATGCGCCGTGGTCGTTTTCCAATATGCGGGCGACGCGTCGTAGAGGCTTCGAGGTGGCATGTAATTGGAAACTTTTTATCCAAGTTTTTATGGAGTACTACCACCTGCCGAGCGTCCACCCAGACTCATTGTGCGAGACCCGCTACCAACCATCGGACGACGAGCAGGCCGGCACGGGAGGATTCATCAGCGTGTTTGGTCTACATGAGGGAACCGGCGCGGTATTACAGACGGCGAATCGCGAAACGTTGCCGGCGATTGCATCGCTCCACGGCAAATGGGTAAATGGTTCGCGCTACACCCATATTTTACCCAGCACGATTCTATGCGCGACCCGCGACTGCATGTGGTTCTTCGAGTGCTATCCGCAAGGTCCAGATCGCACTAAATTATATATGAACAGTTGTTTCCCGAAAGACAGCGTTGCGTTACCGGAATTCGAAACGATGGTGGCTCGCTATTATGAGCGCTGGGATATGGCACTCGACGAAGACATCGCGATTTTGGAAAAACAACAACTCGGGGTGGGCTCACCACTGGCGCGACCCGGACGGATCTCGCATCTCGAATCCGCGGTGGGATATTTCGAAACGTGGCTCGCCGCACGCGTGTCGGCGACTACCTAGCGCATTCGTTCCACAGCTGGCGTTCACAGAATTCGTTTATGCGGATACGCCCGCGCCGGACTCCTCCCGCTCCCAGTGAAACGGTTCGCGCCCAAACAATTCGCGCACCATCGGTTCGAAGTGGGATAATGGCAAGGTGTCGTAGTCCGGATCGAAACAGTTTTGATCCCATTTTGCACAAAAATCAACACAAGCGTCGAAACACGGATGGTCGCGATATCGATCGCGTAGATTGCGATCGGCACCGAGGTGGTGGAAAAAGTAGTACCCCTGAAATACACCGTGGTGTTTTATGATCCAATGGGTTTCCGCAGATACGTAGGGCTTCAGAATGGCCGCCGCAAATTCGCCATGATTTTGCGGCGCTAATCCGTCGCCTATATCGTGCAACAACGCGGCCACTACCATCTCGTCCGAAGCACCGTCGCGCTGCGCCCGTGTTGCGGATTGCAACGAATGGGCAAAACGGTCGATGCGGTACCCCCCCATCGAACCCCGCAGACTTTTCAATAACTCCAGAACGCGATCGGCCGTGCCCGACACATACTCACGCTCGTAAATATCCAGCAGTTCATATTCCTCCGGGGTTCCGTCCTCCATGCGGATGAAATTCACAGTCTGCATTGCCATCCTCCTCGGTTAGATAGTGCATCGCTCGGTAACGAATCCCCACGATCCTGTCGAGCGTTTCAATCTCCGGCAAAGTGATCGCGGCACAATGATCGGTGTTAGCACCGTCACCTAGCCTGAAACTTGCGGTCGCCCATCCGAAATAACTTGAAGCGCATAGTAGCCGCCGTCGTCATTGAGCTTGCGGCGCAATACCCTGCCAACAATCTCGACCTCCGACGGGCCACCCGCACCGACTTTTATCGCGATAACCTCGCCCTTGTCGAGCGCCAAATAATCGAGGCGGCTGGTGTCACGAATTAACATGCCGATTTCGCTGTAATTGACGGTTTCGAACTCCATCTTCTCCGTTCCGCGTTCTACCACTACTGGGATCGCTCCATCAAAACGCACCGCGGCGCGTTGACTGCTTCGGTCCTGAAGGTAGATGCGTTTCGATTGCGCGTCGTGGGGCACGCTGAACATACGACGGTTGGACATCTGCATTGCGGTCAATCGCCCACCATACGCACAACCGGTATCGAGGTTAATACGGTTTGATTTGATCTCCACGTCGTGGATCCACGAATGTCCATGCACGATGGTTTTTGACCAGCTGTAGGTGCTCTTTAAAAAACGATCGCGAATCCAAAGCATTGTCCTACGGTCATCCACCGGGTCAAGTTCATGCAGCGGAGTATCAGGCACACCCGCGTGCACGAAGAAATTCTCGTCGGTTTGGTAATAGAGATCTAACTCGCGCAGGAAGTCCATATGATTCGGCGGAATACTATAGTCACCGCGGTCGCTTGAATACGCGGCCAAAGTCGAACTGCCACCGTTATAGATAAACGTCCCAGCCCCCGACGATTGCGGCGCATCCAGGAAGTCCAGCAACATCTGCTCGTGATTTCCCAACAATGTTACGACATCGTAGCGCTCGCGCAATTCAAGAATAGTGTCGATAACCGCGCGCGAATCGGGACCCCGATCGACATAATCCCCAAGAAAAACGATCGTAGAATCTCGCTGCAACGGCAACTGCGATAGCAGCCGGCCGAGCTCCTTAGCGGAACCGTGCACGTCACCGATCGCAAAAATTTCCCCAGACATCTGTAATCAATAATTCAGCCGAATCGTCGGATCTTGGCGACCGGACATAGCGAATACAATGCACCGGCCGAATAAATTTGTTCTTAAAGAATTGATGGCCCATGTTGGCCTGCTCACATTATAGACGGTGCCATGCAGAATGCATGGCACCCCATTTTATGTGAACCGATCCGGCTCGATACCCCACCCCGGCCGCCCGGCGCCGGCGAGCCGCTCTGCCTGCAGCCGCCCTCCTGCTCCGAACATTACCGGCGACGCACAGATATCGCGATGCAGCAAATGCGTGCCAAACGCGCCTTCTTGGGCGGCGACGCCGCGTCGTGCATAGTGGGCAACCACAAGCGCAGCGCGACTCAAAACGCTGGTTTCGCCTACGTGAGCGCCAACGATGACCTCGATGCCGTGCTGCCGGGCGGCATCCGCGAGCGCCATCGACCGCAACAAACCGCCCATCTTGGAGATTCGAAGATTGATAAGCCAGCGCGCTGCATCGGCGGCCAACAGTCGCAGCTGCCCGACTCGCAGCGCGCTTTCGTTCAACACAACACGCGTGTCGAGCGCGGTCGCGAGCTGCCGCAATCCGGCAATGTCTCCGGCAGCAAGGGGTTCTTCTAGCGCCCAGAATCTGTATTCAAGGCGCTGCAAATACTCGATGGCTCGGTGCGGGTCAGACCATAAATTATTCGCGTCCGCTCGCACTCGGATCGACTCATATTCATTCAATATGGCGAATTTGTTCCGGTCACGGCACGCATCGCCTGACAATTTAATTTTGTAATCGTCGAATCCAAGCTTGCGATAACGCTGAAACTGCTCCGCAAACGTCTCCATCGAGCTATCGCCCAACACCGCACTGTAACTAAACTCCCCGCTCAGTGGCCGCAGACCCAGCAAGGCCTCGACGTCCTGCCCGTCGTGTTTCGCCAGCAGGTCTAGCAACGCCAACTCGACGCCCGCCCAAGCCGCGGGGTCGGCGTTGATTTGAGTGGCGTGATCGTCAGTCCACTGCCGCAGCCGGTCGACGCCCCAGTCGATTCTCAGCCATGACCGATGATGTCGATCGAAAAACGCCTGAACGCTGTCCAAGTCTTCGCCGGTGACGTAGTGGCGCGGGCACGATTCACCGTATCCCCTGAGGCCGGTGGTGTCAGTCGCTCTTACCCAAGCCGAATAGCCGGCGCTGCGGCTGGCCGACGCGCCCGTAAACTCGACCCTAAAAGGTAACTGCAGCGGTACCGAAGTCAATGCCGCGAGTTTCATGCCCGCGACTCACAATAGCACTCGATATTGAAATCCAGGTCGTCACGATAGATCAGCAGCGGCGACATCAATAACGACGGGCCAGGTATCGAAGTATGGATCCGCCGGTATTACCCGGATCCACTTTTTGAGCTTAGAACAATTCTGGCGTGGCGCTAAAACCCCGCATTCGAACACGACGCCTGTTTCCACCGCGTCGCCCAACGCTTGGCCTCAGCCACCGCCGATGCGGGCATGGTGGCGCCGAGCCTAGTGCGTGCTGCAAAACTCTGGTCGTGCCCGGCTGAAGCCGCCACGGTGAACCACATGTAGGCGCTACGCTTAGCGCTAAACGACCCTGCTGTCGCAATCGCATCCGAACCGGCCGGTAGATCGTTGGCGAAAATCTTGCCCATTTCGTATTGGGCATCGGGATAGCCCTGCATCGCGGCGCGACAATACCAGCGCAGGGCCTGACGGGTATGCTCGACGGTATCGCAACAATACGCCTCACCCATGTGATATTGGCTTTCGGCATCGCCCGCGCGCGCTTTCTGCAACCAAGCGCCGCGAGCACTATCAATTTGCGCCTGATCGGCCGATGCAACGGTTACGGCCAACATTCCGAAGAGACACGTCGCGATATATTTTGATTTCATACCGTTCATATTATTTGCGCTCACGATTAACATTGATTCACGGTGCAATCTCTCATCTCAGCACAATCTATGCAATCGCATATCGAGATTACGCCTCCTCGAAGCCACCCAAAAAGGCCAGCAAATTGGCACCGAGCTCCGATGAAAGATAACCACCTTCCTGAATGATCAGAGTCGGCAGTTCAAGCTCTGCGAAAGCCGCACCCATGCGCCAAAACCCGGTCGTCGTGACATGCGCACCATGCAACGGATCGTGTTCGTGGGCGTCCAGGCCAAGCGCGACGACCATGGCATCTGGCCCATACGCAGCAACAACATTCAAAGCTTTGCCCAACGCTCCCATCCACTGACTGTCGTTCGCACCTTGCGGCAACGGATAATTCACGTTGAAACCTTCGCCTGCGCCCGCACCGTGCTCATTTCCGTAGCCCCAATAGAACGGATAATAGTGGCTTGGGTCGGTGTGAATGGATATGGTCAGCACGTCGGCACGACGATAAAAAATGCTTTGCGTACCGTTACCGTGGTGCACGTCGACGTCGATGATGGCCACCCTCGGATACCCGCCGCGCAGATATTGGGCCGCAATTGAGGTATTGTTCAAATAGCAAAAACCACCCGCCATGTCTGTAAACGCATGGTGCCCCGGCGGCCGGCATAAGCCGTACACGACGCGTTCACCGTCCATCAATGCTTGCGCCGCCGTAACCGCGACGTCCGCCGCGAAACATGCTGCTTCGAATGTGCCGGAACCTATCGGACACGCCGTATCCGCCATGTGCCAACCGGCTTGACCTACAATCGATTGCGGGTAAGCTGCGGTATGTCGATTCGGGTGCACGTTGCTGATGACTTCATGCCCGCTGCCCGCTAACTCACTCCACCGATCGTGGGCGCTCGCAAGAAATGCGAGGTACTCGGTAGTATGTACAGCGGCGCGCGGCGCGGCGCCGTGGCTGTCCGCAAGGCTCAAAGTATGACCACCGGCTACCAGTGCTGCAGACAATGCCGTGGCACGAGCAGGGCTTTCGGCGCTATCGGCGATTTGGCCACGCACCAAAAAAAACCGAGGCGCATGACGATCTGCCGCTGGATTATGGATAGCACGCATCGTTGCTTGGCTGTGCGATCACGACAACACGCGATCCAAGTCCGTGCATAGATCGGCCGCGTCTTCCAGACCCACCGAAATCCGAAACACGCCGTCTCCGGCATAGCGCTCGTATGCCTCACGCTGCGGGCCGCTTAGTCGAAACGATGAACTCAGCAAGTCGTCGGTCGCCATCCAGTAAATGAGACTCCGATGATGGCCCAACGACACCGCATAATGAAACACGCGAAGCTCCCGCATCATACGTCGCGCAACGGCCGCTCCGTCCTTAACCCGTAACGCCATCATCCCTGAAAAATTGTGCATCTGCCGCGCCGCCAGCTCGTGTTGTGGATGGGAAGCCAAACCAGGATACAACACCCGCTCGACGCGCGGGTGTTTTTCCAAGAAATTCGCCATCGCTATGGCGTTGTCCTGGTGGGCACGCATGCGTAGTGGCAAAGTTGCAGCGCCGCGCATGATCAACCAGGCATTAAACGGACTCAGCGTGCCGCCGTAATGAATAACGGCCTCGATGTTCAGAGCGTTCATCGCGCCTGCTTCGCCCAATACAGCCCCGCCTAACGCGTCGCCGTGGCCGCCAATATATTTGGTGAGGGAGTGCACGACGAAATCGGCGCCCAATTCAAGCGGGCGCGTTGCGATCGGGGTTGCGAACGTGGAATCCACTGCCAGCCGCGCGCCGGCTTCGTGGGCGATATCAGCGGCAGCGCGGATATCGGCCAATCGCGTAATCGGGTTGGACGGCGTTTCCACCCAAACCAGCTTGGTGGCCGGCGTTAACGCAGTGGAAATATTGGCACTGTCGGACGTATCTACCGGTGACACCGTTATACCCATGCGCGGTAAAGTTTCGCGAACGAATTCAGCGGTTCCGGCGTAATTTGTATCGCTGATCACGAGATTATCGCCTTGGCTAAGGGTGCCCAGCAACAACGCCGCCGACGCCGCCATGCCCGAGGCGAATGCGACACACGCGTCGGCTCCCTCCAGTGCCGCGAGCTTGGCCTCGAGCTGACGCACCGTCGGATTGCCCCATCGTGTGTACAAATACGGCATGTCGTCTTTCATGTTGTTGGCGGAAAAACTCAATGGCTCGTCAACCACAAACGTTGTCGACATGACCAAATTGGGCGCCGACGCGCCAGTGATCGAATCGGGGGTCTCACCCGCATGAATCGCTTTGGTGCTTATGCCCATATCCGCATCGACCTTCATAATGGTACCTCGGGTACGGTTAGCCCTTCACGCAGACTTGTTGCTTCAGAGTGTGCACGACTTCCACCAAATCACTTTGATTCGCCATGACTTCATCGATATCTTTATAGGCACCCGGTATTTCGTCGATTATGCCTTTGTCTTTACGGCACTCCACACCTGTTGTTTGCGCTTCGACGTCTTCAACGCTGAATTGGCGTTTGGCTTTGGTCCGACTCATGCGCCGACCCGCACCGTGTGCACAGGACTGAAACGACGTCGCGCTGCCTTTGCCACGCACAATATATGAGCGCGCGCCCATACTTCCGGGAATAATACCCAATTCACCCACGCCGGCACGAATCGCACCTTTACGGGTCACGAACACGTCGGCGTCATAATGCCGCTCCTTGGCGACATAGTTGTGATGGCAGTTAATGGCCTCTTTACTCAGCCTAAACGGCGGCAGCACAGCGCGAATCGCATCGACAATGAGTCGCATCATTTCGCGTCGATTCGCCATCGCGTAGTCTTGCCCCCAATGTACGGCGTCGACGTAATCGTCGAAGTGCTCGGCACCCTCACGTAGATAGGCGAGATCCTTGTCCGGAAGATTATGCACATGGCGGCCCATGTCTTTTTTCGCGAGCGCTATAAAGTAGCGACCAATCGCGTTGCCGATGCCGCGGCTGCCCGAGTGCAACATAATCCATACGTTCTCACTTTCATCCAGACACAGCTCGATAAAATGATTGCCTCCGCCCAACGTGCCGAGTTGGCGGATCCAGGTTTGGTACGGCTTCTTCTGTAAGTTAGCGAGCTTCGGATGTTTTTCGAGAATTCGGTGCAGACCATCGTTCAATCCGACTATCGTAGAACGCTTTGCCATATCGGCGCGATGCATGGTGAATCCGACCGGCACCGCCGATTCGATAGCCGAGCGCACCCGGCGCAGACTGTCGGGCAACTCAGTCGCCGTTAATGACAAGCGTACTGCGTTCATGCCGCAGCCAATATCCACCCCGACCGCGGCCGGTATGATTGCGCCCTGGGTGGGGATAACGGACCCGACCGTCGCGCCGATCCCGGCATGAACGTCCGGCATCGCGGCCACATGACTATGTATAAACGGCAGCTCAGCGATATTGACGAGCTGCTGCAGCGCCGTCGACTCGACATCGTCCGTATAGATTTTGACCGGCACTTTGGCCTTACTGATGACCCGTTTTACCGGCATAAGCGTAGTTTTAGAGATAGAGTTGAGATGCCGATAATATGAAAACTGGGCGTGGGACACCAATCGACCGGATAACCCTATGTATTCCGTGCCTGCTGCTTCGCTGCTAAGATTCGCTCGCCGTGACATTGGGTTAGCCGCAATGAACAAATCCTGGAGCCCTGAAATTGAGGCCTTCCGCCGCGAAGTGCGCGATTTCATTCGCACCCACCTGCCCGATGACATCCGGTGCCAGGTCGCCGAGGAACGGATGGACCTGCCCCGCGAAGACCTGATTCGCTGGCACAAGATACTCCACGAACAAGGCGGTTGGGGTTGCCCGGGCTGGCCAGTGGAACACGGTGGGCCGGGCTGGAATTTCGAGCAACAGTATGTCTTTGAACGCGAGCTTGCGTTGAACGACGCGCCGCGGCTGATGATTTACGGCGTAGGCATGCTCGGCCCTACACTCATGGAATTCGGCAGCGACGAACAGAAACGGCGCTTTCTTCCACCAATACTGCGTGGCGATGTGTATTGGTGCCAAGGGTTTTCTGAACCCAATGCCGGCTCCGATCTTGCCGCGCTGAAATGCAGGGCCGACCGCGATGGCGACGACTATATTGTCAATGGTTCGAAGATTTGGACCAGCGATGCCCATCACGCCGATTGGATTTTTGGACTGTATCGGACCGCGAGCGATGGCAAGAAGCAGCACGGCATCACCTTTTTGTTGATCGACCTGGACAGCCCAGGGATCACGCTGCGCCCGCTGCTCATGTTCGAAGGCACCCACGAGGTTAACCAGGTGTTTTTCGACAATGTTCGCGTGCCCGTAACGCATAGAGTGGGCGAAGAACATCGCGGTTGGACGTATGCAAAATATCTGCTTGGCCTGGAGCGATTCGGCACCGCCGAGATATCGCGGTCAATGGCAAGTCTGGGCCGATTAAAAACCCTGGTCGCGGAAATCGCGGCAGACGCTGGCGGGGCCTATTATCGCGACGCGGCAGCCAATGTAGAGATTGAATTGCGCGCGTTGGAGTTGACCGAGCGGCGGCTATTGTTCGGACCGGGCGGACCAGACGCGATGGGTCCGGAAGCATCGATGTTAAAGGTACGTGGCACCGAGCTACAACAATGCATTCTCGAACTTACTATGGAGGCTATGGGTCCGGCCGGACAGATAGACCGGCCGCGTGATGCACAACCGGGTAGTAATCGCACGCAGCTCGAACAGGCTGGCCGCAACTATTTCAATTACCGCAAGACTTCCATTTATTCGGGCTCGAATGAAATCCAAAAGAACATCATCGCTAAGGCCGTGCTTGGTTTGTAGATCCCGCGAATTGCCGCTATGAATTTTCAATTCTCCGACGAGCAAACGCTGATCCGTGATAGCATTTCACGGTTTCTCGCTGACGAATATGCGTTCGACCGCCGTCTCACGTTAACCGCCGATGGCCTCGGTTACTCGGATGTGCACTGGCAGCAATTCGCGGAACTCGGCTGGCTCGCATTGCCATTCGCGGAGCAATATGGCGGACTGGATGCCACACCGGTGGAAACAATGATCATTATGGAGCAGTTCGGGCGCGGCCTCATGGTAAGTCCGTATTTATCGACCATTGTGTTTGCCGGCCAGCTCCTGGCCAACGCGGGCAGCGAAGAGCAATGTGAAACGATCCTGCCCGATGTAATCACGGGGGATCGTCTGTTAGCATGCGCCTATGCGGAACCGCAATCCCGTAGAGCGTTATCGGGTGTCAGCACGCGGGCCGAGCGCGACGGCGACATCTTTGTTATTAACGGTGACAAATCCTTGGCGATATATGCAGAGTGCGCCCATACGTTGATTGTCAGCGCCCGCACCAGTGGCGTAGATCACGACGCGCACGGTGTGTCGTTATTTCTCGTCGACACACCAACCGCCGGCATCTCGATGACCCATCATCGGACTCACGATGGTTCACGCGCTTCAGACATTACGCTCCATAACGTTACGGTTAGTGCCGATAAGCTGATCGGCGAACTAGACAACGGATTACCGGCACTCGATTTCGCCATCGACGTCGCAACAGCGGCCGTTTGTGCGGAGGCCAGTGGCGCGATGTGGGCCGTTTACGAGCAAACCCTTGCCTACCTGAAAACCCGCGAGCAATTCGGCCAAACGCTAGGTTCACTACAAGCGCTGCAACATCGCTTGGTGGATGTCTATACGAGTTGTGAGTTGGCACAGTCCGCTGCGCTGGACGCGACCCTGCATCTCGGCGCAGATCCCGCGGCGCGGCGGCGCGCCGTATCGGCCGCTAAAGTCACGATCGCTAATCATGGTAAAACAGTAGGTCAAGAAGGCGTGCAATTGCACGGTGGAGTGGGGATGACGATGGAGTTACCGATTGGCCATTACCTAAAGCGTTTGACCGCTATCAACGCCGCGTTCGGCGATGCGAATTACCATTTGCGCCGCTACCAGAACCCGTAACGAAGCAAGTTCCATAAGATAGCTAATAGGACGGTCGCCCTTCCGGTACCCGGGCACCATTACCTGAGACAACCGTGGAGAGCATTCATGACCGGCAAGCAAAAGTATCACTCAACGCAGGAATACGACGACGATCTGATCGCGCTTCTGGAGGCGGTTTGGGGTGACGGATTCATGTCGCCCGGTAGCACCGGCGAAGTGGATCGCATCGTCGACGGCCTCAACCTCAAGGGCATGACCGTGCTCGATATCGGCTGCGGCGTCGGCGGCGGCGACGTGCATTTTGCAAGCAATTACGAACCTGCCACCGTCATCGGCATCGATGTGGAATCACACCTTATCGATCGCTGCCGGACGTTATCGGAACGACGCGGAACCTCCCATATTACCGATTTTCGCTGCGTGGACCCCGGCCCGCTGCCGCTGCCAGACGCCAGCGTGGATCTCGTGTTCAGCAAGGATTCCATAATCCATATACCCGACAAGGGCGCGTTGGCCGCCGACATCTTCCGATGCTTGAAACCCGGCGGCTACTTTGCTGCAAGCGATTGGTTGGCCGGCTATGACGGCCATCCGCCGGCCGAGATGCAAGCTTATATCGAAGCGGAGGGACTAGACTTCGCTCCCGCCTCAGCAAAGGTGTACCAATGCGCGTTAGCCGATGCGGGATTTGATAACATCCAAATAAACGATCGGAATACCTGGTATCGGCAAGAAGCTCGTCATGAGCGTGATAATCTCGCCGGGGCATTGTCTAGCCGTCTTGAGACGGCTGTGGGTCGTGAATTTCTAAAGCGTGAAATCGAAGTATGGGACAAGATGATTATCGCGCTCGACCAGAGACAATTAATGCCGACCCACTTGAGAGCCCGGAAACCCGATTAGCCCATGTTGGTCCGCTGCTGTTCAACAATCGCATTTACAAACATCGACGGGTTAAATTAACGAGGCATAATGTCCACATCACCGAGAACACGATTACAACGCGGTGAACGCCTGAATGGGTGCTGGATCGAAGCGTTCAGCCCCATCACCGCAGAAATTATGGCTGCGTCCGGATACGACACGGCCATGATCGATCTGGAACACGGTCCGGGCTCTTTTATCGATGCCATCGCGATGATGCAGGCCGTCGGCAACCGCGGATGTGCGCCGCTAATCCGAGTGGGTTCCGCCGATAAAGTAACGATCAAACGTACGCTCGATATCGGTCCCGCGGGAATTATGGTTCCCGATGTGCGATCCGTTATTGAGGCGGAAGCTGTGGTGTCGGCTTGTCGTTACGCACCCGCTGGCAATCGAGGTGCCGCGCCCGCCATTATTCGGGCCGCGGATTACGGACGTGATGTCGAAGCGTACTCGAACTGGATGCAGTCAGAATTTCTGCTGATCTGTCAGATCGAGTCGAGACACGCCGTCGAGGACATCGAACAAATAGCGGCCGTGGACGGCATCGATATGTTGTTCATCGGCCCCGCGGATTTGTCGGGTTCACTCGGTGCATTCGGCCGCTTTGACACGGACGAATTTATCGCTGCCTTCGAACGCATCGAACGCGTAACATTGGACGCGGGTAAGTGGCTGGGCACAATTCCAATACCGGGTTGGAGCGCCGAGCGTTTGTTTGCGAACGGCCATCATCTGG
>Ga0224512_10003875_pt1 | contig 12954 bp, 14 predicted proteins | sample SF_May12_sed_USG_4_FD_169103 | JGI IMG/M metagenome (GOLD analysis project Ga0224512, IMG submission 169103) | Sediment microbial communities from San Francisco Bay, California, United States - SF_May12_sed_USGS_13 | ecosystem: Environmental > Aquatic > Marine > Sediment | place: USA... | reverse complement strand
CCAAGCGTGGCTGAAGACTGCCGGCTAACAAAAACACGCCGTCATCAAAACCGCGTTTTATCCATTCGTTGTGCCCATCCATAAAATCACTTGCTTGTCCTTTATTGTCAGAAAACATTAGTAGTACGATAAACATCGGATCAACCCTCCCCCTATATTGATATGTTGAGTATATTCAGCCTTCATTCGTTCATGTCAATAGCCTTAACATCTTGGTTAACGGCCGCGCGCTTTTTGCACGTCGTCGTTGAACCAATCGTTAAATGTCAGATTAAGCATTTGGAATCATCAACATTCCAATCGGCCATAAAGTGAGAAGACTGTAAGTGATTAAATTAGCATTACGAGTTGTCTTCTTAATTAAGGCAGCTTCTAGAGTTCTTGATAATTGTTTTGTGACAAAGTATTCAGTCCACCATGAAGCGAAAAAGAATGGAATCAGCAAAACAAAGCCCGCTACCGGGATCATCCAATGAAGTTCTGATTCATAGGGTATTAACCAAGGGGCCTGCCATGTTACGGCCAAGGCCTTAGTCAACGCAGAACTTAGGCCATAAGCAGACCCGCCACCCGTAATTATTTGAATTGCTGCTAGAATAACCCATGTAAGCGGAATGCCGACTATCGTTGATACTAGATTTGAGACGGCTACTATTTTTGCTGCCTCTTTACGAGAGATTTCTAAAGTCTTGGATATATAAATAGCCTCGATAAGGATGATCGGTATTATGGATAGTGCAAATGCGGGCATAACCAAAAATATCATTGGTACTCCCGCATTTGCCTGAGCAAGCCCAGGAAATATTAACAAGCTGAGAACGATTACTAATCTTCTATTATCTTGGATTGCCACGTTTCCTTCTTTGGCATTTAACGATTCGCATAAGCCGCCAACAAAGCGCGTGACGTCTTGTTGGGCCGACTGAATGCGGCTGTTACGCGGTCATTGTATTTTTCTTGATGCAGCAACAATTTCCTTTATCTCGTTAATGACAATATTTGGCTTATCTTTATGGATAAAGTGACCACTACCCGCTACAACTTTATGTGTTGCCTTTGTCGACATGCTTGCAAGATCTTGTTGAAACTCCAACCACTTGTTACGCATTTTTTGGGTTTCAAATATCGAGGATTTCTCAGCTGTTAATACGACCAGGGGAACATCGGGAAATCGTCCAATACTAGCGAATTCAGTATGCATATTCTTTAAGATTGTAGCCTCGTATCTCGTCTTTCCCATGGCGGATGTAGTTATAAATGTTGAATATAATATCGGCTGTTCTTCTCTAAAATACTCAAATTGAGATGGGTGAGTCGCGTCTATTAAGACTACCCCCGCCACGTCGTTAGGGTACAGTCTTGCAAAAACGTTGACATATAATCCACCCGCAGAATGTCCTGCAAGCAAGTAGGGAGGAGAATGGCCAGTCGTGATCAAATTCTGCCGTAGCTGCTCTGCTAACTCTCTAGCTGTTTCTGGGTATTGATGCAGGCTACTATGGCCGTATCCAGGTCGGTCGTAAGCAAATACTCTTGTGATTTCGGCAAGGCTCTCAAAGATAGGCGCCCAGGTAGTCATCGAAGGACCCAGTCCGGATTCGAGCACTATCACAGGGGTGCCGACACCTTTGCTTGTGTAAGCGACTTGTCTATCCTGAACATTGTCAACCTTAACATTTGGCAAGCTAACACAGCCTGTCAAGACAAGGAGGGTATACAAGAATAAAGATAGGTTATCCATTTTAGCTTGCATTTTTATATGACCTCATAACGATGGAGCTCGCGGGCAGCCTCTCTCGATTCTTTGTCGCCGGGATCTCTTCCGGTGTTCAGCTTCTTCCTCATTAAATTGTCGTCCTAGCATCCAGACCTAAGCGGCTGCGAAAAGTGGCGGCTTTTTTGCGAAATCAAAAAGGCCGCCACTTTTGGGGTCCACTTCAGCGATTTGACAGGCGTCACCTAGAAGCACCCTCCAAGTCCGGCCTCGACTGCATTGCGTTCAAGATTAACCGAGAAGCTGCAAAAGTGCCCGTCTGGCGCGATCTCGTAACAGACCACGTTGCCACGGCCCTTTACGTTATATCCGGTGCATGGATCTTCGAATGGATCCCCGGGTAACGAGAAATAGAGTCCCTTAGCAGCATCGTTTGATAACGAGATGTACAAGTGAGAATCACCTTGCTGAATGGAGCCGTTGTGATCGAGAGGTCCGCCCAGCTCAAACTCGCCCTGGAGCTCCGCTGGGTTCTGCGCAATCGAGGGTAGTGCGACGACGATGCTCGCTAACGCTGCAATCTTGAGCTTGGAAATGACCATGACGTGTCACCTAATGTTCGACTTCGGCGTCCGCCCGAGGCAGTTCACCGGAAGGAAGGGTTAGGCGTCATCATTGCGGAAGAGATTCACATGCAACGATGGGCCCGCCCTGATACTGATAGCAAGTGTGCGATGTTACCAAGCCGATGCACATCGTGCGACGACGTCCGTCGGCGGCGGTCTGATCATAGTCCAGACGCTCGATGCCCATGCAAGAGCATTCTCGATACCACCCCGGCATTCCACCGCCAAAGGCGCACTCGCGATACAGCAGTAACGTGGCCGCCCCTAAAGCAAGGACCACGGCCACCGCAATGGTAATTTGCTTGAAACTCGTAGCCAATTTGAAGTCGACTGCCCCTATGCTAACGCCTAACGTTTAGGAAAGCGGCGCGCGCCGCGATAGCGGTTTAGTTGCCCAGGAACAAAGTGAGTGATTTTGGGCTACGTGTTAAAACTTTTGTATTTATTAACAACTTCTCCATTCCTCTTATAAATTACGACCACATAACCAAATGCAACATTGTGCCAATTATCGAGAGTGATCATATCTCCGTCATTTAATATTGCGATAAGTAACGGGGCAATTGGGTTCAGTAATTCGAATTCGTCGAGCCGCGCGGCCTAGAAACGCACCGCGAAGCACCACGTAACTTTTCCGCGTCGGTTCGGGCGGCTTGGTAGCCTTCATGCTATTTCGACGCTCTCTTGTGCAAGAACAAGTCCAAGGCTATTAACAATACTGAAAATACTACATAAACAATAATTACAGTTAATTGAAAATAATATGCCCCTATACCGCCTTGGTCTCCAGTGTGCGCTGCCAGATAATACGAAAAAGCACTACCAGCGATCACAATAATTCCGCCAACAATTCGATAAAGCATGCACAATTTAGGTTTAAATTTTCGGGAAATTGGAAGCGTGGCCAAGAAAACGATACTTGGCAAAAGTAACAATAACAACCCAATTAACATTCGTATTTTCCAGCTTAAACTTTGGAAAGCTAGCGACTAAGCTCAGACGCGAAAAAGCGCGAAGCGGTTTTGTGTTGGCTACGGTGCATTGTTCGACGGTTGCTGGATCGGGATTGAACGAGGTGTCCATTATTACACATCGTTTATGTCCATCGTCTGTATGCCATAATGTAGACATGACCATTGACCATGAAGTATGGGATGCACGGTTCGCTTCGCGTATCGACGATCTGAAAATTGAAACTACTGCTGACATACGCAACACCACAAAGAAAACCATAACGTCGCTGCGGTGCTATGGCTTCGCGCTACTCGATGGTCTCTGTGACCAGCGTGAACGGGAGCTAATGTTCTTCCAGTTGCTCAAATTCGCTCGCCCATTGGGCACCGTTGTCCAACAGTCGCCACAGGATGAGGAGGTGGAAGACGTACGGGATTTTCTGACATTGAGGACAAGGACAATCGAGGTTACCGATTACGAGATGAGCTGTCACCACACTCCGACCCGTCCACTCTGATTGTTCTCCATTGCCTGACACCGGCTAAGTCTGGCGGTGAGAGCCACACCGTAAAGGTGCGTGCTATCCACGATCGGATCGGCCGCACCAACCCTGATCTTCTTACATAGCTGTACCAGAAATTTCCTCAGTGGAGGGTCGAGGCCCAGCATGGCGATCCGGAATCGGGTCCAGCCGCGAATCAACGCGCAATGTTCGCTATGCGCGGCGGAGTAGTGAGCTGCGTTCACTATCGGCCATTTATTGAGAAAAGTGCGAAGTCTCTGGGCGAGACACCTACCGCTACACAGGTCGCAGCTCTCGATCTTTTCGATGAGTGTGCGAATTCGCCCTAACTTGGGCTCCGATTTCCGTTGGGCGCGGGTCAGTCCATGGTTCTCCACAATCGCACAGTGCTGCATGCCCGTACAGACTACGAAGACTGGCCAGAACTTAACCGACGCCGTCATCTGCTGCGCGTCTGGATCGACGCGCCCGGGCTTCTCCCGGTTGCATCGCAACATGAAATCGGTGACCTATTCGCCGAGGCTTCATGACCCGTAAGCATTCTGATAACGGACTATCGCCACCACGCGTGCGGTGGATTCTGTGTGTCGGCAGCCAACTAAGGCTTTTGTGCCTAGATGCTGAGGGGCCATCGAACGCCTAGCGGTAAATAAACCAGTCCCCTTTTTCGTTGTTTCTTATATTAGAGAGAACTGTTCTCTGACCCGGGTTTTCGCACTGATTTTTCACTGCACTATTTCCTCGCTGTAACTATATGTGCAGACGTTGGGAAGGCGACCGTGCCGTGTGATGTTCTAAAGCTGGTGAGTTGTTCTTCCGCAGTCTTCAGCAAAAGTTTTAGCTGATCATCACCAAGAGCATCGTCCTCTGTCCATCCTTTTGCCCCAGTATGTATCCAACTCTCGATTGAATCAAAACGAGCAGTTCCTTCATGGGTAGCAATTTGAATATCGGTTACGCCTGAACGCTTAAACAAATTGTCAAGAGTTCCTCTGTCGCCTAGTCTATAAGGAGTTTCGTCCACTTCACCATCAAACACTTGCTGCCACAAATACTCCTCGGCGGCGAGACCAGGGTTATTATCGAGCTTGTCCCAGACAGCCACTGCAAGTGATCCACCTTGTTTTAGTACTCTTATCATCTCCCGTATCGCATTTTCCTGATTTTTGAAATACATCAGGCCAAACTGACTCAAAACACAATCGAAATGATCATCTTTAAATGGCAACGCTTCCGCGGGCGCATTAATCCACTCAACGGAAGATGATTTTGATTTAGCGATATCTAGCATCCCTTCATTTATATCGATCCCGACAGTCTTTCCACTAGGGCCTACGATTCCAGAAACGGCTACAGCGAGGGCTCCGGTGCCACAAGCAATATCAATAACATAATCTCCTGGCTTGACATTGGCCTCTTCCGATACCCGAGGGCACCACCGCTGAAACAATGCAGGGAGATATACTGCTTCATAAATCCTTGCGGCGTCTTCTGATACCTGGCCTGTCTCGTTATCTCCCAATAGAACCTCCTCAATTCTAGAAGTGCCGCCTAACGTTCGCAGTGAGCGGCAGGCCGTAGCGGCGTGAGGCTTGTGCTATTTAAGCACAAACGAAACGCCGCGGAGGCCTGTCCGACTCGACTGCGCTTGTTATGTTTCATTTACTAACCTACCGGCCTCTTCAAGTATTGCTGGCTTAATATTCTCTGCATTAATGCCTATTTCTTCATGATCATATTGTTCGTGCGCTAGTAACTCAAAAACAGACAACTTATCAGGACTAAACAGCTCCCTGCTTATTTCGCAAAGCTCGGAACACCCCTCATTTACATTTTTTTACCTTCTAGCATTTTCTCTGCAATTTTCTTCGCAAGGAGTATCTTTCTATCAGTGTACGACGGGAGAATGTAGTTTAACTCTTCAATAGCTTTTAGAAATAATTTCCTTGTTTCGGATCCGCCAGGACTAGTTAGCCAAGCTAATTCGTTTAAGCTTTCTGATTCTTTATTCTTTTGGATTTGACTGATTGCCCAATCAACCAAATTTTGGTTTGAAGCCTCACCAGAGTCATAATTTATTAACAGTTCCGTATGATTACCCATAGCTCATCTTTGAAACATAACGTTTAACTAGACAGAAAGTTGGAATATCAGATATTACAGAATTCCGTATATCCTCTGATGGTCGTTCCTGGTTCATCGCAATTTCGACGCCTTCCGTATCAATGATTCTAGTCCTGTGAGGGTCACTTGTCCCGCCGAACTCTGGGTTCTGGCCCTAGATTAAATCGCCTTCAATTACATTGCGTACAAGCTCTCCGGGCTTGCCAGCCGTATGTAAATACGACCCATCGAGGCGCACATCAGCGCCATTTGGAGCGGTGCCGTAGTGAACTCCATCTCCGCGACATTGCTAAATATCTGAAAACGAACGACAGTAAGATTGCCAATCACCATCCCCGCCCGATCGCGGCAGATTCGGAATTCTTCGCATTGCTGACGTGAGCAGCAGATTTGGGGCATATCCAAATACAGCGGTTGGCGCCATCCGTTTTTTTGTGCGATGGTGGTTGCTTGCTGTTTCGGTATGATCGAAGTGGTTTGCGTAGAAGCTAAAGATATCCAGTCCGCGGGGCTCGGTCCTGTCACTCTTGCGATCGACAGCGGGAGTTGCACGGGTCTGACCGGGCCTTCCGGCAGCGGCAAGACCCGTTTGCTGCGTTGCCTTGCCGATCTCGATTGCCATGAAGGCGACGTTTCGTTAAACGGCGCGTCGCGCGAGTCGTTTACTCCTCCCGAGTGGCGTACGCAGGTGGGCTTGTTGCCGGCGGAAAGTTTTTGGTGGTCGGAGCGGGTATTAGATCATTTCCCATACAAGCAAAAACCCGAACTGGATAGCTTGGATCTATCGCCCGTCGTGTTTGAGCAACCATTGCGCCAGCTATCGAGCGGGCAACGGCAACGGCTCGCGCTGTTGCGGTTGTTGGCGAACCAACCGAAAGTCCTGTTGCTGGACGAGCCCACAGCCAATCTGGATCAGGACAATATTATGCGGGTAGAGGCGTTGATCGCGGCTTACCGGAATCAACATCGTTGTTGTGTAATTTGGGTGACCCACGACCGCGCGCAGCTTGAAAGGGTGGCGGACCGGAGTTTAACGATGGCGAACGGTCGCTTGGACGGAGACAGCTCGTGATCTTGTTGAGTCCTCTGGATTTGGCATTGGCAGCGATCCTGGTTTTACTGGCCGCTGCGTTGACCCACTGGATGCGGGTAGGAGAAACCCGGCCGTTACTCATCGCGGCACTGCGCACGGTTGTGCAGTTGCTACTGATTGGCTATGTGCTTAAGGCCGTTTTCGGCAATGTGCATTGGTTATGGGTCACGCTGTTGGCTTTGGTGATGCTGATCGTCGCCGGGCGGGAAGTGACGGTGCGGCAGTCGCGGCGATTCAGCGGCGGCTGGTCGTTGGCAATGGGTTCGACGTCGATGTTCGTGTCCGTCTTCAGCGTAACGGTGCTCGCGTTAACGGTCGTGATCGATGCATCGCCCTGGTACACGCCGCAATATGCCATACCGCTGCTCGGCATGATTCTAGGTAATACCATGAACGGCGTGTCGCTTGGCCTCGACCGTCTTACCCAAAGCGCATCGGACAAGCGCGAGATCATCGAGGCCCAATTGATGCTTGGCCATCGCGCGCAGGATGCCATCGCGAGTATCCGTACCGACAGTATCCGGGTTGGTATGATTCCCATTATTAATGCCATGGCCGCGGCCGGCCTCGTGAGCCTGCCCGGTATGATGACGGGGCAGATTTTGGCGGGTAGCGATCCGGTAGAGGCGGTCAAATATCAAATTCTGGTCATGTTTCTTATTGCCGCCGGGACTATCTTCGGCACTGTGAGCGCGGTATGGCTTGGGTCGCGACGGTTATTCGATGAGCGCCAGCGGCTGCGTCTGGATCGGCTGATTTAATCTCTATCCGGACAGTCCGGGGTCAATCCGCCGCTCCGACGCGGACCACCCGTCACACATCAAGGCCAAAATAGGCAGCGTTGCCGGACATGGCGTCGTATTGGCGGAACAGAATTTCTCCAGATCAATGTACTGGACAGGTTTGACGTAGCTATTCCGATAATTCGAAAGCAGATCGCTTATCGTCTATCGCGTGTGGCCTATGGCCGAATCGTCGGTCGACTCCAGGGTGAGGCCCGCGTTCTCGATATCCCATGCCGGCAGTTCCTGTGTTTCGGGTAAGCGGCCAACTCGCGGACTGATCTGCAGAATGAGCCGTTTATGCGCAACATAACCGGGCGGCTTGCTCGGCTGGAAATCGAAAATACCTTCGTCCGGGACCGACGTCCTGGTGATTGATACCCGAGTAACTTTGTCTCTATACTGACGAGCCGTTTGGCTGCGCGCCGGCGCAAGACGATAACTTGATTCTTGGAGGATGAATTAATGACGGTAACTACAATACGAAAATTCTGGGTTAGTGCATTGTCGATGTTGCTGCCGGTCTTGGCATGGATGGCACCAGTCGATGCGTTAGCGCAGAAGAAACTCAAAGTGGCTGCGGTATTCGAGACACCGATCGAAGAACCTTGGGTCAATCAGATTCACGTTGCGTTAAAAAAGGCCGAACAGGAACTCGGTATCGAGTATCAATGGTCCGAGAGCGTTAAATCGGCCGACTTTGCGCGGGTAATGCGTGAGTATGCCGAGGGCGGGTACGATCTCATCATGGGCGATTCGTTTGGCGCGGAACGCATTGCCAGACGCGTGGCGCGAGACTATCCCAACGTTGCGTTTACATTTGGTTCGGGTATTGGCCCCGCCGAACCTAACTTTGCGGTGTTCGACAACTGGATACATGAGCCCGCCTATTTAGCGGGGATGATTGCCGGGAAACTTACCAAGAGCAACACCGTCGGCGCGGTGGCTGCGATGACGATCCCTGAAGTTAACCGGCTCTGCAACGCGTTTTGCGCCGGTGCCAAAGAGGTCAATGAAGCCGTGAAATGTAAGTTTTCATTTATCGGTTCGTTCTTCGATCCGCCGAAAGCCAAGGAGGCGGCGCTAGCCCAAATCGAACAAGGCGTGGACGTCATATATGCGGAGCGTTTCGGGGTGATTGAGGCCGCTGCCGAGCGCAATATTGCCGCTATCGGCAATATGTCGGACCAATGGGAGCTAGGCCCGAAATCCGTGGTTACGAGTGTGGTTTGGGACATGTGGCCGACGGTCAAACAGGTGATCAATCAGGTGCAGGCCGGCGTTTTCACATCTCAGGATTTCGGTCAGTTTTCGTTCATGGGCAAAGGCGGTTCGTTTCTCGCGCCGTATCATGAGTGGGACGCGACCTTGTCCGCTGAAATTAAGGACATGGTGGCTGCCCGCAGACAAGAAATCCTCGATGGCACATTTCGTGCGCCGATCGACGAGAGCGCACCTAAGTCCGAATGAATAACGGACGGTGCATCCAATCCAGCGCCTCCCGTTGACGCGCTAGTTTTGCACAGGTTGCACGGGGACGCTCAATTTCCCCGCAACCTGTGCTGCGACGCCGGTCCCGGGCCGTCGCGCAGCATACTGACCGCGTCGGTGTGACCAACAACTTGGCAGCAAAGGCTTCACAAGCCGCTAACAATGCTGTGGACGGTACCGTGCCGTTACTGAAGATGCGCGGCATTGCGAAGCAATTTGCCGGGGTCTATGCGATTCGAGACGTCGATCTCACCCTGAGTCGGGGTGAGGTACTCGGATTGCTGGGAGAAAACGGCGCGGGCAAAACAACCCTCATGAATGTGCTGTTCGGCATTTATACGCCGGACGCCGGGTCCATTCACGTACACGATCGCGCAGTCGCTCTGGGCAATCCGGCGGACGCGCTGGCCACAGGCATCGGCATGGTGCACCAACATTTTCATCTGGTGCCCCGCCATACCGTACTGGAAAATATTATGGTGGGTTCGCCGGGCCGATACGGATTGCTCGACACCCGCCGGGCGCAGGGGCGGCTCGACGAAATCAGCAGTCGCTATGGACTCAGCATCGATTCCGCACAGCGAGTCGAAGAACTCACCGTCGGTGAACAGCAACGCCTCGAAATCATTAAAGCGCTGTATCACCAGGCGCAAGTCCTCATCTTGGACGAACCCACATCGGTGCTGACTCCGCAACAGAGTGAGGGACTGTTCGAGGCGGTGCGAACCATGGCGAATAACGGAGTGGGTGTCGTCTTTATCAGTCACAAGCTCAAAGAAGTGCTCACCATTACTCAGCGGATAATGGTGATGCGGCGCGGCAGCGTGGTGGCAAACCTCGCCAATGACGATACGCTCACACCCGTTCATCTCGCACAACTTATGTGCGGTCGCGAGATCGAGCCGCCTAAGCGGGTGGCAACTCCGGCTGGCCGGGTGTTGTTGCGCCTGTCCAACATTACGGTACGCCGACGTGGCATGCAGCGCGACCAATTGAGCGGCGTCACGATGGACGTCCGCGCTGGCGAAATCGTGGGTGTGGCCGGTGTGTCCGGCAACGGTCAGCGTGAACTCGCCGGAGTAATCGCTGGCACGATCAGCCCGTCGAGCGGTACGCTCGAGGTTGACGGCGCGCGAGTGCGCAACGCGACGCCGCGCAGCATGCAACGTCTCGGTGTTGCGCAAATTCCAGAAGACCGCATTGGCGCGGGTTTGCTATCGAATCTGCCGCTGAGCGACAGCGTTGTGCTGCCGCGTTTTCACACGGCGCCGTTCAGTCGCCTGGGTTGGCTCAAACGCGGTGCGATCCGAAAATTTGTGACCGATCAAATGCAGAATTTCGATATTCGTGCAGCCGGAACCGAGGCACGCACCGGCACCTTGTCGGGGGGCAATCTGCAGAAGGCGTTATTGGCCCGCGAGCTGGCTTTTCATCCCGTGGTTCTGGTCGCTGCGCAGCCAACGCGCGGGTTGGACGTTGCCGGTGTGGAGTTCGTGCACCAGCAGATTCTGGACTTAAAAACCAATGCGCGCGGTGTGGTGCTGATCAGTGAAGATCTGGAAGAATTGTTTGCGCTCGCCGATCGTATCGTGGTGATCTACGAAGGACGCTTGGTCGCCGACCTCGCGGCATCGCAAGCCACAGTGACGGACGTCGGGATGCTCATGGCGGGCGGCAGCGGGGGTGAAGCAGCGGAATGAGACTTCGGCTCGAGCCTCGTGACGTAGCGCCGACATGGATGAATATTTCACTGCCGGTCATGGCCGTGGCGGCGACGCTGGTGTTGTGCAGCGGACTTATTGTGCTGGCCGGCGCCGATGTGATCGGCGCCTACCGGGCGCTCGCAGCCGGTGCATTCGGGAGTCGGTTCAACACCCTGGAGACCTTGGTCAAAGCCGCACCGCTGGTGTTTACGGGATTGGCCGTAACGGTGGCGTTTCGCGCCAAGTTTTGGAATATCGGTGCCGAGGGCCAGCTGTTGGCCGGTGCGATGGCGGCTGCGTTTGTCGGTGCCCGGGAATCGTTGCCGGTCTGGTCATTGGTACCGTTGATGTTGCTGGCCGGACTAACCGCCGGTGGTCTTTGGGCGAGCGTTCCCGCAGTGCTTAAAGTTCGCTATCGCGTCGATGACGTGGTATCGAGTTTGATGCTCAATTTTGTGATGTTTTACTTGATGATGGCACTCGTCGATGGGCCTTGGAAAGATCCATTAAGCGGCTATCCCGATTCCCCGGACATTCGACTCGACGCGGAATTTCCGATGCTAGTGGCTGGCACACGCTTCCACCTCGGCGTGCTGTTGGCGGCGCTTGGGGCAATCGTGGTGTGGTTGATCATGACGCGCACGGTCGTCGGATTCGCAATCAGAGCGGTTGGTGAGAATGCGCGGGCGGCGGCAAATTCCGGGATTCCGGTGGGCCGGGTGGTGCTGATAACGGGAATTCTCTCAGGAGGGCTCGCCGGATTGGCGGGCGTCGGTGAAGTCGGTGGCCTGCACTTCCAGGTGATGGCTTCGCTGTCTCCGGGCTACGGGTACACCGGTATCGTCATCGCAATGTTGGCCAGACTGAACCCCCTCGGCGTGGTGCCGGCTGCATTGTTCTTTGCCGCTATCGCTACGGGCGCCGAAACGATGTCCCGTAAATCCGGCGTACCGGTGTTTCTGGCGGATGTAATTCAGGGCACGGCACTGATCTGTATGCTGGTGGGCTTGCTATTCATTCATTATCGGATTCGAGTGCAACGGTCCGAGTAAGGTGCGATGAATCATGTTTGACGTATTCGATCAAGTACTTCAGGTAGGCTTTTTTGCGGCTATGGTGCGCGTCGCCGCTCCGTTATTGTTGGCGACGCTCGGCGAAATGTTCAGCGAGCGGGCCGGGGTGCTCAACCTCGGTATCGAGGGGATCATGCTGCTCGGTGCAATGACCGGGTTCGCGGCGGCGTATTTCACCGGCAATCTATGGTGGGGCATAACGGCCGCGATCGTGACCGGACTCGTTTTTGGTGCACTGATGGGTTTACTCACAGTGACTTTAGGCCTGAGCCAGCATGTGTCGGGGTTAGGCGTGACCATGTTGTGTTCCGGGCTCGCCTTCTATGGGTATCGACTCGTCTTCGGTCAACCGTCGCAGCCACCCAACGTCGAGCCTTTTCCAACTCTGGCGTTGCCGGTGCTGTCTGACATTCCGATTCTCGGACCGGTGTTATTCGACCACTACCTAATTGTTTATATCGCGTTCGGTTTGGTGCCGCTATCGGCGTTTGTACTGTTTCGTACCCCGTGGGGTCTCGCGCTTCGCACAGTGGGCGAGAATCCGTTGGCGGCCGCGGGCGCCGGTGTCAGCGTCGCTTGGAAGCGCTACCAGGCATTGATGATCTCCGGCGGATTGTTTGGCTTGGCTGGCACCTACTTCTCACTCGCTCAATTTAATGCATTCACATTTGGATTGATCTCGGGGCGCGGTTGGGTGTGCATCGCACTGGTAGTACTCGGGCGCTGGGACCCGTGGCGCGTGGCGTTAGCGGCGTTGTTGTTTGCAGCAGTCGATGCACTACAACTGAGGCTGCAGTCGAGCGGCGTGATCGATTTACCCTATCAGGTCTTTCTCATGATGCCATTTCTCGTCACCGTGTTCGCGATGGCC
>Ga0224512_10003874_pt1 | contig 12957 bp, 16 predicted proteins | sample SF_May12_sed_USG_4_FD_169103 | JGI IMG/M metagenome (GOLD analysis project Ga0224512, IMG submission 169103) | Sediment microbial communities from San Francisco Bay, California, United States - SF_May12_sed_USGS_13 | ecosystem: Environmental > Aquatic > Marine > Sediment | place: USA... | reverse complement strand
CTGAAACAGTTGTTCAGGGTAATGCGGTCGAAAGTCGCGATAAGACGTCGACACGCCGGAAAAGTAGTCTTTGAAACCGGTCACGGCTGCTCCCCCTCCCGCATTCCCCGCCCATTTCGGTCAATCCCGGCTGACCACCGATCGGCGACGAACACTGGTCATTGACCACCCCCTCATTGCGACCAAAGCAATGAGGACAACCGGAATAGTAACGACACTTGCTTCCGGACCAAAATCGCCACCCGACAACCAGTCGGGTGCCAACGCATCGTGTGTCAGCAGGGTCCGACCTTCGGTGTGGCCGCTCGCGGCAAATCCGAAGACGGTCGCCTGAAAGAAATTCCAGCCCGCGTGCATGCCCATGGAAAGCCACAGTTGGCCCGTACTCAGGTAGCCGTATATGCGCAGGTAGCCGAACAGGATAATAATCGCGGTGGAAAGAAGACCGGCGTTCGGATTTGCCGAGTGCACCAGACCATACAAAACGCAGGAGATGAGCACCGCAGTCTTCATGCCCATTCCTTCCGCCATGTTCTGCAGGATGTATCCACGAAAAACGAGTTCCTCCCAGAAACTGACAAGCGCCATTATGAGCAGCGAGGTCACCAGCAGGCCTGCCGTCGGCCAGCCCAACTCGATCACCTCGACATTGCTGATGTAGCCAAGCGCCAACATGGCTCCGAAGACAGCTCCCATCATGATGCCACTCAGCACAAATCCAAACAGCACGTCCGCTGCGCCGTGCCTGCCGGATTTCAGTCCGAGTGAAACGAAGTCCTTTTTGTCGATCCACCGCCGTGCGATGTACACCGCGGGCGTCGCGGCCAATGCGATGATCACGATAACTAACGGCGAGGACTTCGAAAGACCCAACAGGGCGCGGAGACCAAACAGAGCCGGCAAAGCAATACTGTAAAAGATCGCCAGAAAAGCCAGGATTCGCCAGCCGGCGCGCAGGCGATTATCCAGCGGGTTGCGAAGCCAGCCGCCTGTAGCCGCCGCCTCTTGCTGTACGTGAGTCTGTGACGACATGCGCCCGGTCCTTCCGCCCATCGGACGATTGCAGATACCAATGTCCTGAAGATGGTTCTCGTGGCAATTTGGATGCAGGTGCAAACCTGGCGACAGGAATGCATCCTTTGTTTGCTGGCGGTGGGTCCTTAATCCGGCTGACCGTGGCTGATGATCAGACGGAGCCGGAGCTCGGTCGCGGACGAACCGCGACCGAGCACGGAGTCTCAGGGCAACATGGCCTCGATAGTGTCCGCGATCAGACTGTATCCGGCCGTATTGGCGTGAATATCGGGTCCTACCGGGTCAGGGTCGCACTGGTATGTGAACTCGCAGATGTTGTTCACGTTGAGTGGCAAGAGCTCATTTGGCGCTGGCTGTGACGACATTACGATCGTTGTGAAGTCGTCCGACTGGAAAGCAGCAGCCACATCTGCCAGGGGGATTCCTGCGGTCGCGTAGGTCGTTCCCAGAATGTCTGTCAGAATGCTGACGGCCTGGGCCGACACCATGGCCTGCGCCTGGCCAGCGGCGTCCTCCAGCCAGGACGACAGGTAGGGATTGTAGTAATTCATGCCGACGATAGTGGTGTTCGGGCCGGCGGCATTGCGCAGGGCTGCGAGGACAGGAGCCAAATCGGCCGCGATCTGCGCCGATACGGTGTTCGCACAGTCAAGAGGATCTATTGCGTCCATGCAATCGGCGTTACGAAAATCGTTGCCGCCCATGTCAATGGTCACCAGATGGACCATGCCGGAATTGTCATTCAGGAAGTCGACCGCCGCAGCGAGCTGCGATCCTGCGAGGTACGGACAGCTTATGCCGTTGACGAAATCGTCCAGGGTCTCTCCCGGGCAGCCGAGCTTGACGAGTCGCAGTTCCCGGGGCTGCGCTCCGGTGGCCTCGAAAACCGGCCGGATGCTGTCGAAAAGCTGGTCCGCATAACCGTCATCAGTGGGGAGTACTATGCCGCTGCCATTGGGTTGCGCACCGACCGACAACGACGTGCCAAGCGAGACATAGTAGTAAACGTCCGCGTTGCTGTTGATGTCGTCGATCTCGTCGATCGCTTTATTGACTGCGTCGCAAGCGCCAAGCGCCAGTGTTGCAGCGATCAGCGCGATCCGCCGTATGCTGCCAGGTCTATAGCTCTTTACTGTCATGTCGCGGCCTCCCTTCCGAGGTCTCGTGCAATGCGGCCTGTCATTATTCGTTACTGGCGGTCGGCGAGACTGTGACCCTGGTCGCAGTTGGCAACAAAACTCGGTTCACGTGGACGGCCGAAGACTCGGGCTCGGCGACCCTTTTTGGAAATGGGTGGATCTGACATGCGCCTGCAGCGCTGCGCTCATCGTGTGATCATGGAATAATCGAGCAACCCCGCGCGTCTTATAGTCTGACAATGCTTAGCAAACATGATCTCTCCTCGCGGCCTCGATGGTCGGCACTCGCCGCGGGTGTCGCAATTTTTTCGCTGGCTGCCGCAAGCAATTTTGCCAACGGCTCGCCACAGGCAGATATCGCAGAGGGGAAGCTGCTGTCCATGGAGCGAAGCAAGGGCAATTGCCTCGCCTGCCATATGATCGAAGACGGGGAATTGCCGGGGGATTTGGGACCGCCACTGTTGGCGATGAAGGTTCGCTTTCCAGACAGGAAGGCATTGGTCGAGCAGGTTTGTGATGCGACGGTACGTAATTCCAACAGTCGAATGCCGCCGTTTTGCCGGCACGGCATACTGAGCGAAGAGGAAGTGGAGCTGATAGTCGATTACCTGTACACGCTATAATCGGCGCAGATTCACGGAGACAGAAACTATGCAGTTAGGTAGACGACTCGTTTTGCGGGGCAGTCTGGCGCTCGCAGCGCTGGCAACACTGCCGAGGGTGTTACTCGCAGCGGCATGGCCGGAGAAGGCCTTTGGTTCGACCGCGGCCGGACAGGCAATGATTGATCTGCTGGGCACGGACCAGACGACCGCGTCCGATGCGATCACGCTGCAGGTGCCGGAGATTGCGGAAAACGGCGCCGTCGTGCCCGTGACGATCACCACGACGCTCGAAAACGTCGAGTCGATCAGCATTGTCGTCAAGAACAACCCGCGGCCGCTGGCGGCCACGTTTGAAATGTCGCCGGGAACCCTGGCCGATATTTCCAGCCGCATCAAAATGGGCGAGACGTCGGACGTGATGGCTATCGTCAAGACTGATGCCGGTATCTTCAGCACCTCGAAGCAGGTGAAAGTAACCATCGGCGGTTGCGGTGGTTGAGGCGGGCAGCTCTCAGGGAGATCAGTAATGGCGGGCAAAATCAAAATCAAGACGAAACTCACGGGCGATGTCGCGGAAATCAAAAGCCTTATGCTGCATCCGATGGAAACCGGCTCTCGCAAGGATCCGGACACAGGTGAAGTGGTGCCCGCCCATTACATTACGCAGCTGACGTTCGCCAACAATGGCAAGGTCGTAATGGTGGCCAACTTCAGCACGGCCGTCTCGAAGAACCCCTATTTCGGCTTCAAGTTCAGCGGCGCCAGCGCTGGTGACACCCTGAAAACCAGCTGGGTGGACAATGTCGGTGGCGCGGATGAACTCGAAACCACGCTGTAAGCAACGTCACCGCCCCGCCTGATTCGGCGCATGAACAAGACAGCGGTAATGTTAACGTCGATTCTCGCCACCAGTCTGGCGCAACCGGCCGCGATTGCGGGGCCGGAGGAAGACCGCGCCGCATTCGTCAGGTACTTCCAGTCGCGTTTTCCCGATGTCGAATTTGATGAATTTGCCAACGGCATTTATGCAATAGACGCAGACTCGCGCAGGCAGTGGCTGGAAATCGAGGAATTTCCGCCGTACGAGTTCGCGATCGAGCAGGGCGAATCGGAGTGGCAGCAGACCTTTGCCAATGGCAGGACCTTCGCCGATTGTTTTGCGCAGCCAAGTGATAGCATCCGCGCGATGTATCCCCGCTACGAGGAAGCGCGCGGCGAGGTCGTGACGCTCGAAATCGCTCTCAATGACTGCCGCGCCGCAAATGATGAGGAACCGTATGCCTACGATGCGGAAGAATTGATCGACCTGACGGCGTTTCTCGCATTCGAGGCAAGGGGCAAGGCCGTTGCTGTCCGGATTCCCGCGGACCAGCCCGGCGCGATCGCGGCCTACGAGGACGGCAAGCGCTTTTATTACAGCAAGCGTGGTCAGCTGAATTTCGCCTGCTCCGATTGCCACATAACATCGGTGGGGCAACGTGTCAGGGCAGACCGCCTGGGTCCGAGTCTGGGCCATACGACGCACTTTCCCGTGTACCGTTCGAAACTCGGCGGGATGATCGGACTGCAGCAGCGCTTCCTGGGCTGTATACGCGACGTGCGCGCGAAGCCGTTTGAGCTGCAGAGCACCGAGTACCGAAACCTGGAATTCTTTCTTGCGTATATGAGCAACGGGCTCATGATCAATGGCCCCGGCGCGCGCAAGTAGTCGCAACAACAGCCTGTTGCTGTTGTTGAGTACGCTTGCCATGGCGGCCTGCACCACACAGTTCGAACGGGAATATGCCGAGGCCGAACGTTGGCGCGCGGCGGCCGCCGCCGCTGGCCACGAATGGATCGAGACGAGCAGGCTGCTCGAGCAGGCCGAGGCAACAGCAGATGCGGGCAACATGGACGTCGCCTTTGAACTGCTCGGGAAGGCCCGGTTCCAGGCGGAAGCGGCGGTCCGGCAGGCAGAGCGTGAAGCCGAAGCCTGGCGCGTGCGCGTCATCAAATAAACCAGCGAGGCGCGAGTTGCAAAGACGAGAGTTTCTGAGACTACTGGCAATAGCCGGTCTTGCATCGGGTCCCGCCGGATGCGCAGTCCGCAGCCGCGGCGGTCAGCCTGACATCTATGCCGCGCCGCCCTTCGGGCAGGCTCGGCTGATCCACTTCACGGATTGTCATGCGCAGTTGCTGCCGGTTCATTTCCGGGAACCGAACGTCAATCTCGGGTTCGGCAACGCATTGAACAGACCGCCGCACCTGGTCGGCCATGCCCTCCTCGACCACGCGGATATAGCGGCTGGAACTGCGTTCGCATACGCGGTGAGTCACCTCGACTTTGCCGAGGCAGCGAGGCGGTATGGAAAAGTCGGCGGCTTCGCGCATCTGGTCACGCTCGTGAATCGCTTGCGGGATGAGGCGGGGCCCGGCAACTCGTTGCTGCTCGATGGCGGAGACACCTGGCAGGGCTCCGGAACGGCTTACTGGACGCGCGGCCGTGACATGGTCGGTGCCTGCAACCTGCTGGGCGTTGACGTCATGACCGGACACTGGGAGTTCACCTACCTGGATAGCGAAGTGCTGCAAAACATCGCCGAGTTTGCCGGCGAGTTCGTCGCCCAGAACGTGCGCCTGACCGATGACGCCATCTTCGAGGGCGCACCGGCTTTCGATGAGGATACGGGACACGTCTTTCGCCCGTATACGCTGCGTGACGTCGGGGGGCGCAGCATCGCCATCATCGGGCAGGCATTTCCGTATACGCCGATCGCGAACCCGTCACGATTCATTCCGAACTGGACTTTCGGTATTCGTGCAGGCGAACTTCAGGACCTTGTCAACCAGATACGCGAACGCGACCGGCCCGATGCGATCGTCCTGCTATCGCACAACGGTATGGACGTCGATATCAAGCTGGCCGGCGTTGTCTCGGGCCTCGATGCGATTCTCGGCGGGCATACACACGATGGTATGCCACTGCCCATGCTCGTCGACAACGACCTCGGCAAAACGATCGTCACAAATGCCGGATCGAACGGCAAGTTTCTCAGTGTGCTGGACCTCGAATTCGGTAACGATGGTGTACGCGACTTTCGCTACCGGCTCCTGCCCGTGTTCGCCAATCTCCTGACGCCGGATGCCGAGATGGAGGCTTACATCGCCGGAGTACGCGCCCCGCATCTCGCGACACTCGATGAGCCGCTCGCGACCGCCGATCAGTTGCTGTACCGGCGCGGCAACTTCAACGGCACGTTTGACCAGATCATCTGCGACGCGCAGCGCGAGGTGGGCGATGCACAGATTGCACTGTCGCCGGGATTCCGCTGGGGTACCAGCGTGCTTCCGGGCGATACCGTGACCATGGAGCGGGTCATGGAGCAAACCTGCATCACCTACCCGGAAACCTATGTTCAGGAGATGACGGGCGAGCAGATCAAGCTGATACTCGAGGACGTTTGCGACAATCTGTTCAACCCGGACCCCTTCTACCAGCAGGGTGGAGACATGGTGCGTACGGGCGGCCTCGACTATGTGTGCGCGCCGCTGGCAGCATCGGGGCAGCGCATTTCCGACATGACACTGAATGACGGTACGCGTATCGAGGCCAGCAGGCGCTATCGCGTGGCTGGCTGGGCCAGGGTTGGCAGCCAGGCGCCGGGTGCGCCGATATGGGAGGTCGTCGCCGAGTATCTGAGGGATACCGGGATCGCCCGTATCGACAAACTCAACACGCCGGTGCTCAAGGGCATCGGCGACAACCTCGGGCTGGCCGACTACCCGTTCGTAAACTGAGGACAAGCCGCAATGAGACGCACAACGCAATTATGCGCAGCCCTGTTGGTACTTGTGCTGGCCCTGGTGCCTGCGCTGGCAGATGAAAGTGACAAGCCATTTGCGGAGGCGCACATCGTGCTGCAGCTGGCGGATGGCGATGCCGAGTCCCAGTCCAGAGTGCTCAGCGTTGCCAATAACCTTATCAAACACTACGGCGGGCCCGACTTCGTCGACATCGAAATCGTGGCCTACGGCCCGGGGATTGCCTTGCTGTATCTCGACAACCCGAATCGCGATCGCATCGCGAGCCTGCAGACAAGTGCAGTCCGGTTCGTGAGCTGCCTGAATACGCTGGACACGATCGAGAGAACGACCGGTGAGCGGCCTGAAGTCATTCCGGAGGCCATCCCGGTGCAAACCGGCGTCGCCAGAATCGTCGAGCGAGCGCAGCAAGGATTCGTGGTAATCCGCCCCTAGTCGGCGAGCTCGAGGTCGGCTGCCACGGCGTCGATGCCAGCCCGCGCGCAGGCGTGGTTGGCTTCGCCGGACGGTGTCCCGGAGATGCCGATGCCGGCGACGATAGACCCCGACACCGTCACCGGAATGCCGCCGCCGATCATGATCACGTTCTCGATCTGGCGGGAACCCGACTGCGGCGAATGCGGTCCCGAATTCTCAGCCAGCGTCAGCGTATCACCGCGAAAGCTCACGGCGGTCCAGGCGAGGTCCTGCGACGTGCCGGGCGTATGTGGCCCGGCAAACCGGTCGCGCAGAACGACCTGCGTCACGCCCATTCGATCGACGACGGCAACCGAGACCTGGTAGCCCTCGTCGCGGCAGCTTTTCAGCGCCGCCCGAGCCATTGCCAGCGCAGTCTCCGGTGCCAGCGACTTGAATGTGACGAGCGCGTTTTCGGCGAAGAGAGGCGCGGCCAGGCTGGCCGACAAAAGGCCGCCAACCAGGCGCAGAAAGACCCGGCGCGCAGTGCTCATAGAGGCTTCAGCTCGAGTTCTGCACTGCTTGCGCGCAAAAATCCGTAGCTCTCGTAAATGGACTGTGCTTCATCGGTCGCAAGGTAGGCGAGGTACCGCGCTGCGTTGCCGGCATTGCGTCCGTTCTTCATGATACCGATGGCGTAATTGACCTTGTCCTGCTTGTTGAGCGGCGCGGAAATGGCCACGCCATCAATCGGCCGCCCTTCGGCTTTCGCATGCACGACCTCGGTGGTCCAGACGATGCCGACATCAGCTTCGCCCTTTTCAATGCGGTCGGGCGTCTCGCGGTGGTGGCGGGATGTAAACCAGGTCTTGCCCTCGATGGCCCAGCAGCTGCGGCACTCGGCTCCAGCGGTGACTTTTTCATGCAGGCCAAGGTCTTTCAGCATCTCGCTGCCATAAAATTTGAAGATGCCTTCGGTCAGTGGGTTCGGGTGCGACTGCACGAGATCGTCGCGGCCAAGATCCTCCGGGCCCTTGATGTTCTTCGGGTTGCCTTCGGCGACCATGAGTTCGAGCTTGTTGTGGATGTAGATTGCGTGCTCGTCCATCAGGCCTTCGCTGTTCAATTTTTTGAGGTGACCGATGTTGACGCTGGCAAAGATATCCGGGTTCATAGCCGTCTGCTGACCCTCGATTTCGCCTTGCTGCAACAGCTGATTCTTCAGGATCTGTCCAGGCGGAATCGTCTCGACGTAGACAGTTTCGATATCCGGATTCTTCTTCTGGAAATCAGTAATCAGTTCCTGCATCACCATGAACTGGTTGCCGGCAAGATACATGACGAGGTCGGACGTATAGGAATCCTCGATGGAACCGAACTCCACTTCACCGCTCGCATGAAACGTGCGGTAGTCTTTGCCGTGCCCGGCATCTTTCGTTTCGGCGAACGCGAAGCCCGCCAGGCTTACGCAAGCGATGACCAATAACGCGCCAACGGACATTTTCATCATAGGTTTCCCCCTGCCAGGCGGCTCGAGCCGCTCAAATCTTTTCGTATTTCCAACCATCCTGCATGCGTGTAACGACGCGGTCGAGTGCCGTGTAGTCCGCATTAGTGTGCGGTACCAGGCGAACGTCGACGCCGCTCTCTTCGAGCCGCTCGATGGATCTGGAGCACGCATAGAAGACAACGTCTCTATCCTGCAACGCCGAGATTTCCCTGCCAAACGGTGTGATATCACTGCGTACGAGGTCGAGCCCGCGCTCGTTGGCAATGATCTCCACCTGGACTACTTCGCCGGCTTCGGCCGAGTCCAACAACTGCCGGGCATGATCCAGAGCGGCCAGCATATGCTCGGCCTCGTCGCCTGTTACGTGCAGCAGGTAGTTATTGATCCTGGCGACAGGCGCGGCCGTCGATCCGGTGTCCTGGCCAAATCCAAAATAATTCTGCGCGAGCATCCCGCCTGCCAGACCGATGACCATGAGGACCCCGGCGACCAGTGCCCGGCCGAGGAATCTGCCCCTCGACAGCGGTGTCCGCCCCGGACGTATCGGCTCCGGCACGTTCTCGTAGGCGTGCTTAACGAGTTCCTTCACCTTGCGCTGCTGGCACAGCCGATGGTCCAGATCCGGTGAGCGGCCGGCTTCGTTATAAAAGCGGCTCTTCTCTTCCGGATCGAGTTCACCGTCTACAAAAGCATTCAGCTGCTCTTCGGAAAAATGTTCGTCCTTTTTCATTTGACTCTCTTCAAGTTTGCGGCCGGGCTCGCATCCTGTTGCGACCAGACATTCGTCAGGATATCCCGCAAAGCACGCCTGCCCCGGCAAAGCCGGCTCATCACCGTACCGACGGGTATCTCCAGAATCTCGGCGACGCTCGCGTAGGTAAATCCTTCGAGATCGACGAGTGTAATAACCTGGCACTGCGCAAATGGCAGATTTTGTACCGCCTGACGTACCTTGCGCACCAGTTGTTGCTCCTCCGTCTCGTGTTCCGGAGTCATGTTGTTCACGATGACAAGTTCATCACCGGACAATACCTCGCGCTTGGCGCGGTGGTAGTCCTTCAGGCAGTTGGACATGATGCGGAACAGCCAGGCTTCGGCTGCACCCGGATCCTTGAGCTGCCGCTGATTGCTAAGCGCTTTGCAAAGCGTTTGCTGAACCAGGTCATCGGCAAGATGCGGATTATGCGTCCACGCGTAGGCAATCCGGTACAGCCGGTCCCGGCTGTTGCCGACCAGCTTCCTGAATGCCCGGCGTTGGCTGATTCCAAACATCTCGCTAATTGCCATTCGTGTTCCCCCGCGAATTGTCCTTATTGTCTGACTAGAGACGATTCAACAGCCCTCTTTATTCCGCCAGGCGCGCTGTTATGCGATCTGGGCAGGTTCATATGCCCATACGACGCAATCTAATTGCAGATTAAGGGATTATTCTGCGTGCTTGCAACGTCATTAACTGTTAACGCCGTGCACGAAGCTTTCGCAACGGCTCGAAAATCATGCCGCCAAGGCATCTGACTAGTCAGGAGATCATTATGAAGTTTCAACGGTTACTAAGGCTGGGTAGCTTGCTGATCGTGCTGTGCACGATCGCCGCACCACAGGCCCTGATGGCTCAGGACGAGAAGCCATTCGCGGAGCACAAGGTCGTTCTGCAGATCAGTGACATGGACCCGTCCAAGCAGACACTCGTACTGAATGTTGCCGGCAACCTTCTCAAAGCCTATGGCCAGGACCAGGTCGACGTTGAGATCGTCGCATTCGGGCCCGGGTTGCGCCTCTTGTTCGAAGACAACAGCAACAGCGACCGTATCGACGGGTTGGTCGACAGTGGCGTCCGGTTTTTTGCCTGCCAGAACACTATCGACAACATGTCGCGGATCATCGGCGAGCCGGTCAAGATCAACAGTCATGCTTCGTCTGGCAAGGGCGGCATCGTTCGCATCAAGGAACTCGTTGACCAGGGCTACATGCTGGCTAAACCGTAAGACTTTAAGAAATCGTGTAACGAAGGGAGGTTTCACGTGATAAATAATGATTATCAAAAACGCGTGCTGGCAGGATCGCTATTGGCGGGACTCCTGGCATTGTCGGCAAGTGCTTTTGGCGCCAACTGGCTCACCCTGCAGGGGACAGAACCTCAGGGAGCCGAGCAGTTGGCCAAGGTCTGGGGGTTCGTCCAGGTTCAGTACCAGGACGACTCGAGTGATCCGCGTCCGGATAATCTGGGCGGGGGATACATTCCGCCAAAACTGATCGGTCCGAACCTCGATACGCAGTCCGCATTCAATGTCAACAGGGCACGTATCGGTGTACGCGGCGTCGCGATGCCGATCGACCAGAAGATCAACTACTTTCTGCTGCTGGAAATGGGAAACAACGGCATTACTGAGCCCGAAGGCTCGTTCGCGAAAGCGACCGACGCCAGTATTACCTTCAATCATCTGAAGGGCGCGCGTTTTCGCGCCGGGCTTTTCAAGTACCCGGGTTCAGAGGAAGGTCTGCAGGCGATTCACGTATTCGACTACATCAATTTTACGTGGGTCACACAGCAGATGCTGCTGGAGCGTTTCCCGAACCGGCGGTACACACCTAACAACCCGCCAACGACGTTACCGCCGGAGACGCGTTTGAACGGATTCGAGCGGGGCGTCGGTGCCTTTCGTGATGTCGGCGTGCAGATGTTCGACTGGTTCAACGTGGGCAACGACTGGGAACTGACCTACGCGATCATGATCGGCAACGGTAACGGCCTGAATTTCTCGGACAACGACGACAACAAGGACCTGTATCTTTATGCGTCGGCCGAAAAGGTATTTGGCGGCACCGGGCCGCGGCGGCAGGGACTCAAGTTTTTCGCCTGGTCGCAATCTGGCAAGCGCACCGCCGATCTGAGTGCTGATGCCTGTTCCGACGCTGCGCTGGTCTTTCCCGCTTGTGGACCCCAGGGCTCCGGCCGCATAAGCACTGTGCACGATCCCGCCGAGTATGATCGTGATCGTATGGGTTTCGGCGTCAAGTACCTGCGCAATGGCTGGCGCGCCACGGCCGAGTACATGAACGGCGAAGGCATGATCTGGCAGGCGCCGCACAATCCCACATTCAGCATCGGACCGGGCCAGGGTATTCCCGTCGCCGGCACCGGTGGCGAGCAGGCAGGCAACGGAGCCCTTGCGGAGGGCAGTGGGTATTACGTCGAGGGCGGCTGGCGTATCCCAAAGACCAAATGGGAACTCGATTTGCGCTACGACGTCTACAACCGCCTTGATGGCAACCAGTTTGAGATCGAGTTCAAGCGCACCACGGTTGGCGCGCAATATTTCTTCAATCCGCGCGTACGACTGGCCGTCAATTACGAAATCCGGGACGCCGAGGCGATCAATTTCCCCCTTCCCTTTGGCGGTCCGAATTCAAACGTCAACGGCATCGACAACCGCATCGCGATCCAGGTCACGGGCATCTGGTCACAGTAGTTGCCAGATACGATGCAGCGTACAGCAAGCTTGAGAGCAGCGCTGGCAGGCATCCTGCTGGCGCTGCCCTTGCTTGCATCAGGCTGTTCGCCGGTTGACGATCCGGCGACTCGCGATGCCCGCGATGCCCGCGAGTACTTCTTTACTCCAACCTTCGGCGACCTGCGAGAAGAAATGCAGGTTGCACGAGAGGAAGGCAAGCTCGGCATGTTGCTGTTCTTTGAGGCCGAATCCTGCCCCTACTGCCAGCACATGATTCACAAGGTTTTCAGCCAGCGAAGCGTGCAGGACTGGTATGCGGAACGTTTCCTCAGCATCGCCGTGGATATTCATGGTGACGTGGAGCTGACAGACTTTGACGGCATCACTTTGCCGTCCAAGGTCTTCTCTGACCATCGCAGGATCTTCATGACACCTGTCATCGCCTTCATCGACCTCGAAGGCAACGAGATTTATCGCCACCTTGGAATGATCAGGACTGCCGCTGAGTTGCTGCTGTTGGGCAACTACATCGAAGGCAATCACCACTACCGCATGGAATACAAGACCTTTGCGAAGCAGCGCGGCATGGAGAAAGAAGACGGCGCGCTGATGACACCCGCCGGAGAAAGCGAATGATGGAATGGGAACCGGTCTACCGAGTGGCGACACTCGGTTTCGTGATCGGCATCGCATTTGGCGCGATTGCAAACAAAACCAACTTCTGCACCATGGGTGCAGTCAGCGACTGGGTCAATATCGGCAGTAAGGATCGGCTTCGAGCCTGGCTCCTTGCTATCGGCGTTGCGATTCTCGCGACCCAGCTTATGCACGCGCGCGGCATCATCGATCTGGACCAGGTCATGTATCGAACAGCTAATTTTGGCTGGCTGGGGCATATCCTTGGCGGCTTCCTGTTCGGCGTGGGCATGACCCTGGCGTCGGGCTGTGGCCAGCGCACGCTGGTCCGGTTTGGCGGCGGCAACCTGAAGTCACTGCTCGTCGTGCTGCTGCTCGGCCTG
>Ga0224512_10003872_pt1 | contig 12960 bp, 7 predicted proteins | sample SF_May12_sed_USG_4_FD_169103 | JGI IMG/M metagenome (GOLD analysis project Ga0224512, IMG submission 169103) | Sediment microbial communities from San Francisco Bay, California, United States - SF_May12_sed_USGS_13 | ecosystem: Environmental > Aquatic > Marine > Sediment | place: USA: California... | reverse complement strand
TCGTTAGCCCTCTACATCGACGTGGTTTACCTTGCGTTAGTCGGATCGCGGCACAACGATCACACGGTTTGGAGTCGCCGAGAACAAGCCAGTTATTAAAGATTACGATGTTGTCTTTGCCAAACTGGAATCGTTAAACCCACACCCAATTCCAGATCGGGGAAACCTCGCACTATGATTGCCGATTTTCATTAAATATGACGGAATGTGTTTCGGTGATTGTCTTGTGCAAACCAGAGAGTCACTGTTGGTGTGCCATTGGTGTGCCAAGTGTGCCAAAGTGTGCCGAACGAATCGGAAATAGATTGAACTGACAAACGAGAAGACACCGACTTAATCGAGGTAAAACGAGTTTACAAAAGCTAGTCAAAGCTCGTCTTTAAGACTAAAACTCCTGCGTCACTTGTGGACGTGCGGGTTCGACCCCCGCCTTCAGCACCAATTCATTTACCATTTATCATTTATCATTTATCGGTTCTGAGATGCTGCGAATCGAATCGGACTTACCGGTATTCGAAAACTCTCAATCCTCTCTCATCGGTTACCAATCTTTTCCCCACCGTACTTTTCAAACCACGCCAGGATATGTGCCACCTTGGCGATCAGGTTGCTCGGTTTGGCGGCGATGCCGTGACTCGAACCCGGTATCCGGACCATCGCGGTGTCGATCTTGCGCATCTTCAAAGCCTGGTAAAACTGCTCCGATTCCGGTATCGGTGTCCGCAGATCGTCCTCGCCGGTTAGAAGCATCGTCGGTGTCTTTACATTGCCGACCAGCGAAATCGGCGAGCGTTTGTAGTACTCCTCCGGTTTTTCCCAGGGCGGCGCCGAAAACCAGTATTTTGAATAGAATGCGGCATTGTCGGCGGTCAAAGAAAAGCTAAACCAGTTGATGACAGGCTTTGCGACGACAGCGGCCTTAAAACGGTCCGTTTTACCGACGATCCATGCTGTTAAAACACCGCCGCCGCTTCCACCCGTTACGAAAAGCGATTCTTCATCGATAAACCCTTTTTCGATCATCGCGTCGACGCCGGACATGAGGTCGTCGTAATCATTCCCCGGATACTTGTGATGGATTTGATTTGCAAACTCGGCGCCGTAACTCGTACTTCCCCTTGGATTTGTGTAGAGAATCACATAACCCTTTGATGCCATCAGCTGAAGTTCCGACGAAAAGCGGGGTCCGTAGGCCGCGAATGGCCCGCCGTGGATCTCGAGTATCAAGGGATGCTTCTTTTTGGGATCGAATCCGGGCGGAGTCATATACCAGCCCTGAATCTCCCTTCCATCAAACGAAGACTTGTATTTGACCTCGGTGACCTCGCCAAACTTACCGGTCGCCATTAAGAACTCGTTCAAGTTCGTAAGAACTTTGGTTCGCCCATTCGCAGTTCTAAGCGCGACATCGCCCGGTCGGTGGCTGGCGCCGATCGTGTATGCGATCGTGCCGTTTTTGCTTGCCGTAAACGATTCACCGCCAAGATACGGGCGGCCGTTTCCGTTTGAACCGAGTCCAACGGCGAGTGTTTTGATCACGCCGTTGTTATCGACCGCGGCCAGTTTTGTGTCTCCAATGTCGGAATATGTAAACAACCATGACTTCAAGGCCTCGTTCCACTCGGGCGCACCCGCGGATCGGTCGAGGTTGGCAGTAAGATCTCTCGTGCCACCGCCGTTCGTGTCCATAACCCGGATTCCGGAGTTATGGTATCCCATTAACTTATCCTCATAACTATTGTAAGCAATCAACTTTCCGTCATCTGATATTGAAGGATTGCTGTCCGGTCCGAATCTATCCGTAAGCGGCGAGATCGTGTTCGAACCAAGCGTGATTTTGTAGACTTCGGAGTTCGCGGGCTCATATTCCCAGTTTGGGCTGCGATTCGCCGAGATAAAGACCGAACGATGGTCTTGCGACCATGCAATCCTGCCGCCGTGATTAAAATCGCCCGATGTTATTTGCGTTGCCGCCCCGCCGTTGGAACTGACTGCAAAGAGATGTGTAAACCCGTGAGGAAGAAAGCCGGAGCCATCGGAGCGGTATTTCAAACGCGTCACAACTTTTGCCGGCTCAGACCATTTGGCTCCTTTTGGCGGTGAAGGCATCTTTGCGAGCGGTTTTTGTTGCTCCGCAACCCTCATAAAAAACATCATCATCGTGCCGTCGGGGGACCACGTAATGCCCGTTGGCGACTCGGTGAACGATGTCAGTCGGCCGATTTTGCCTGAATTGATCCAATATGAGAATAGTTGCGACTTCCCGTTCGAATCCGTACTCACAAATGCAACCCTCTTGCCGTCGGGAGACCAACGGGGCGAAGAGGCGTCCGTCGTTGTTGTGCCCGGAAGCAAGGGTTCTATGTTGCCGTCCAGGTCCGAGATCCAAAGCTCCGAACGGCGCCTGTCGGTCATGATATCGAAATAATTCCGAACAAATATCACCGAACGGCCATCCGGCGAGATCTGCGGATCGGTGGCAAACTGGACGTCAAAGATATCGTTATATTCGAGCCCTCGAACCGCGGTTCCGGCGTCAACCGTTACGCTGCATACTGCCGTCATCAAGAACAACCCCAACACAGCGTGTCCAAACAGCAAACGCAACCTTGCGGACACAGATTTGCAATTCCCGAATTCGATTTCCCGATACATGGCGATTTCTCCCTTCTGTTGATCTTATAGATAAGGTAACACAGAATTTACGGCCCTTAATTGGTTCAAAAAACCGGTTTTACCTCCCGGTGCGAAACGGAACTCACCCCAAATCGTTAACCGCATATACGATATTGTTTCAAAACGGCTGCGAAAGTGTCACAAAATATTTGTCGGAAAACCCCAAAAAGACCATAATATGGGCTCTTAACGATTCTGAATTCGAATGGCACGACCATTGCTTTTACTCTCAGCGGTTGCAGCGCAATCGCCGGAGTTGGAGGATCAAATGATTTTTCCGCGAACCTTAAACCGGTCAATTGCGACGGCAACACTGATCTTTGCAAATTTCATTTTCTTGAACGCCCAGACGGAATTGCCGGCCGGAACGAGAATTCCGGTTCGGATGGATAACGGCATTACGTCGGAATCAGCCGGTGTCGACGATACTTTCACCGCTGTCACGACAAAACCCTTGTTTATCGATGGTGTTTCCGTCCTTTCGGCAGGGTCATCCGTGGTCGGACGCGTCGTCGAGGCCAAACCGGCCGGAAACGGCGGTAAGGCCGGAAGACTCGAGGTTGAATTCGAGACACTACGGTTTACGAACGGCACCGAAAGAAAGATCAAAGCGGTACTCGTCGAGAATCTTTCCGGTAGAGACGCCGGCGTTCTCAATGCTCTCGCGGTTATCGGCGGGGCGGCTGCCGGCGGAATCATCGGTTTGGTTTCGAAAGTCAAAAACGGGGCCGCAATCGGTGCCGGAATCGGCGGTGGAGCAGGCGCGGGAATTGCGCTTTCAAGAAAAGGAAAAAACGTCGGTATTGATTCGGATCAGGATTTTGAGATCGAATTGACCAGAGCGGTCACACTGCCGGCGGATGGATATTGATTTGGTCGTTGGCGAGAGATTTCCACGCGACCTTTCGAAAAGGCCCGGCATGAAGGGGAGAGCATGCCGGGCCTTTTCGCGTGCCCGTAAATCGGGGGAAACGCGGCTTTGTGTTTACAACCATTTGTGACAGAATAATTTTTTCATAATTAACAAAAGACTATTGAATAAAGAGGACAAATAATGGCTGGAAGAAATAAAATCACGGTTGTCGGCGCCGGAAATGTAGGCGCAACGGCGGCTCACTGGATCGCTTCAAAGGAACTGGCGGATGTGGTCCTTGTAGACATCGTAGAAGGTGTTCCGCAGGGAAAATCGCTTGACCTCGCACAGTCCGCACCGATCGATGGGTTTGACGTAAAACTCGTTGGTTCAAATGGTTACGAGGAAACTGCGGAATCAGATGTGGTTATCATCACGGCCGGGATTCCGCGCAAACCGGGTATGAGCCGCGACGATCTTTTGAAAACCAACAGCGATATCGTTGGGTCTGTCACAGACCAGATTGCGAAGCACTCTCCAGACGCAGTGCTCATAATCGTCTCAAATCCGCTCGACGCGATGGCGCAGGTCGCGTTTAAGCGCTCAGGATTTCCGAAAAACAGGGTAATCGGCATGGCCGGCGTACTCGATTCGGCGCGAATGCGCTGTTTCCTTGCTGAGGCATTGGATGTATCGGTCGAGAATGTGACCGCCTTTGTCCTCGGCGGTCACGGAGACACGATGGTGCCGCTGCCCAGGTATTCGACCTGTGCCGGAATTCCCGTCACGGAATTGCTTCCGGCCGAGCAGATCGACGCGATCGTCGACCGTACGGCAAACGGCGGGGCCGAAATCGTAGGGCTTCTGAAGACCGGATCGGCGTTCTACGCGCCTTCCCTGGGGGCTGTCGAAATGGCGGAGTCGATTTTGAAAGACAAGAAGAAGATCCTCCCGTGTGCTGTCTATCTGGAGGGCGAGTACGGTATCAACAACCTCTTCGTCGGGGTCCCGTGCAAACTCGGTAAGAACGGTGTCGAACAGATCATAGAGATATCTCTCACCAGCGACGAGCGCGCCGCGCTCCAGAAATCCGCGGGTGCTGTGCAAGAACTGGTTAACGTGATGGGTATTTAAGGGAAAGAGATTCGCGGTTCTTGAGGCTGTCCCGCCGGGCAGCCTCTTTTGTTTGTTGACGGCATTTCGAAAGAGCGGCGGTCTCAAAAAAGCTCAAATGCAGCCTATTCCAAAATGAGCAAGTTCCGTTCTTACTCCAGGGATACCGTTCAAGAATCCGTCTCTTCCGCAGGGGCACTGAGAACGCCCTGATCACGCATTGGAATATTGAACCTTATCGCTTATATCAAATCCGAAGAATCTGCGAAATCCACGGCGAGAATCTCTTCTTTCTAATTTCCCGCGTATTTAAGAACGCCATGAACTGACCAAAGACCTCGCCTTTTCCAATTAAGATCGAACCGTTGAACTGTCATTGCCAATCCTGACTGATCATCGGTCAGAATGAACGACCGTTACTTCCTGTTTGACCGGTCTTACGATCTCAAACCACGCGTTAAAGAGCCTTCCAATCCTCTAACTCTAAATTCTACAACATTTAAGTTCGGTGGCACATCCCTTGCAATTGGTTGAACCGGCAAGAAGTGTGTGCCGTAATCGAAGTTTCATAACGAACTTGAGGAAAACAACAATGGATTACCCGAAACAAACAAATTTCATAACGAGGTCTTTGACATTGATGGCGATATATTCGCTGTTGATGTTCAACGTCTTTGTTTCCAATACTGCGGTTTCCGCCCAGTCGCTCGTAAAGAATGAAGTTGCCTCGACTCCTTCATTGGATAGATACACGACCGACCTGACGGCGCAGGCTGAAAACAATAGACTGACGCTTTCCGGCAGATTTGAAAAGGAAGTCGATCGACTGGTCGAAACCCTTTCGAACACGGATTTTCGCCAACCGGCATTGCTCGACGAACTTGGTGAGAGCCAGGAGCTCGTCGTCGAGATCCTTGCCGACCGAATAGCAAAGGGAATCGTTCCTGCAGCACTCCAAAACAAACGCGTTTTGGTGCTCGAGATCGCCTCCTTATTTGAAGGTGCTAAATCGGACGACGAAATTACCTCGCGAATGCAGGCGGTTGTTAATGAACTCGTTGGCACAAAGGGAAACACCATTCTCTTTGTCAATGAGATGACCAACTTCGTGGGCGACACGCAAGTTAACGACCTCCTCGCCAGCTCCATTGTTAACAAGCAGTTGAATATGATCGGCGGGTCCTCGAGAGAAGACTACCTCAAAAATGTTGACAGCAATGCGGATATCGCGGCTCTGTTTGACCCGATCATAATCGGCGGCGGAGAACACTACGGTTTTCGCGATGACCATGTGAAGGTCAAGCGGTATCGCGGTGACAATGTTTCTTCCGATATTCGCGAATTGATGAAAACACAGCCTGGCGACACACGCCTCGATGTCATCATGCAGACGAAAGGCGCCGACAACCCGGAGCTTCGCTCGATAATGGCGCAATACGGGGTCCGATTCGAAAAGCGCATCGGCAACAGCGATACGATCGTTGTAAATATGCCGCTCAGCGCTGTCGAAGCGATCTCCAACAGTGGTTTGTCGCACTTCCTTTCTCCTGATCGCGAACTGATGAGACTTGGTCACATCGAGAGGGCGACGGGAGCAAGTTATGCGCGATCGATCGCGAGTTCAATAGACAGTTCACTCAACGGTTCGGGTGTTGGTATCGCCATCGTGGATTCGGGCATGAAGGCGGACCATAAAGCATTCTTGAACGACGCCGGCCAAAGCCGGGTTGTCTACAGTGCCGACTTCACGGATGAAAACGATCCGGACGACGGCTATGGACACGGAACACACGTCGCCGGTATCGCTGCCGGTAACTCGGACAAGGATGCAGGCGCATACCGGGGAATCGCTCCGGACGCCGATATCTTAAACCTCAAGGCATTGAACTCGCATGGTACGGGATCCGCTTCCTGGCTGCTCGCAGCACTCGACTGGATCGCGCAAAATCATGCGCAGTACAACATCCGTGTGGTTAACCTCTCGCTTGGCGGTCTCGCTGTCGATTCGTATACGAACGACCCCGTGAACCTAAAAGTCCAGGACCTTAACGCTCTCGGCATTTTGGTGGTCGCGGCGGCGGGTAACGAAGGCAAAAACGCCGCCGGAAACAAACTCTACGGCCATATTCACTCGCCGGGTAACGACCCGTCGGCGTTGACCGTTGGCGCGGTAAACACGCACGGAACAGATTCGGCCAGCGACGACGGAATCACCAGCTTCAGCTCGCGCGGCCCGACACGAAGTTCTTACGTGGAAGCCGATGGCACAGTGATCTTTGACAATGCGATCAAGCCGGATATCTCTGCTCCGGGTAACAAGATCGTTTCCGCCAAAGGACGGGACAGCATCTACCTGGCGACGAATTATCCGAGTCTTACGGATGTGGCTTTGGAACAAGGCGATCCGAATGAAGACATGATGTATATGAGCGGGACGTCGATGGCGGCCCCGATGGTTGCCGGCGCGGCAGCTCTTCTCTTCGAACTCAACCCAAATCTGACACCGCAGATGGTGAAGATGATATTCGAGTACTCAGCTCAACCGCTTGCCGGGTACAACACCCTCGAGCAGGGTGCAGGCCAGCTGAACCTGGAAGGTGCGATCCGGTTGGCAAGCATCTATCGAACGGATATTGATTTCAATACGGCTCCGTCGGGCATGTATATGATCGCGAGCGGCCAGACATTCCCGACAGCCCAGACCACCATAAACGGTCATACGTTTAGCTGGGCAGGCGGAATTTTGACAAATCACGGTTATATCCAGTCGACATTGGTCGCGTATTACTTCAACAACGTCTACAGAAACGGAAGCTTCTTCCAACAGGGCGTTGAAAACAACAGTATAACGATGGCCTACGCCCTGAACAGCAATTTCCATTACGGAATGTATTTGACGTTCATGCCGAAGGTCCGACAAAGCGATGGCTCGACGATCGGCGGTGGAAACATCCTCTACGGATACGGCGTCTTCGTGAGCGACGGAGTACTCGTCAGTGACGGGGTACTCGTGGCGGACGGGGTGCTGGTCAGCGACAGGATGAATGCCGACGGGGTTTTGGTGAGCGACGGTGTCTTGGTAAGCGATCGAATGACTGCGGATGGAGTGTTAATCAGCGATGGTGTGTTAGTTAGCGACCGGAGCGCGCAAACGAGCGTCGCAACGATCAATGGTGACGAATAAATCAACATAGACAAATAATTGTAAGGAGGACAAAAAAATGAAAGTTGTCAAAAATGTTGAAAAAAGATTCGAACACACAGCAATCCAAACACCGATAATCGCGGTTCCCGATATGAAGCGTCTTGAAGCCCTGACGAACGCGAACACAGCGGAAGTAACAAACTTCTTGAAGATCCGCCCGGTTCACACGGTAGTCATGTCCAGCTTCATACAGGACAACGGTCTCGAAAGCGAACTTAACCGCGGTATCTACTACGGTTACAGAAGCGAAACCGGCGAACTCCAGGGAGTCGCACTGATCGGACACTCGACCTTGATCGAGGCCCGCTCGGAAGAGGCGCTGACGGCGTTCGCGATGATAGCCAGAACAAGCGAAACAGCCATCCATTTGATGATGTCTGACGGTAATGCGATAGAACGGTTCTGGACCCTCTATAAGCAGGACGGTAGCGAACCGCGGCTGAAGTTCACCGAAAAGCTCTTTGACCTGAAGTTTCCGTACCCGGTACAAGAATGCGAATGGGATGTACGGCTCGCCGACAAGGCGCAGATCGAACAGATCGCCGAGGCTCACGCCGAGGTCGCATTCCTCGAAAGCGGTGTGGATCCGATGGAAAAAGATCCGCAGGGATTCATCAAACGGTGTCTCCGCAGAATCGAACAAAAAAGGACCTTTGTGGTCTTTGAAAACAACAAGCTCGTATTCAAAGCGGACATCGCCGCCGAAACTGATGACGTCATCTATCTGGAAGGTGTCTATGTTTCACCGGAATACCGCGGACGCAGCGTAGGTTCGACCTGCATGTCCAGGCTTGGTTCTATGCTTCTCTCGAAGGTCGAGAACATTTGCCTGCTAACCAACCTTGAATTCAAAGCCGCTCACAGATGCTTTGAAAAGGCAGGATTTAACTCAACGGATGAATGCACGACGATATTTGTTTAACGTTGAAAAACCATAGACAACGTCATTGAAATAGTCCATAATGGTATTGTTTTGTAGTAGCACTAAAACCTGCTGCAAAACAATGCCTTTCTTTTTATTATCCGGCGGGTTCCAACATCCGGGCTCCTCTACAACGATCACCTCACATCGCTTGTCGGCATGCTGCCTTATTTCCAGTCAATGAACGCAAAATCCCTTACAAAGAAATACATGGTCCTCGTGGCCCTTCTGGGGGTGGTGTGCGTTGCCTACTCGATCTATAACCTTCCGTTTCTAAAGATCGACCTGTACCTGCTTATTCTCGTCGTCCTAACCGTTTCGATCGGATCGCAGATCTCCATACCGATTCCCCGGTTCAAGTCACACATTTCGGTTTCGGACTCATTCATATTTCTCGCTCTTTTGCTTTACGGAGGAGAAGTCGCGGTCATACTTGCTGCGATCGACGCGGTCTTTGCATCGTGGAGATTCTGTAAGCAAAAGATAACCGTCTTTTTGAATTTCGGGGTCCTCGCCGTGAGTACGGCAATCGTTTCTTTAACCCTTCATTTTGCGGGCCTTCTCGAGGAGGTGGCACTCCACGCGTCGCAACGAAACTGGGACAATTTTCTGATCGCACTTTCTGTAATGGCTATCGTCCAGTTCATCGCAAACACTGCGATTGCAACTGTTTACGGGTCGATGAGCACCGAGCAGACTCTGTGGGATACCTGGAAAACGAAATATCTCTGGTCGTTCGTAACTTACGTTGTCGGAGCCGCCAGTGCGGGATTCTTGTTTACCATGGTCCATGTCGTCGGTTTCGGCGTGGTGATAGCCGCATTTCCGGTGATTTACCTGATGTACCTGAGTTACAAGATGTATCTCCGGAATGTGGAAATGTCGATCGCCCAGGCCGAACAAGCCGAGAAGTACGCACACATCCTGGAAGAACGCTCGGAAGCCTTGCGAAACTCGGAGGAACGGTTCCGGAGCGCATTCGACTTCGCACCAATCGGTATCGGTCTTGTTTCCCGAAGCGGACGATGGCTCAAAGTAAACCGGGCTCTTTGCGACATCCTCGGCTACACCGAAGATGAATTCCTCGAAACGGACTTCCAGTCGATGCTGGTTCCCGAGGACCTCGGTGAAACACTGGTGCGAATTCACGAACTGCTGAGCGGAAAGATTCAAACCTGCCAGCTTGAGCAGCGTTATCTGAATAAGGAAGGAAAGACCGTATGGGCTTCCTGGAGCGTATCCCCGATCAACACCGGGGAATCTCCGAGCCTGATCTTCCAGATACAGGACATTACCGACAAGAAGATTGCCGAGGAAAAACTTCAATACGAAGCTACCCACGATTCCCTGACGGGACTTCCAAACAGGGCACTGTTTATGTCGCGCCTCGAAAAAGCACTGGCCAGGGCCCATGACAATCCGACCTACAAGACAAGTGTTCTGTTTATCGATTTGGACCGCTTCAAAATCGTTAACGACAGTCTCGGTCATATCGTCGGGGACCAGCTCCTCGTACGCATCGCCGGGCGCCTGAAAGAATGTCTGCGCCCCTCGGACATCGTCGCGCGCCTCGGTGGAGACGAGTTCACGATCCTCGTCGAAGGAAAATATGACCAACAGGAGATTATAAGGATCGCCGAGCGCGTACAGGAGAAATTTGCACATCATTTCGACCTAAACGGGCAGGAAGTCTACAGTTCGGCGAGTATCGGAGTGCTACAGAGCACGGACCAACACCTTACCGCCGAAGACATGATGCGCGATGCCGACACCGCAATGTACCAGGCGAAGCGGGCCGGCAAGGCACGGCATGAAGTATTTGACCCGAACATGCACGAGTTGGTTAAACAGACCCTTCAACTCGAAACGGATCTGCGGCGCGCGATCGAACACGATGAGTTCAAGGTTTATTACCAGCCGATCTATTCCCTCGCGACCAACCAGATCACCGGCTTCGAAGCCCTTGCGAGATGGCATCATTCGTCGATGGGAAATATCCCGCCGGATCGTTTTATCCCTCTGGCCGAAGAAATCGGTCTGATCGACACTCTTGGGGAACAAATACTGAGGAAAGCCTGTCTTCAAATCAACTCGATTCAGAATAACCTCGGGGACGAAAGGCAGGTCGTACTAAGCGTCAACCTCTCTTGCAAGCAATTCGCTCACCCGCAGCTCGTCAAGAGAATTCGGAAAATCCTGAAGGAAACCGGATTTACTCCAGCGAACCTGAAACTGGAAATCACGGAGTCCGTTTTTTTCGAGCACAAAGAGCGGGCAATCCGCATGCTCAAGGAGCTTCGCGAACACGACATCGAGATCAATATCGACGATTTTGGAACCGGCTACTCAAACCTCAGTTATTTGACCCAGTTGCCTATTTCCACGCTCAAGATCGACCGGACCTTTATCGATTCGATAGAGAACGAGGGCAACAACAGTGAAATCGTCCAAACGATCATCGCGCTCGCGCGGAGCCTCGGAATGAAGGTCATTGCGGAAGGCGTTGAGAGCAAGAATCAGCTCGATAAGCTGCGTTTGCTCAATTGCGAGGGTGCACAAGGATACTATTTCGCAAAGCCGATGCCGTTTGACGAAGTCGAAAGATTCGTAAACGAAGAACCCGATCTCGTCCCGCCGACCTACGACGGCGTTCCGATCGTCCCGGCGATCCAGTAGGACCGAAATTCCTGATAAAAAACGCCGGGTCATCCGGAGGCGTTGCAAAAAAGCTCGTTAACAAACTCTACTTGCATCGAAAATTGGCTCGTAAGAACCCATTTGCATTGGCGTTAGCTGATAACGGGTGTTCGACCGTCGCGTAGCGACTGATAAGGAATATCCAATTTTCGTGCCAAAGGAGCCCTCGCCGTTTTGTCCGCGTTTTGGTCAGATTTTAGAAAATAAGGCTATTTTCGCAGCCAGCCGAAGAGGCCGTGCACCGTCACTTCCCTGTTTGTCTCGTAGATCGCACGTGTCAATGGGAGTTTCATCGGACAAACCTGGACGCAATTCTGCGAGTTTCCGCAATTCGCGATTCCGTCGTCGTCCATAAGAGCTTCCAGGCGGTCGTCTCTCGAGTTCTGACCGGTCGGATGCATATTGAACAATCGAACCTGAGCAATCGCCTGCGGGCCGATGTAGTTGTCTTCGTGGTACTGCGGACAGGCCTCAAGGCAGCAGCCGCAGGTCATACAGCGCGAATAAGCGTATCGTTCCTGCTGCTTTTCCTGCGATGTCTTTGGTCCCGGACCAAGATCGTAGCTCCCGTCGAGCTCGATCCAGGCGTTGACTTTCTTTAGATGATCGAACATAGGTGTCCGGTCGACCTTGAGGTCGCGAACATTTGGGAATTTGCTCATCGGCTCAAGCGTTATCGAGTTGCCCCCCGATTCGAGCAAGATGTCGTCGATCAAAGCGGAACAGGACTGGCGAACCCTGCCGTTGATCACCATCGTGCATATACCGCAGACTTGTTCCAGGCAGTTCATGTCCCAGATCGGCGGCGTTACATCTCGGCCATCGACGGTCGTGGGGTTTTTTCGTATATCCATCAAAACCGTGATGACATTGAGGTTTCGCCGATATGGAATCTCGAAAACATCGGTGTATTGCCTCGCATCCGGATTTTCCCGCCGTTTTACCGAGACACTGATCCGCTCCGGCGGATTGCTGAGTACTTTCTTTCTTTTTTGACCGTTCGTTTCACTCATAGACTTTAATCTTCCAGTCAAGATACTGATGTCCTGCGACTCTTGATGACTTATCAGAGATTTGTCAGGCCGATTTTTTCTCCGACTTCGACGAATAATCTCGCTGCCGCGGTTCGATCTCACTGACATCGACAGCCTCATAGGAAAATACAGGGGCTTCTTCCGAGTACTCGGCGATCGTCGTCTTGAGCCATTCGTCGTCGTTGCGATCCGGAAATTCAGGTTTGTAGTGAGCTCCCCTTGATTCGTCGCGGTTCAGAGCTCCGAGTGTAATTACACGAGCGAGCTGTAGCATGTTCCAGAGCTGCCTGGCGTGGGGAACGGCCTGCGTCGCCCATAGGTTTGAATCATTGATCGAAATATTCTTGAACCGGTCGATCAATTCAAGGATCTTGTCATCGGTTTGCTTCAGGCGGTCGTTGTACCGTACGACCGTGACGTTTTCCGTCATCGCTTTGCCGAGCTCTTCATGAATCTGGTA
>Ga0224512_10003870_pt1 | contig 12971 bp, 13 predicted proteins | sample SF_May12_sed_USG_4_FD_169103 | JGI IMG/M metagenome (GOLD analysis project Ga0224512, IMG submission 169103) | Sediment microbial communities from San Francisco Bay, California, United States - SF_May12_sed_USGS_13 | ecosystem: Environmental > Aquatic > Marine > Sediment | place: USA... | reverse complement strand
CTCGGCATGTCCGGCAGCCTGCGGATCGTTGACAGCAAACAGCCCGTCGGGAAACACGATCACGTGGATATTGTCTTTGACAATAACCGCATCCTGCGCCTCACCGACCCGCGCCGCTTCGGCACCGTGCTATGGACCCGGCGCCCCCCGAAGCAGCACAAGCTGCTGAGAGACCTGGGGCCGGAACCGCTAGGCCCGGCCTTCACCGGTGCCTATCTCCACACCCGGTCGCGCGGGCGCAAGGTCGCCATCAAGAACTTCATCATGGACAGCCACACCGTTGTCGGCATCGGGAACATCTACGCCAGCGAGGCGCTATACATGGCGGGCATCCACCCCAAACGCGCAGCCGGGCGCATCAGCAAGAAGAAATACGAACTGCTGGCCGAGGTGGTTCGCGAGGTGCTGAACGACGCCATCGCAATGGGCGGCACCAGCCTGCGCGATTTCGTCAACAGCGACGGCAAGCCGGGTTACTTCCGCCTGGAACTGAATGTCTACGGCAAGGGTGGCGAACCCTGCATCAGCTGCCGCACCCTGATCCGTGAAATCCGCCAGGGCCAGCGTGCGACCTTCTACTGCCCCGAGTGCCAGCGTTAAAAAAGTTCGCTTCCCGGGGCACCTGGCCTGGCCATCCCCTATAGTGAGGGATTATGGATATCCCGTCCGGACTGTTGCCCGCAGGTTATATATGGGGGGCCGCCCTGCTGGATACGGTCCTGCTCGCGGCGGCGCTCATTAGCGCCCCCTGGGCGAAGATCCGCGACAACGAGGCCTCCCATGTCTACTTCGCCGCCGTGGCGGTGGTCGCGGTGTTGTGGACACTGCGTGCCGGGATCGAACCGGGACTGAATTATCACCTGCTGGGTATGACCGCACTCACCCTGATGTTCGACTGGCAGTTCGCCCTGCTGGCCGCCGGCCTGGTGCTCGCGGTCACGACCTGGCAGGGCCCGGCCGGCTGGGAGGCCTTCGGAGTCAATGTCCTGGTCATGGGCGCCCTGCCGGTGCTGGCCACGCGCCTGCTGCTGGCGGCCAGCCGGCGCTGGCTGCCTGCCAATTTTTTCATCTATATCTTCATCAACAGTTTCCTGGCAGGGGCACTGGCCATGCTGCTGTGTGGCCTGGCCGCACAGCAGATCCACGCGCTCTCCGCCGCCACGACCGGCAATGACTACCTGCTCTACATCCCCATGCTGATGTTCGGCGAGGCCTTCCTGAACGGGATGGCCATGACCCTGCTGGTGGCCTATAAACCGCGCTGGGTGGCGACATTTCACGATCGCTGGTATCTGGAGGGCAAATGACAGCGCTGGGTGCCCACATCGGGCAGTGGACGGTCCGGCACCGCTGGACCGTCATCCTGGCCATGCTGCTGCTGGTCATCGCCGCCGGCAGCGGTATCCGCCTGCTGACCTTCAACAATGACCTGCGGGTCTTCTTCAGCGATGAGAATCCGCAGCTGCAGGCACTCGAGGACCTCGAGGCGACCTACAACAAGATCGACAACGTGTTGTTCGTGATCGCCCCGAGGAACGGCAAGGTCTTTACCCGCGGGACGCTGGCGGCCATCGAGACGCTGACCGGGGCCGCCTGGCAGACACCCTACTCGGTACGGGTCGACTCGGTGACCAATTTCCAGCACAGCCGGGCCGTGGGTGACGAGCTGATCGTCGCAGACCTGGTCGAGCACGCCGGCCGGCTGACGGATGCCGACCTGGCCAGGATCCGGGCCATTGCCCTGGCGGAACCGTCACTCGCCAACCGGCTGGTGTCCGCAGCAGGCCATGTCACGGCGATCAACGTGACCATCCCCCTGCCGGGCCTGGCGGCGAACGAGGTCACCGAGGTCACCGCCTTCGCGCGCCGGCTGGCAGCGGACTTCAGGCAGCGCCACCCCGACATCGACCTCTACCTGACCGGCGCGATCCTGTTCGATAACGGCTTTGCCGAGGTAGTCCAGGACGATATGCGCACACTGGTACCGCTCATGTTCGCGGTGCTCATCGTGATCACCGGGATCGCGCTGCACTCGCTCATCGCGACGCTGGTCACGCTGTTCATCATCCTCGCGTCCACGCTCACCGGCATGGGGCTCGCCGGCTGGCTGGGCATGTCGCTGAACCCCGCCTCGTCCAACGCACCGATCATCATCCTGACCCTGGCGGTGGCCGACAGCGTACACATCCTGGTCACACTGATGCAGCAGCTGCGCCGGGGAGTTCATCGCCAGCAGGCGATCGTCGAGTCCCTGCGCATCAATTTCCAGGCGATCTGCCTGACCAGTATCACCACGGCCATCGGCTTCCTGACCATGAACCTCTCCGATGCCCCGCCCTTCCGCGATCTCGGCAACATCGTGGCACTCGGCGTAACCGCTGCCCTGCTGTACTCCGTCCTGCTGCTGCCGGCACTGATGGCGGTACTGCCGCTGCACGTCACAGCGGTAAAACCTGCCCGCGTCCCTGGACTGCTGGACCGCCTTGCCGGCTTCGTCATCGCCAGGCGCGTGCCGGTCCTGCGTGCGGCCTGGATCGCCATCGCGGTGGCCTCTGCCGGGATGCTGCAGATCGAGTTCAGTGACGACTGGGTGAAATATTTCGATAGCCGCTATGAGCTGCGTACGGCCACCGACTTTATGGAAGAGAACCTGCTGGGTGCGCATATTATCGAATATTCGCTGGACTCCGGTGAAGCGGGCGGCATCAGCGAACCGGCCTACCTGGCCACGCTCGAGGCCTTCGCCGACTGGTACCGGGAACAGCCCCGGGTCGGCCACGTGCAGACCATCGTCGCCATGATGAAGCGGCTGAACCGCAACCTGCATGGCGACGACCCGGCCTATTACCGCCTGCCCGAACAGCGGGAACTCGCCGCGCAGTACCTGCTGCTGTACGAGATGTCACTGCCCTACGGGCTCGATCTCAACAACCAGATCAACGTGGACAAGTCGGCCACCCGCATGATCGTGACCCTGAAGGGGATCAGCACCCTGGAACTGCGGGAACTGGAGGAACGGGCTCGCGCCTGGCTTGAGGAGAACGCACCGGCGCACATGGTCAGCCATGGCACGGGGCTGTCGATGATCTGGGCACATATCTCAAGGCGCAATATAAACAGCATGCTGGGCGCGGCCTTCCTCGCCCTGTTGCTGATCTCGGGCCTGCTGGTGTTCGCACTGCGCAGCCCGAGAGTCGGCGTGATCAGCCTGTTTCCGAACCTGGCGCCGGCCTTCATGGCCTTCGGTATCTGGGGGCTGCTCGTCGGACAGGTCGGGCTGGGCCTGTCGGTTGTGGTGTCGCTGACGCTGGGCATCGTGGTCGACGATACCGTTCATTTCCTCAGCCATTATCTGCGCGCACGCCGCGAGGATGGCCTGGAACCGGCTGCCGCGATCCGCTACTCCTTCGGTACGGTAGGCACGGCCATGTGGATCACTACCGTCACTCTGGTGGCCGGCTTCCTGGTGCTGACCCTGTCCGGCTACAAGATGAATGCCGACATGGGGCTGCTGTCGGCCATCACCCTCTCGCTGGCGCTGCTGATGGATTTCCTGTTCCTGCCTGCCCTGCTGCTTAAATTCGACCGCGACAGCGGGCGCTGATCCTTGACTATACTGAAAGCAGGCACCCATACCGTCCGGGCATCATTGACCGGCCGGGAATACCTGGGGATTCACATGCAGGAAGTCGTTGCCACAGTCATCGCCTGGCTGGTGCTGCTGCTGGGCATCTCTTATATGGTGCAGGCGGGACACTGGGCGGAACTCGCCAGGGATGCCCTGCGCTTTCCGCACCAGTACTTTCCCATGGTCCTGATGATCCTGGTCCTCGGCCTGACCGTGGTCACCCTGCACAATGTCTGGGTGGCCGACTGGCCGGTGGTGATCACCGTGTTCGGCTGGATCATGGTGCTCAAGAGCATGATCTACCTTCTCGTTCCCCAGGTAATGACCGTGTTCGTCGCATGGGCGGAGGCCAGCCTCGCCCTGTGGATACGTCTCGGCGGCCTGCTGCTGGCCGTGCTTGGCGCGGTGCTGGTGTATCTGATCAAGGGAGGCACATGGATTTGATGGACAACAAGACCGAGGTGCCGGAAATGATGAAACACTGCACCAGGGGCTGTCGCTGGTGCCCCTTCATGCCACTTGTATTCGGCATCGTAATGCTCCTGCTTGGCTACTTCCTCGATGCCGCGACCGTGCGAATCCTGTGGCTGATCCTGTCCGGGGTGGTCATTGTCATGGGGCTGTTCTGCTTCACCATGATGCGCTCGATGTTCAGGCGCTAACAACAGTTAATGTACCTGGGCGGCCAGGTCCGCCTGTGAGCCTTCAAGCCATAAACTGACCCGGAGGCCACCCGCGCACCGGTAATAAGCAGATCGGCTTTCGTAAAAGAGTGTGTCAGGCGGGCGCACAGGCTGCATTCCACTGGATCTCGCGCTAGAATTCCGGTTATCACCGCGTCATTTCGCTGCGGCGATCATTACTGCACTGAAATGCAAGGAGTAAGCAATGAGAATGATCACCATCATGTTCATCAGCCTGGCCGTGCTGCTGACACCGCTGCCGTCATCCGCCGCCAAGGGCGGTGAAAAGGGACCGGCCGACCAGGCCTGGGAACGCGCCAATGACAAGGCCCGCTTCAAGCGCGACGAGGCCGGTTACGGCGACCAGGGCGAGTACCAGGGGAAAAAGCAGAAAGACAAGATCAAGGGCAAAGACAAGGATGACGACCGGGACCGGGACCGCGATGACGACGATGACCGGGATCGTTACCGCGATCGTGATGACGACGACAGGGATCGCGACCGCGATGACGACGATGACCGGGACCGCGACAGGGACCGGGATGAAGACGGAAAGAAGGCCAAGGGCAAGTCAGTCCGGGACACGCAAGATACCGAGGCCGGGGAACAGAAGCGCGGCCGGTTCTGGGACCGCATGAAGTTCTGGGATCAACAGCCGGCGGAGTAAGCGGGTTTACGCCCCGGATGAACACCGGTCATCCGGGGCGCATTGCATCCAGTCAATCGCCTGCCTGCGCAGGCCCTCAGCCCAGCTGACCGGCCGCGTTGAGACGGGACAACTCGTCGTAACCGCCGATCGATTCACCATTGATGAATATCTGCGGCACCGTGTGGCGACCGCCGGAGCGCTCCAGCATCTCCTGGCGCCGCTCCATGTCACCGGACACATCGATTACCTCGTAACCCAGTCCCTTGCTCTCGAGCAGGCGCTTGGCCATCACGCAATAGGGACAGTGCCCGGTCAGGTAAATCTCGATCTGCGTCATCCTGTCCTCCTTATGCATCCACCAGGAATGTGCCTATTTTACCGCAGGATTGCCATTGGAAACCACGGGGCTTCTGCTGAATCAAAATGCCACCACGCGCCTGAAGGCCACAGGCCGTCATCCGGACTACCCCTGAAAATAATTCACCGCTGAGAGCGCAGAGAGAAATCTTTATCTCACCGCAAAGACGCACGACTGCATGGATGCAGGAGGTAGAGTAACGCATGGAGCAGTTACCGAAAGGACGCGAAGCCAGAACATATTTTCTTCCAACAAGCAATCCCGGTTATTCCTAAACATCGTGTATTTGTCATTGCCGCATCGGTGTTATGACAATGACGTTATCTTTGCGACCTTTGCGTCTTTGCGGTTAAGCGCATTTCTACCGGAGTTTTTCCGCCTCAACGGCCGCGGCACCGATGCCGCGCGGATCGCTGGCGGCGTGGACGCGCCGGTTTTTTATGTCCCAGTAAACCGCCTGCATGTTGCCGTAGCCGGAATCCAGCGGTTTCAAGCGGTGACCGCGCGCGACCAGTCCCTCGATCAGGGCATCATTAAACGCGTTCGTCTCGTACTGGATCACATCCGGCAGGTACTGGTGGTGAAAGCGCGGCAGGCTGACCCAGGACTCCGGCAGTCCGCCGGCGGCATGGTCGAGCGCGGCCAGCAGGACCATGGTGATAATGCGACTGCCGCCGGGGGTTCCCAGGATCGCCACACCGTCTGCGCCTTCGATAAAGGTCGGTGACATGCTCGACAGCGGCCGCTTGCCGGGCGCGATGGCATTGGCCTCGGCACCGACCAGGCCGTAGACATTGGGCACGCCGGGCTTGGCGGAGAAGTCATCCATTTCATCGTTCAGCAACACCCCCGTACCGGGCGGCGTCAGGCAGGCGCCGAAAGGGTAATTGATGCTCAGTGTCGCCGCCACCCGGTTGCCGTCACGGTCCAGGATGGAGAAGTGGGTGGTGTCATGCCCTTCGGTCACCGGTGTGGCTGCCGGTAGTGCCGCACTGGGCGTGGCCTGATCCAGCCGGATCGAGGCGCGCAGTTCACGCGCGTAGGCGCGATCGGTCAGTTCCTCCACCGGGATTTCCCCGAAGTCCGGGTCGCCCAGGTACTGCGCCCGGTCACGGTAGGCCCGCCGCATGGCCTCGACCATGAGGTGGGTGCGCGTGACAGCGTCAGTGTCTTCCAGCGAAAAATCCTCCAGGATGTTCAGCATGGTCACCAGCACGGTACCACCGGATGATGGCGGCGCCGCGGAGACGATGCGCAGGTCGCGGAAACGCCCGCGCACCGGTTCGCGCTCGATGACCGTGTATTGCGCCAGGTCGTCCAGTGACCAGATACCACCGGCCTGGCGTACGCCATCGACCAGTTGCCGTGCGACCGGGCCCGCGTAGAAACCGGCCCGACCGGATTGCGCGAGCGCCTCCAGGGTGGCCGCCAGGTCCGGCTGCACAATGTCCTGCCCGAGCGGCGGGACCTCGCCATCGGCCAGGAAGATCGCCGCCGTCTCCGGATCGTCCTGCAACGCCGCCAGCCGGAACCCGGCCAGGCGCTGGTAAACCGCATCCACCGCGAAGCCCTTGCGCGCCAGCCCGATGGCCGGGGCCAGGCTTTGCGCCAGCGGCAGCCGGCCATAGTGACCGGCGATATGCGCCAGTGCTGCCGGCTCGCCGGGGATACCCGCCGCCAGCGCCCCGTTGATCGACAGCCCCGGGGCCACCTCGCCGCTGTCATCAAGGTACATATCACGCATGGCGGCCAGGGGCGCGCGTTCCCGCCCGTCGATCATGACCTGGTAGCCATCCTGTGCGCGGTGCAGTAACCAGAAACCGCCGCCGCCCAGACCGGAACTGTAGGGCTCGACCACCGCCAGCGCCGCGCTGACCGCCACCGCGGCATCGAAGGCATTGCCGCCCTGCGCCAGGATCTCCATACCGGCCTGTGTGGCCGCCGGATGTGCGCTGGCGATCGCGGCTGCCGGCGGACGATGTGCACAACCGCTGGTAACAAGCAGCAGGACGCTCAGCAACAAGGCCCCGAAACGGGGCCTTATTACTGTTTGATCAGGACCGCTTGTCATACGACCTTCTTGCCGGTGATCTTCTCGTACTTCACCTCGAGTTGTTCCCGCGTCTCCGTGATATCGGGGTCGACCAGGATGCATTCGACCGGACACACCTCCACGCACTGCGAGGTTTCGAAATGCCCGACGCATTCCGTGCACAGCCCCGGGTTGATCTCGTAGATCTCCACGCCCTGGTAGATGGCATCGTTCGGGCACTCGGGTTCGCACACATCACAGTTGATGCATTCGTCGGTAATCAATAGCGACATGACTGCAACCTGCTGGAATTAAACGGAAACTTTCTGGAATTAATGGCAGGGCAACTCTAGTTCATTCGGCCGCGCAATGCAGCCACAACTTTCTTGTGGACAAAGGGTGTGACGTCGCCACCGAGGCTGGCGATCTCGCGCACCAGGCTGGAGGAGATATAGGCGTACTGTTCCGCCGGTGTCAGGAACAGGGTTTCGATCTCGGGCGCGAGGTGGCGGTTCATGCCGGCCAGCTGGAACTCGTACTCGAAATCGGAGACCGCGCGCAGTCCGCGCAGGATGACTCCCGCCTGTCTCTGACGGAGGAAATTCACCAGCAGGTTATCGAAGCTGCAGACCTCGACATTGCCGATGTGTGCCAGCACCTCGCGCGCCAGGGTGACGCGGGTTTCTATGGGAAATGCGCCTTCCTTGTCCGGATTGACGGCGACGGCCACGATGACCTTTTCAAACAGGCGCGAGGCCCGCTCGACCAGGTCGGAGTGTCCATTGGTGATAGGGTCGAAGGTACCCGGGTAAACGACGGTATCCATGACCCGATTATGGCGGAAACCCGGAATTGGGTACAGTTGACGCCAGGATCGACATAAATGACGGGCAAACCCAGTGAACCGGTATTCCCCGCCGCAAGCGGTTCACGCCGGCGGGCGGCGCCGCACCAGGTGATAACCCACCTGGCCGGCCTTCTTGCTGCGGTACAACTCCCAGTTCGGTGGCAGTGTCAGTTTCAGTTCAGCTTCCGCCTCCAGGTACACCCAGGCCGGATCCGCCAGCCAGCCGCCCGCCTCAAGTTGATGTATTGCCTGCGACAGACGCTGTTCACGAAACGGCGGATCGAGAAACACCACATCAAAGGGCGTTACCGGTCCGCGCAGGTACGCACCGGTATCCGCCTCCACCACCCGGACCTGGTCGGCACCCAGCACGCGCAGCTGTTCCCGCAGGGTACGCGCGACCAGCGGGTCGCAATCCACCAGCACGACCTCGGCGGCACCGCGCGAGGCGGCCTCCATGCCCAGGGCGCCGCTGCCGGCATAGAGATCCAGACAGCGCGCACCCGGGATCACCGGGGCCAGCCAGTTGAACAGGGTTTCCCGCACCCTGTCCGGTGTGGGGCGCAGCCCGGGCAGCGGGGCGAAGCCCAGCTTGCGCCCGCGCCAGGTCCCGGCAATGATGCGCAGCTGGTTGCGCGGCTGGTTGGCTATCATGTGACGGCATGATCCGGCCTCGCCGGGCAGCCGTCAAACGCCATGCATGGCCCTGCCCCCGAATGACGTCTCTCTCACCGTGCCGGCGGTTTCCTGCGCGCCACCACCGCCAGCCCGGCCATTCCCCACAGGAACAGGCCGAAGGCCGCGGGCACCGGTACCGGATTCGCCGGCACACTGCCCGGGGTCGGCAGATCGAGCAGCAGGAAATCGACCAGGTTGTCATCCGTATCCAGCAGCGGGTTGCGGCGGGCCAGGCTGCTGCCGGCCGGCACATCCGGCGCCGCGCGGCCTTCCCCGGCAAACACGGCACCCGCGAAATCCCCGTAACCGAGTGCGTCCAGCACCCCGGCAGCGTCGCGCAACACGATGGAATCCGGCCCGTTCTGGAAATCCACCTCCCTGACCAGGTCAGCGTTGCCGACCTGGCTGGTGCCGTCACCACTGTCATCGGCAATCACGAACACCCCGTCGGCCGCGATCACACCGGCCAGGGCCACCGAACGGTACACACTGCCGTCGGTACCGTTCACGCCTTCCAGCAGCAGACCGTCGAGCACGGTCCCCGGGGTACCGTGCAGCTCGACAAAGGTGTTGCCGTTATCCGTGGCCGCGGCATCATAAAGGACTTCGGAAATCACTGTGCCGGCGCAGACATCGGCTGACAGCAGCATGCCGGCGAGGCCTGGCAGCCAGACCGGTATGCGATACAAAGGTGTCCGTTCCCTGGACATAAGCACCTCCCTGTTTATGTAGACTTTAATCCCGTGAAAGCGGGGCGGCCCCGTCGGTATCGATTCGGGACAACCCGGGAGAAAGCCTAGCAGGGAGACCGGGACGCGGCTGCCGGCGATCGCCGCGCCGGCCTGTCAGGGAATTCCGGTATGCGTGTAGTCCCGCCAGGCGGGAGGGCTACTTCTCCCCGCCCACGATCACCGTCGCCATCTTGCCCACGGGCACCCGGCGCCGGAAGGCATCGCGGATCTGCTCGCGGGTGACGGCCTCGACCCTGGAATTGAAGGTCACGAGATAGTCCAGCGGCAATCTGTAAAAGCCGATCATGGCGAGGTACTCGACGATCTTGCTGTTGCTGTCGATACGCAGGGCGAACCCGCCGGTGATGTTTTTCTTCGCAGCCACCAGCTCCTCTTCCGTAGGCCCCTCCCGGTGGAAGTCCTTCAGGGTCGCGCGCATCACCTCTAGGGCCTCGTCCAGCTGGTCGTTGCGGGTCTGCAGCCCGAAGATATAGGGACCATCCTGGGCCATAGGCGAGAAATAACTGTACACGCTGTAGGACAGGCCGCGCTTTTCACGGATCTCCTCGTTCAGGCGCGATACCAGTCCACCGCCACCCAGGATGTGGTTACCCACGTAAAGGGGGAAATAGTCCGGGTCCCCGCGGTGTATGCCCGGCGCCCCCATGCGCACATGGGTCTGGGTCGAGGGATGTAAGATGCGTTCTTCGGAGGCGTCCTCGAGGGCGGCCACCGCCGCGACGGCGGGGGCCGCTTCTCCGTCGCGCAGGGCACCGGCAAGCTGCTGCGCCAGGCGCTCGGCCGCCTTGCGATCGACATCGCCCACGATGGCTATGACGGCATTGCCGGCGACATAGTGTTTCTCGTAATAGGCGCGGATGTCCCTGAGCGTCATCCGCTGCAGGCTGGCCGCGTCACCGACCGGGCGCGTGGCATAGGGGTGTTCGCCAAAGACCGCCCGGTAGAAGCGGTATCCCGCGATCGTGGCCGGCGACTGCTCGTCCTCGCGCAGCGAGACCAGGGTACGCTCGCGTTCGCGCTCAAAATCACCTGCATTGAAATCCGGCTGGCCCAGCACCTGCTGCAGCACCCCCAGCGCCGGCTCCAGCAGCACCGCATCGCTCAGGCTGCGCAGCGACACCCAGGCCATATCGCGCAGGGCGCCGGAACCCAGCTCCGCCCCCAGCCCTTCCAGTCGTGCGGCGAGCTCGTTGGCCGTCAGCCCCGCGGCCCCCTTGTCCAGCAGGTGGTTGGTCATGCTGGCAAGTCCCGGCAGATCGCCATCGCGCACACTGCCGGCCGCGAACACCACGCGGACATCCACCATGGGCAGCTCGGGTGCCGGTACGTAATACACGCGCGCGCCGTTCGCGGTCTGCCAGTGCTGTATCGGCGGCATGGCCAGCACCGTGCCCAGGGTGAACAGCCAGACCGCCCCGACCAGGGCGCCGGAGCGCACTGCCCGGTTCAGAAAATCAATGCCCATGGCCATCTCCCGGAGTCGCCGGCCGTGGTTTCTTGCCGGGATCCTGCGGCAGGGGATCGAGCACGGCCAGGGTCTGCTGCTGCGCCACCAGGTATTTTCCGGCTACCGCCTGGACCTGCTCGGCAGTCACGGCATTGACCCGCTCGACGTATTCGTCCATGAGTGACCAGTCCAGCCCGACCGACTCCAGCCGGCCGATCTGCATGGCCTGGTAATAGATCGAGTCCTGTTCAAACACATCACTGGCGACCACCTGGGCCTTGACCCGCGCCAGTTCGCCGGCCTCGACCGGCTTTTCCTGCAGCCGCCTGATCTGCTCATGCAGCGCCTGCTCCACCGCCTCGATACTTTGACCGTTTGCCGGGGTTCCCTCGATCAGGAACAGGCTGGCCTGGCGATCATAGAGATCGTAGCCGGCACCGGCACTGGAGGCGACCTGGCTGCCACGCACCAGCTCCCGCGTCAGCCGCGCGCTGTCGCCACCATCCAGGATACCTGACAGCACCTCCAGCGCGTAGACCTCCCGGATATCCTCGGCGGTTCCCAGAACCGGCACCTTGAAACCCATCAACAAATAAGGCACCTCGGCCGGCACCGACACGGTGATACGCCGCTGACCGGGTTGCGGCGGCTCGATGCGCGGCTTGGGGGCCTGGATCTGCTCGGGCTTGAGTGGCCCGAAATGCTGCTTCGCCAGCCTGAAGACCGCGTCGGGCTGGACATCTCCGACCACCACAAGAACCGCGTTGTTCGGTGCATACCAGCGCTCGTACCAGACCTGCAGGTCATCCAGCTGCAGGTTCTCGAGATCGTCCATCCAGCCAATGGTGGGGTTGCGATAGGAACTGCTGGTGAAGGCCGTGGCCTGGAACTGCTCATAGGTCAGAGAGGTGGGCTTGTCCTCGGTACGCAGGCGGCGCTCTTCCATGACGACCTTGCGTTCCTTGGCGAACTCGGACTCGTCCAGCTGCAGGTTGCGCATGCGGTCCGCCTCCAGCTCGAAACTCACCGGCAGGCGGCTTTTCTCCAGGCGCTGGAAATAGGCGGTATAGTCGCGGCTGGTAAAGGCGTTCTCGCTACCCCCGTTCTCGGCAATAATACGGGAAAACTCACCCGCCTCATGATTTTTGGTGCCCTTGAACATCATGTGTTCCAGTACGTGGGAGATACCGGTAATGCCGTCGTGTTCATAACTGGCACCGACCTTGTACCATACCTGGGTGACGACCACCGGGGCACGGTGGTCTTCCTTGACAATCAGCTTCATACCGTTATCCAGCAGGTACTCGTGCACCGCTCCGCGCGCCAGTGCCGGCTGGCTGCAGAAAAGCAGCGCCACAATCAATACAACACGCATGCAACCTCCAGAATCTTGCCTGTTAACCCGAACGGGTACGGGATGATAGGATACCCACCGCACCGTTTGCCAATACCGCGACCCTAACACAGACAATTTATTACATGCTTGGTTTCCGAAAAAACAAGACCACCGGCGATGCCGAGGCGACCGGAAAGACCGGCCTGTTCGCCCGGCTCAAGTCCGGCCTGGCCCGTACCCGCCACAGCCTGACGGACGGCGTCGCCACCCTGGTGCTCGGCAGCAAGGCCATCGACGAGGCATTGCTGGAGGAAATCGAAACCACCCTGCTGGTTGCCGATATCGGCGTGGAAGCCACCCGCGAGATCATCGACGATCTCGGCCGGCGCGTCTCGCGCAAGGAACTGGGTGATGCCGACGCCCTGATGAGCGCCCTGCGTGAAGACATGCAGGCCATCCTCGCGCCCTGCAGCCAGCCACTGGTTATTCCTGCAGGCACGCGGCCCTACGTGATCCTGATGGTCGGTATCAACGGTGCCGGCAAGACCACCACCATCGGCA
>Ga0224512_10003869_pt1 | contig 12972 bp, 12 predicted proteins | sample SF_May12_sed_USG_4_FD_169103 | JGI IMG/M metagenome (GOLD analysis project Ga0224512, IMG submission 169103) | Sediment microbial communities from San Francisco Bay, California, United States - SF_May12_sed_USGS_13 | ecosystem: Environmental > Aquatic > Marine > Sediment | place: USA... | reverse complement strand
CGCACTCCGCGCAGCGTTCCTCGAGCGGCCGGCTGGCGCCGCAGTGATGACAGCGCAGCGTCGCGTCGCGGGCGTGTACCGTCATGCGCGAGTCGCAGCGGCTGCACCCGGCAATATGCCCGCAGCCGGCGCAGATCAGCGTTGGTGCAAAGCCGCGCCGATTGAGGAACATCAGCACCTGTCCGTCCGCCCGCAGCTGTTTATCGATGGCCAGCAGCAGGGGGTCGCTCAAACCGTCGCTTGCCGGTGCCCGACCCAGATCGATGAGTCGAATGACCGGCGGGCTCGCGCCGCCGGCTCGCCGGGGCAAAACGATGTGCCGGTATTGGCCGGACCGGCAGTGCTGCAGGGACTCGAGTGTCGGTGTGGCCGAGCCGAGCAGGACAGCGACGTCGCGATGCTTGGCGCGCACAATGGCAAGATCACGCGCTGAATAACGCAGGCCCTCCTGCTGCTTGAGCGAATGATCGTGTTCCTCGTCGACGATGATCAGGCCGAGCTTCGGCATTGGCGTGAATACCGCCGAACGCGTGCCGACCACGAGCCTGGCCGCACCCTGTCGTGCCGCCCGCCATGCCGTGAGTCGCTCGAGGTCGGTCAGCCCCGAATGCAGCACGGCTGGCTCGATGCCGAGGCGCTTCCTGAGCCGCGACACGAGCTGCGGGGTCAGGCCGATTTCCGGAACCAGTAGCAGCGCCTGCCGGTCCTCGGCCAGAACGTCAGCGACGCGGTGCAAATACACCTCGGTCTTACCGCTGCCGGTGACACCGTCGAGCAGGAACGCAGCAAAGCCCGACTGCGCGCGAATGGTGGCGAGCGCTCGCTGCTGGTCCTCGTTCAGTTGCGGGCCCGGCTGTGGCGCACACACGCTCTCCGCTTCGGTTACATCTGCCCGGGCATCGATGCGACCAACCAGGCCCTTTTCGAGCAATGCTTTTGCAGCGCGACGCCAGTTTGGCAACAGCTCACTCAGCGCGTCGACCTCAATGCCGTTGCCGCCCGCATCCCGTAGCAGCTCGATGAGCTCTGCCTGACGCGGTGCACGCTTGCCCAGTGCTTCGACGTCAGTGCGCTCGCCAATGTCGGTAACCGCAAGGAAAGTCTGTGCTGCGAAAAGTGCTTTGCCCTGCCGCAAAAGAGCGGGCAGCGCAGCCGCAACAACCTCGCCCAGCGGGTGGTGGTAGTAGTCGCTGGTGAAGCGAATGAGACGCAGATCATCGGCCGACAGCAGCGGCGCCTCGTCGAGGAGAGCGATACAATGGCGGACCTTGCTGGCCGGCAGGTCGCTCTTGTCTGCCCGGTCCATGACAACGCCCACCTGGCGGCGGCGGCCGAACGGGACGAGGACTCGCGAGCCCGGCGCGGGCACGATGTGGCCGCTGGGCGGCAGGTAGTCGAATTCGCGCGACAGCGGCACGTTGACGGCAACCTTGAGGATAGGAGGCGCCGCGGTCATAAAACAATTAATAAAAACAAGATAATAGGATCTTCTAAACTGTCCTGAGGGTGGCACAGGCCGGGCCCAATGCCTGTCAACCGGATGCCGGCTGATACGTTAGATAACAGTGACACGGTAGTTGACCGCGTGGTGGAGTCAATAGGAGAGTGGCGATGAAACTTGCTACTTTGACAACAGGGACGTGTGCCCTATGAGCGCCGCTGTCGCAGTTTTTGCGGTATCTTGCATCCGCGAACCATCGACAGGGGCAGAGACGTTGCAGCGCGAACGCCAACTCAACCAGTTTCTTGCCGAAGTCGAGCGGCGCGCGCTGCGCATTGCCGAAATCGGCATCCGGGACCGGGACGAAGCGCTCGATCTCGTTCAGGATGCAATGATCAAACTGGTTCGCAACTACGGCAAGCGCGCGGAGGAGGAGTGGGCGCCGCTTTTTTATAGAATCCTGCAAAACGGAATTCGTGACTGGCATCGCAGGCAAAAAGTCCGCAATCGGGTCATGGTCTGGTTTAGCCGCTCCGCATCGAGCGACGAGGGATACGATGCTGTCGCCCAGGCGCCCGATCCCGCGGGACGGGCACCGGACGAGGAGCTCGTCAACAGCGAGGCGATGCAGGGTCTCGAGATCGCGCTACAGGCGCTACCGGCGAGACAGCGCGAGGCGTTTATGCTGCGCACATTCGAAGGCCTTGATGTTGCCGCAACCGCCGTTGCAATGGGATGCTCGGAGGGCAGCGTCAAGACACATTATTCGCGCGCGATACACGCGCTGCGGAATAAATTGGGAGAACATCGGCAATGAATGAGCCAGGCGAAAACGACGTGAAAGACCTACAGCAGGATGAGCAGTTTGCCGAACGGGCGAAGCAGCTGTTCGATGGCAGCGTCGAGCGCCTCGATGCGGCGACCCTGTCGCGCCTTAATCATGGACGGCAGAAGGCGCTCGAGGAGTTGCGCGGCGCCGCGCCGCACGGGCAATGGCTGCGCTGGATACCGGTGACGGGAGTCGCTGCAGCGGTGCTGGTCACGGTAATGGTCATGCGCGGGCCGAATGGTGTCGATGTGCCGCTGCAGCCGGCGACGGCGACCGACCTCGAGATACTGCTCGATGAAGACAGTCTCGAAATGCTGGAGGACCTCGAGTTCTACAGCTGGCTCGAGGCGTCAGACCTGGATACGAACGGCAATGTCGGCTAGTCAGGCCCTGTTAATCGGCGCGTGGATGCTGTTCTGCAGCGTGGTGCTTGCCGCCGACGAGGAAGAACCGAACATGGAGTTTCTGGAGTACCTCGGCATGTGGGAGGAGTCGGACGAGGACTGGCTGATTCTTGATGAGGCAAGGGATATCGACAAAGTCAAACGGAGCGATCCCGTACCGCAAGGTGAAGAATCGACGGAGAAGCACGATGCAAGCTAGACACCTGATTGCGATCTTGACTGTGACGGCATTGCTGGCTGCTGGCGTTGCCAATGCCGCTGACGAAGGCGTTGCCTGGGACAGCCTGAGCCAGCAGCAACAACAGGTACTCAGTCAGTTTGCCGAGCACTGGAATGACATGGAGCCCGCGCGACAGGAGCGGCTGTCGATGGGTGCTGCGCGCTGGTCCACCATGACGCCCGCGCAGCGTGAGGCGGCGGGGCAGCGATTCCAGCTGTGGCGCGATCTGTCCGACGATCGCAGGCAATTGATTCGTGAGCGCTACGAAATTTACCGCGATCTGCCGGCAGCCGAGCGGGACCGCATTCGGCAAAACTACCAGCGTTTTCGCCAGCTGCGTAACGATCGCCGCCAGGAGCTGCGGAAACGCTATCGCGACATGACGCCCGAGCAACGTAAGCGCATTCGCGACCGGCTCACCGACAGGCGGCCGCGACCGACCGCGCGCGACTGACGCACCCGGATAGCGTCGAAAGTTCTGCGCCGCCCGTCAGTCGCGCCGCCGGTATACCAGCTGTTCCTCACGGATGCCGTCCGCGCCGCGCATTACGATAAAGCCATCCAGTGCGTTATCGCCGCGACGATAGAAACTGATGCCGGAGAAATGCAGCGCGTCCGCGTCGATCCGCACGAGGCGAAATTCGACGAACTCGGCTTTGTCCTCCCACGCGGTGAAGTCTGGGCTGAAGTGCTTGACCTTGAGGCTCAGCGTGCCGTCTTCGACCGTCATGAGCAGTAGTTCGTAAAATGCAACCGCATCGTCGTCGAACAGCTTGAACATCCCCACCATCGAATTCGCGGACGGCGCGTTCCAGACCTCTTCGAAGCGGCTGCCAAACGCCGTACCCTGCCACGATCCAACGAGGAAACTGGCGTCGTCCAGCGTTGCGGCCGGCGGGGACTCGCCGTCGACAAGCTGGAAAGTGTGTGCGGTCCTCGGTTCCGCCGCCGCCGCCCACAACCCTGGCAGGGACGCGATCGACAGCAGCATTAGCAGTGACAGAGTACGATGATTGGCAAACATCGGCGAGTCTCCCCGATTGGGCAAGGCGCTAGGCGCTGCCGAAAATGATAAAGTAGCGCGCCAGCCAGTCCTGAGCTATTCACAAAAGACGTTTCGACCATAATAGCGGCAAACCAAGCGGAGACGAATGCATGAGAATCGGGGTACCGAGAGAGATTCACGCCGGCGAAAGACGCGTCGCCACGACGCCGGATGTCGCGATCGAGCTGATGAAGATGGGCTTCAGTGTCGCCGTCGAGTCAGGTGCGGGCGCGGGCGCCAGCTTTTCTGATGCGGCCTTCGAGCAAGCAGGCTGCGAGATCATCGCATCGAGCGAGGAGCTGTGGAGCCGATCCGATCTGATCCTCAAGGTGCGCGCGCCGGAACCCGTCGAGGCAGTCTTGCTCAAGGAAAACCAGACCCTGATCAGTTTTCTGTGGCCGGCGCAGAATCCCGATCTGCTCAAACAGCTGACCGAGAGCGGCGCCACGGTAATGGCGATGGACAGCGTGCCGCGCATATCGCGAGCACAGAAAATGGACGCGCTGAGTTCGATGGCGAACATTGCGGGCTACCGGGCCGTCGTCGAGGCCGCGCAGCACTTCGGCCGTTTTTTCACGGGCCAGATAACGGCGGCCGGCAAGGTGCCACCGGCCAAGGTGCTGGTCATCGGCGCGGGCGTCGCAGGACTCGCGGCCATCGGAGCCGCCAAGAGCATGGGCGCGATCGTGCGTTCCTTCGATACCCGTCCCGAGGTCAAGGAGCAGGTCGAGAGCATGGATGCCGAATTCCTGATGCTCGACTTCGCGGACGAGGACGGTTCGGGCGAAGGGGGCTACGCCAAGGTGATGAGCGATGAGTTCATCAAAGCCGAGATGGCGCTGTTCGCGGAGCAGGCAAGGGATGTCGACATCATCATCACGACGGCCCTGATTCCCGGCAAGCCGGCGCCGCGGCTGATAACGGCCGATATGGTTGCATCGATGCACGACGGCAGCGTTATTGCGGACCTGGCTGCCGAGCAGGGCGGTAATTGCGAATTGACCGAAGCCGACCAGGTCGTCGTTCGCGATGGCGTATCGATCATCGGCTACACCGACTTGCCGAGCCGACTCGCGACGCAATCGAGTCAACTTTACGGCACGAATCTGCGCCACCTGGTGACTGAACTTAGCCCGGAAAAGAACGGCGAGATCGTCGTCGACATGGAAGACGAGGTTATTCGTGGCGTTACGGTTTGCAAGGATGGCGCAACGACGTGGCCACCGCCGCCACCCAAACTGTCGGCGGCACCGCCAAAGGTGGAGCCCGCACCTGCTCCCGTCAAGGTCGAGAAAAAACCGTCCATCGCGGCAACGATTATCGCGACCGCGGTCGGTGCACTGGCCCTGCTCGGGCTGGGTGCCGTCGCGCCGCCTTCGTTCATGGCGCATTTCACCGTGTTCGTGCTCGCCTGCTTTGTCGGCTACATGGTGATCTGGAACGTAACCCCGGCACTACACACGCCGCTAATGAGCGTTACGAACGCGATCTCGAGCATCATCGTCATCGGTGCGCTGCTGCAAATCAGTTCGGCCGACAAGGTCATCATGTGGATAGCCGCATTTACGGTGTTGATAACGAGCATCAACATCGCGGGCGGATTCGCAGTTACCCGCCGCATGCTCGACATGTTCAGAAAGTGAGGTCGACATGATTAATGCAGGCATCGTAACTGTGTCGTACATCGCTGCTACGGTTCTCTTCATCCTGGCCCTTGGTGGCCTTTCCAACCAGGAATCGGCGCGCCGCGGTAACTGGTTCGGCATCGCGGGTATGGCAATCGCGCTGCTGGCGACCGTGTTCGGTGTGGTCACCCAGCATTATGTAACGCTCATAGTCGCGCTGCTGATCGGCGGCAGCATCGGTTTGCTGCTGGCGCGACGCGTACAGATGACGCAAATGCCCGAACTGGTAGCGATCCTGCACAGCCTCGTCGGGCTCGCGGCCGTCACGGTCGGTTTTGCCAGCTTCATGGATCCGTCGGCGCATTTCGTGGGCGTCGAACTGACGATCCATGACATCGAAACCTACCTCGGCATCCTGATCGGTGCCGTTACGTTTTCGGGTTCCGTGATCGCGTTTGGCAAGCTCAGCGGGCGTATCGGCGGCAAGCCGTTGACATTGCCCGGGCGGCACTGGTTCAACCTGGCCCTGCTGCTTGGCGCCATCTGGTTCGGTCGCGAGTTCGTCCTGCAGTCGGCCGCTGGAGCAGGTATGACGCCGCTCATCATCATGACCGTCATCGCGCTGGTGTTCGGCGTGCATATGGTCATGGCGATCGGTGGGGCCGATATGCCGGTGGTTGTATCGATGCTGAACAGCTATTCGGGCTGGGCGGCCTCCGCGACGGGCTTCATGCTCAGCAACGACCTGCTGATCGTTACGGGCGCACTCGTAGGGTCGAGCGGCGCAATCCTCAGCTACATCATGTGCCGGGCGATGAATCGCAAATTTTTTGCGGTAATCGCCGGCGGCTTTGGTACGGGTGGCGGCTCTGTGGCCGGAAGCGGTGACGTGGATGGTGAAATCGTCGCCATCGATGCCCAGGAAACGGCGGCGCTGCTCGCCAACGCCAAGGAGGTAATGATTATTCCAGGCTACGGAATGGCCGTTGCCCAGGCGCAGCATATTGTCTACGAACTCATGAGCGCCCTGCGCAATAACGGTGTTAACGTGCGTTTCGGCATTCATCCGGTCGCGGGCCGCATGCCGGGGCACATGAACGTCTTGCTGGCGGAAGCCAAAGTGCCCTACGACATCGTGTTCGAAATGGACGAAGTCAACGACGACTTTCCCAACGTTGATGTCTCGGTCGTCATCGGCGCCAACGACATTGTGAATCCGTCAGCGCAGGAAGAGCCGGACAGCCCGATTGCCGGCATGCCCGTGCTCGAAGTCTGGAAAGGTAAGACGACGATCGTCTTGAAGCGCAGTATGGCGACCGGCTATGCGGGCGTGCAGAACCCCCTGTTTTTCAAAGAGAATACGCGCATGCTGTTTGGCGATGCGAAAGATAGCCTCGATGCGGTGTTCAAATCGCTGTGACAGGCCGTAAACGCACGTTTACTGTCACGGACTGTCATATGGATTGCAAATAATGCGCTGCAGGTAATTGCTTTTTGTTGGACGATCTGCAAACTAATGGGACATGGATCACGCGCGGGGGCGTGTTGAGGTGAACCAATGCTAGCGGGGCTTGCTTCGAACATAGCGCAACAGGTGTTGCGAACCGACGTTGCCGGTATGCCACTCGAGTGGATTGACTACCGGGAGGCCGTGCGGCTTTATCACGCGGACCAGGTTGCCTACGACTGCGGCACGCGACTGTACACGGTGTTTGGCGGTTACAGCAGCTTCGATGGTAATCGCAGCAAGATCGACGTCAACTCGATCATAGCCACGCACGGCACGAGTCAGAGTCTGTCGCGCAACCGCGATAAATATATTCCGCCGCTGAACAATCGCACGCTGTTCAAGCGTGATGGCAACCTGTGCCTGTACTGTGCGATGCGTTACCCGACGCGTGACCTGACGCGCGATCACATTACGCCAATATCCCAGGGCGGCGGCGATACCTGGAACAATGTCGCAACGGCATGCAGACGCTGCAATAATTACAAGGGCGGACGCACACCGGAGCAAGCGATGATGCAGCTCATCGCGGTGCCCTTCACACCGACCTATGCGGAATACATCTATCTCAAGGGACGCCGCGTACTGGCCGACCAGATGCAATACCTGCTGGCGCACATACCGCGCTCGAGCCCGCTGCACGCGCGCCTGACCGATCATCTCGCCGACGGCGAAGAAATCATCGAAGTCCACTACCACGAGTAGTAGCGGGTCGCACCGGGCACCCCTTCCGCGAACGACCGAATCGAGGCTACAGCTGAGGTTGAGGCAAGGCTGGTGGGCCGGATATTCGTCGACCGAAGTAAAGCGCAGCGTAGCGAGTTCCCGTCGAGCGGGATCGAGACATGAGGGAGATAAATATCCCGGTCGCCAGCCTGATTCACATCGAACGCACCCGCCAGCCGCCGGTGTTCGGGCTATACTCACGCGCATGCAGTACCTGATTGACGCCAGCGTGTATATATTTCGGGCCTACTACTCGATGCCCGACGACATGGTCGACGCCGCAGGCAATCCGGTCAACGCGCTGTACGGGTATTGCCGCTTCCTCGGCGACTTCATCGAGCAGGTCAACCCTGAATATATCGCGGTGCTGTTTGACGAAAGCCTGTCGACGTCGTTTCGTACGGAAATCTATCCGGATTACAAGGCCAACCGCGATCCCGCGCCCGAGGAACTCAAGCGACAGTTTGGGCAATGTCGCCGCTTCACGCGAGCGTTGGGCCTCATGGAATGGGCGAGTCCGCACTACGAGGCCGACGACCTGATTGGCACCCTCGTCGAACACGGACGTACGATGAACCGACCTTCGACGATCGTCACCCGCGACAAGGACCTGGCGCAGTTACTCAGCAAGGAAGATGTATTCTGGGATTTCGCGGGCAAGGGCAAGCTGGGCTACGAGCGCATTCCTGACGTGTTCGGCGTCTGGCCGGAACAGATTGCCGATTTTCTGGCGCTCGCCGGCGATGCCGTTGATAACATCAAAGGCGTGCCGGGTGTCGGTAAGAAGACGGCAGAAGCGCTATTGACGCATTTCGGCAGCCTCGACAAAATTTATGACAATCTCGACAGAGTGCATGAAGTCAATGTGCGCGGCGCAAAGACGCTCAGCGAAAAGCTCGCAACGCACAAGGAAGCGGCGCTGCTGGCGCGGCGATTGACAGGAATCGCCTGCGACGCACCGATAGAAGATGCTGAAAATTCGATGCAACGTTCGCGGCCAAAGCTCGGCGATATCAACGCACTGTTTGACGAGGCGGGCATCGGCACCGCACTCCGGCGCCAGGCTGAGCGGGTGTCAGACCTGAGCTGTTATTAGCAAAGTCTTCCGCAAGTCCGGTCCGGTCTCCGCGCTGGCCATGTTCGAAGCCGAGGCTGACGGCCTGCGCGAGCTGCGATCTGCGAAAGCGATTCGTGTGCCCGCAGTCCTCGCCTGCGGCGTGACTGACGACGAAAGCTTCATTGAGATCGAGCACCTTGAATTGCGTCCGCCGACTGCGGCAACTGAAACGCGCCTCGGTGAACAGCTGGCGGAACTGCACCGCCACACAGCCAGCCGTTACGGTTGGCATCGCGATAATACGATCGGCCTGACGGCGCAAGAGAACGCCTGGTCGTCCGACTGGGTCGAATTCTTTCGCGAGCAAAGACTCGGGTTCCAGCTCGAACTGGCTGCGGCGCAAGGCTATGCCAGGGAGCTGGCGACGCCGGGCGCACAGCTCTCTGCGCGCCTGCCCGAGCTGTTCGAGAGTTACGAACCGGCTGCCTCGCTCTTGCACGGCGACCTGTGGGCCGGAAACTGGGGCAGCGTCGATGGCGAACCGGTGATCTTCGATCCCGCTGTCTATTATGGCGATCGCGAGTCGGATATCGCGATGACCATGCTGTTCGGCGGTTTCGGCAAGCCGTTCTATGCGGCCTATCAGTCGAGCTGGCCCATGGCTGGGGGATATGAGCGGCGGCTGCGGCTGTATCAGCTCTATCACGTGCTCAATCACCTGAACCTGTTCGGCCGTTCCTACCTCGGACGCGCGCTGGGTCTGATGAGAGAACTGCTCTGAATCGCAGCTGCGCGCACCACGGCAGTCGGCCTCAAGAATTAGTACGCCCGGCCGATACCCAGGGTAACCACCGGCTATAACAGGGTAGTTGCATGCGCACGAGGAAGATCTCGAACTACCTCGACACCGGGTCAATGGCGCTGTTTGCGCGACAAATCGCTGATATTCTCGGCGGTGTGCGGTCCGTCGCAATTCACGACGCTGCAGGCCAGCTTGTCTGGGCCGGCCCGAACGCTATGGCCAGCGACGACTGGCAGGTGTCGCCGTTTCTGCGCGAGCGTTTACCCGGGCCCGGCTTTTGTGAGCGCCTGAGCAATCATAACCTGGTCTATGTTTTCTACTTGGGTGACGATCAAGACGACGGCCCCGAGGGCACGGTAAGTATTCAGCTCGATCCGTCCAATCCGCCCAGCTTCGAGTTCGCTCACGCAGAAATAGAACCGATCATCGGGTGTATTCAGCGGCAGCTTGTCATCAACGCCGAGTTGTCCTCAGTGCGGCGCATGACGGAAGACGGGCAGAAAGGGCTGCAGCTGCTCGTAAAACTGGACGAGCTCGACACGAGCGGTGGTCCGGAGAAGCTACTTGGCACCATTCTCGAATTGGCCGCGCGGCATTTTAACGTCGAACTCGCAGCCGTCGTGCTGCCGCATATTGGCGTTCAGCAGACCGTCCCGTCCCGTCTGCTCAACGACGCCGCAACCGCCAAAGCCATAATGACGACTCTCGGCTCGTTGATCACCACAGCCAAAATGCATCGCAAGGTCCTTCTGTCGGATGCCAATATTTCGACCAAAGTGGTGGCCGGCCTTAGCAACCGGCGCCCAAAAGTTCTTTGTTGCCCGATCATCAACTCTCGCGACGATGTCATCGGTATTTTCGTTTTGATGGGTCCCGCTAACTTCACCAGGGACCAGGTACGACTGGCCCGCGCGATCTGCACGAAGATTCGCGCTTTCACACGCACGGCAGATGAACTTAGCCAGGAACACTACTCGCGCCATGGCCTGCTTCGGTATATCGACAGCGTCCTGCAACGCGATACTGGCGCAACTCATGCGCTCTTGTACGTCGATGTTGATCAGCTACATGTGGTCAACGACAAATTCGGGCACGTAGCGGGAGACCACGTGATTCGCCAGGTCGGCACAGTAATCGCCGAACTGGCCAACAAGGGTGACGCCATATCGCACCTTTCTGGTGACCGATTCGGATTGTTCCTGCGCGACAGTAATGAGACCAACGCCAGCCAAACGGCAGAGCTTATACTCGATACCTTGCACGGAACCACCGTAGAACATGAAAACACGGGCATCGAAATAGCGGCCAGTATCGGCATCGTGCTCATGCCGAGTGTTGCCACTGATGCATCGACTGCGTTAAACACAGCCGAAATCGCCGCCCGCTCCGCGAAAGACCGCGGTGGCAACAGAAGCGTCGTTTTTCGAGACGTCGACGCGAGCGTCGTGCAACGCCGCAGCGACCTCGACCAGGTGAACCATCTCCAGTATGCATTGATGAACAACAGGCTTCTTTTGCATGCCCAGCCGATAGTGTCACTTGGGGATGAAGGGCGTTCGAACAGATACGAAATACTCGTGAGAATGCTTGGCAATGACGACGAGACTTTGCCACCGGCAAAATTCATGTCTTCGGCAGAGCGATACCAGATGATGTCGGCGATAGACCGCTGGGTTATCAAGAGCACACTCGATCAACTTGCTGGTGCGGACAACATGTTGGAAGTGAATCTTGCCAGCTTCAGCATAAATATTTCCGCACAGTCACTGGTCGAGAATGACTTTCACGAATACATCGAGACGCAAATATCCGAGAGCGGCATCTCCCCCGACGCGCTGTGTTTTGAAATAACCGAGACCGCCGCAGTACGGAATCTCGAACGCGCACAGCGCTTCATTCGCCGCTTGCGCAAACTGGGATGTCGGTTAGCGCTCGACGACTTTGGCACTGGCTACTGTTCTTTTGCATACCTGAAGGATTTGCCGGTGCACTACGTAAAGATTGACGGCGTGTTTGTCCGCGATGTTCTTGAAAACCCCTTGTCCGAGGCAATTATTTCTTCGATAACGCAAATCGCGAAGGTTATGAACGCGGCGACGGTTGCTGAACACGTCGAAAACGATCTGATTCTGCAGCGGATGCGCGCATACGGCATCGACTTTGCGCAGGGATTTGCAATCGGCAAGCCGACAGCGCTCGATGCGGTGCTGCGGTCGATAGGTCCACCGCGAATGCTCGAAATCACCGCGCCGCAGGACATCGGCGGCCGCGCTGCGCAAAGCTGATGTCACAGCAGGGGCTATTCGGTCAGAGCTTCGTATTCGCTTGTATCGTCTGACTCGTCGACCTCGTAGGTTTCGCCGAGGAAGTCCTCTTCGAACGCATACAGCGTCGTCCCTTCCGGGGCGGTCAGCGCGACGAACGCGCCTTCGAAGCCCGGGAATTTTTCATGCGCGAGGCCGTGTTTCTCGATCAGAGCAAACAGTGCGTCCTTGTCCGGGCACTTGAAACACAGCGATGGCCCATCGAGGGCGATGCTCTCCGATAGACCGACCGCAACGCCGCCGGCATCGAAGCGCATATGCGGTGTCGGTTCCTCACGCATGCGCAATACGGTCGGGGCGATTGCGGCCCAGAAGCGAGCGGAGCGCACCGTGTCGCGCACCGGCAGCGATAGCTCGAACCAGGTGCCGCAGATGGAATCGTTGTCGAATTCGTCACCGCCGCTGAAGGTGCGCGCTTCGAGCATCGTAATCAGGTGGCCGTCGAGATCGGCAAGGCGAAGCTCATTGAACACGTCTTCATCGAGGCGCATCAGACTGAAGTCAAAGCCATGTTTGGTCATCTTGCGCGCGCGTTTGGCCAGGTTTTCCTGCACGAAAGTGATCGACGTCGAGTCGAAGTGTTGCTCGTGCAGACCGATGCTCAGAACACCGTCACTGACGACCGCGTATTTGTGCGGCCAGACATCACCGATCTCGAGTTCGGTAAAGCCGAGCATTTTGTAATAGCCGAATGAGTCGAGGATGTCCGATGCACGAACGCTGATTTCGAGAAAGCGGCCAAGTCGGCTCACCGCGAGGCTCCCAAAGCGAGCGCCCGCTGCCGTGATTTGTCGAGTTCACGCGCGGCCTCGCTGGCGCTCCAGTCAGGCGAGGACTCGGGCCATCCGGCCGCATGCTTCTCGACGATGCGAGCCAGGAAAGCGATATGATCCTCGCGGACGTTAAGTGCAGGAATATAATGCAGTTCGCCGCCGCCGGACTCGTGAAACAGCGCGGCATTCTGCATGGCAATTTCTTCGAGAGTCTCGAGG
>Ga0224512_10003868_pt1 | contig 12974 bp, 8 predicted proteins | sample SF_May12_sed_USG_4_FD_169103 | JGI IMG/M metagenome (GOLD analysis project Ga0224512, IMG submission 169103) | Sediment microbial communities from San Francisco Bay, California, United States - SF_May12_sed_USGS_13 | ecosystem: Environmental > Aquatic > Marine > Sediment | place: USA: California... | reverse complement strand
GTTGACCGTGACGCCTTCGATGAGGTCGCTGAAATTGACCTTGCCCGCCACCTCGGTGATGATCGGATGCGTGTGCGGATCCCAGTTGGCGACCACGGCGCCGCTCTTCACCTTGGAGCCGTCATGCACCGACAACACGGCACCGAACGGAAGCTTGTAACGCTCGCGATTGCGTCCCTGGTCGTCCTGGATGATCAGTTCGCCCGAACGCGATACCGCGACATAGTTGCCGCTCGTGTGCTTGACCACCTTGAGGTTCTTGAGGCGTGCCACGCCCGTGGTCTTGACCTCGATGCGCGAGACAGCCGTGGCGCGCGAAGCCGCGCCGCCGATGTGGAACGTGCGCATGGTAAGCTGTGTGCCCGGCTCGCCGATCGACTGGGCGGCGATAACGCCGACCGATTCCCCCAGGTTGACAAGATGCCCGCGCCCGAGATCACGCCCGTAGCATTGACGGCAGACCCCGTAGCGTGTCTGACAGGTTACCGGTGAGCGCACCTGCACTTGGTCGATATTGCGATCCTCGAGCAGGGACACAGCCTTTTCGTCCAGTACCGTACAGTCCGGGATCAGCAATTTCTTCTCGTTGCTGGGGTCGCGGATATCGCCAATCACCACGCGGCCGAGGATACGGTCGCGTAGCGGGATTACGATTTCGCCGCCTTCGACAAGCGCGGATTTGGTGACGCCATCCGTCGTTCCACAATCTTCTTCGGTCACCACGAGGTCCTGGCACACGTCCACCAGGCGGCGCGTGAGGTAGCCCGAGTTCGCGGTCTTGAGCGCGGTATCGGCCAACCCCTTGCGCGCGCCGTGCGTGGAAATAAAGTATTGCAGCACGTTCAGACCTTCGCGGAAGTTCGCCGTGATCGGCGTCTCGATGATCGAGCCGTCGGGCTTGGCCATGAGGCCACGCATGCCGGCGAGCTGACGGATCTGGGCGGCGCTGCCGCGCGCGCCGGAATCCGCCATCATGAAGATGGAGTTGAACGATTCCTGCTTGGCCTTCTTGCCCTGGGAATCGGTCACTTCCTCGCTGCCAAGCTGGTCCATCATGGTCTTGGCGACACGCTCCGAGGTGTGGGTCCAGATGTCCACCACCTTGTTGTAACGCTCGCCGTCGGTCAGCAGGCCGGAGGCGTACTGGTTCTGGATTGCCTTCACTTCGCCCTCGGCCTGGCCGATGATTTCGGCCTTTACCTCGGGGATGATCATGTCGTCCATGCCGAAGGACACCGCCGCGCGCGTGGCGTAGGCGAAACCGGTGTACATCAGCTGGTCAGCGAAGATGACGGTGGCCTTCAGGCCCACGCGCCGGTAGCAGGCGTTGATGAGCTCGGAGATCGTCTTCTTTTTGAGCACACGGTTGATGAGCTCGAACGGCAGCCCCTCGGGCAGGATTTCCGACAGCAGTGCCCGGCCGACCGTGGTGTCAAAAAGCTTGAGCGTTTCGCTGCGGTTGCCCTTGTCGTCGAATCGGGTCTCGCGTATGCGCGCCTTGATGCGCGCCTGCAACGACAGCTGGCCGCTGTTGTAAGCGCGATGCACCTCGGCCACGTCGGCGTAGGCCTTGCCCTCACCGGGTGCGTTGATGCGCTCGCGGGTCATGTAATAAAGGCCGAGGACGATATCCTGCGACGGCACGATGATGGGATCGCCGTTCGCGGGCGAAAGAATATTGTTGGTGGACATCATGAGCGCACGCGCTTCCAGCTGCGCCTCCACCGACAGCGGGATGTGTACCGCCATCTGGTCGCCGTCGAAGTCGGCGTTGTAGGGGGCGCAAACGAGCGGATGCAGCTGGATTGCCTTGCCTTCGACCAGTTGCGGTTCAAAGGCCTGGATGCCCAGGCGGTGCAGCGTCGGGGCGCGGTTCAACAGCACCGGATGCTCGCGGATCACTTCTTCGAGGATGTCCCACACCTCGGGACCGGCCTGTTCGACCATCTTTTTCGCCGCCTTGATGGTGGTGGCGAGGCCCTTGGATTCGAGCTTGCTGAAAATAAACGGTTTGAACAGTTCCAGCGCCATTTTCTTCGGCAGGCCGCATTGGTGCAGCCGGAGCGTGGGGCCGACCACGATCACGGAACGGCCGGAGTAATCCACGCGCTTGCCGAGCAGGTTCTGGCGGAAGCGGCCCTGCTTGCCCTTGATCATGTCGGCCAGTGACTTGAGCTGGCGCTTGTTGGCACCGGTAATGGCGCGTCCGCGGCGGCCGTTGTCGAGCAGCGCGTCGACGGCCTCTTGCAGCATGCGCTTTTCGTTGCGCACGATGATGTCCGGCGCATTCAGATCGAGGAGGCGCTTGAGACGGTTGTTGCGGTTGATGACGCGCCGGTAGAGATCATTGAGGTCGGAGGTCGCAAAACGGCCCCCGTCGAGCGGCACCAGCGGGCGCAGTTCCGGCGGCAGCACCGGGAGGATTTCGAGCACCATCCATTCCGGCTTGTTGCCGGAGTACAGGAACGCCTCGAGCACCTTCAGGCGCTTGGTGATTTTCTTGATCTTGGTTTCGGAGGTGGTGTCGGCGAGCTCGGCGCGCAGTTTCGCGACTTCTTCCTCCAGGTTGATGGCGCGGAGCAGGTCGCGCACGGACTCGGCGCCCATGCGCGCGTCAAATTCATCGCCATACTGTTCGATGGCATTGAGGTAGGCATCTTCGGAGAGCAGCGAGGCACGCTCCAGAGGCGTCATGCCCGGGTCGATGACGACATAAGCCTCGAAATACAGCACGCGCTCGATGTCGCGCAGCGTCATGTCCAGCATCAGGCCCATGCGCGAGGGCAGGCTCTTCAGGAACCAGATGTGTGCCACCGGTGAGGCCAGTTCGATATGGCCCATGCGTTCGCGGCGCACCTTGGACAGCGTCACTTCGACGCCGCACTTTTCGCAGATCACGCCGCGATGCTTGAGACGCTTGTACTTCCCGCAAAGGCATTCGTAATCCTTGACCGGTCCGAAGATCTTGGCGCAAAACAGGCCGTCACGTTCCGGCTTGAACGTGCGGTAGTTGATGGTCTCCGGCTTCTTGACCTCGCCGTAGGACCACGAGCGGATTTTCTCCGGGGACGCAAGACCGATGCGAATGGCATCGAAATCTTCCGACTTGCCTGGCTGCTTGAAAAGATTGAACAGGTCTTTCAAGGTATCGTCTCCTGCAAACTGTTGCGCTGACTAATTTAGTAAATTCCGGTTCCGGTCGGTGACGACCGGGGCTTAATCTTTTTCCTGCTCCAGCTCCATGTCGATGCCGAGCGCGCGGATTTCCTTCACCAGCACGTTGAAGGACTCGGGCATGCCCGGCTCCATGCGATGGTCGCCCTTGACGATGTTCTCGAACATCTTGGTGCGGCCGGTGACGTCGTCGGACTTGACGGTGAGCATTTCCTGGAGCGTGTACGAGGCGCCGTAGGCCTCGAGCGCCCAGACTTCCATTTCGCCGAAGCGCTGGCCACCGAATTGCGCCTTGCCGCCCAGCGGCTGCTGCGTGACCAGCGAGTAGGGGCCGGTCGAGCGCGCATGCATCTTGTCGTCCACCAGGTGGTTGAGCTTGAGCATGTACATGTAGCCCACGGTCACCGGCCGGTCGAAGGGTTCGCCGGTGCGCCCGTCCCACAGCGTGGTCTGACCGGAAGCCGGCAGTCCCGCCATGACCAGCATTTCCTTGATCTCCTCTTCGGCGGCGCCGTCGAACACCGGCGTCGCGACCGGCACACCCTTGCGCAGGTTGCGTGCCAGCTCGATGATCTCGTCCTCGGTCAGCGACTTGATGTCTTCCTTGCGCCCGCTGCGGCCGATCTGGTTGTAGATGCGGTCGATGAAACGGCGCAGTTCCTCGGCCTTGCGCTCCTCATCGAGCATCTGGCCGATCTGGGCGCCCAGTTCATGCGCGGCCCAGCCGAGATGCGTTTCCAGCACCTGGCCCACGTTCATGCGCGACGGCACGCCGAGCGGATTCAGCACGATGTCCGCCGGGGTTCCGTCGGCGACATAGGGCATGTCCTCGACCGCGACAATGCGCGAAATGACACCCTTGTTCCCGTGCCGGCCGGCCATCTTGTCGCCGGGCTGCAGACGCCGCTTCACCGCCACATACACCTTGACCATTTTCAGCACGCCCGGGGCGAGATCGTCGCCCGAGGTGAGCTTCACCTTCTTCTCGGTGAACCGCTGTTCGAACAGCTCCTTCTGTTTCGCGAGGTAACCGCGGATCTGTTCCAGCGCCAGCGAGGCCTCTTCGTTCTTCAGGCGGATATCGAACCACTTGTTGCGCGCGAGTTCGTCGAGATACCCCTTGGTGATTTTGTCGCCGTTCTTGAGGCCCGCCGGACCGCCGTCGGCGACCTTGCCGACCAGCTGGCGCTCCAGGCGCGCGTAGGCGTCGTTTTCCAGGATGCGGAACTGGTCATCGAGGTCCTTGCGGATGCTCGCCAGCCCGGATTCCTCGATGCTCTTGGCGCGCGCATCCTTTTCCACGCCTTCGCGCGTGAACACCTGCACGTCTATCACCGTGCCGGAGATGCCGGACGGTACGCGCAGGCTGGTGTCCTTCACGTCCGAGGCCTTTTCGCCGAAGATCGCGCGCAGCAGTTTCTCTTCCGGCGTCAGCTGGGTTTCGCCCTTGGGCGTGACCTTGCCAACCAGGATATCGCCGGCGTCCACCTCGGCACCGATGTACACGATGCCGGACTCGTCCAGCTTGGCCAGCGCCGTTTCGCCGACGTTCGGGATGTCGCGCGTGATTTCCTCGGGCCCGAGCTTGGTATCGCGCGCCACCGTCTGCAATTCCTCGATATGGATGGTGGTGAAATAGTCGTTCTCCACCACGCGCTCGGATATCAGGATCGAGTCCTCGAAGTTGTATCCGTTCCAGGGCATGAACGCGACCAGGATGTTTCGTCCCAGCGCCAGCTCGCCCATGTCGGTTGACTGGCCGTCCGCCAGCACGTCGCCCTTGGCGATGTTGTCGCCCACCTTCACCAGAGGTTTCTGGTTGATGTTGGTGTTCTGGTTCGAGCGCTGGTACTTGGTCAGGTTGTAGATGTCCACGCCGACCTCACCCGGACGGGTTTCATCGTCGTTGACGCGCACCACCACGCGCGAGGCGTCCACGGAATCCACCACGCCGCCGCGTTTCGCCACCACCGTGGCACCCGAATCGATGGCCACGATGCGCTCGATCCCGGTGCCGACGAGCGGCTTCTCGGTTTTGAGGCAGGGAACCGCCTGGCGCTGCATGTTCGAGCCCATGAGGGCGCGGTTGGCGTCGTCGTGCTCGAGAAACGGAATCAGCGAGGCCGCCACCGACACGATCTGTGAGGGGGCGACGTCGATGTATTCCACCTTGTCCGGGGTGGACAGCATGAACTCGTTTTTGAAACGGCAGGAAACCAGTTCGTCGATCAGGTGGCCACGGCTGTCGAGCGTGGCGTTCGCCTGCGCGATCATGAATTTGCTTTCCTCGATCGCGGACAGGTAGTTCACCTCGTCGGCCACCTTGCCGTTGTTGACCTTGCGATACGGCGTCTCGAGGAAGCCGTATTCATTGGTACGGGCATAGACCGCGAGCGAGTTGATCAGGCCGATGTTCGGTCCTTCCGGCGTTTCGATCGGGCACACGCGGCCGTAATGCGTAGGATGCACGTCGCGCACTTCGAAGCCGGCACGCTCGCGCGTCAGGCCACCGGGGCCAAGGGCCGAGACGCGACGCTTGTGCGTGATCTCGGACAGCGGATTGGTCTGGTCCATGAACTGCGAAAGCTGGCTCGAGCCGAAGAACTCCTTGATCACCGCGGAAACGGGCTTGGCATTGATCAGTTCCTGCGGCATCAGTCCCTCGGATTCCGCCAGCGACAGGCGTTCCTTGACGGCGCGCTCGACGCGCACCAGGCCGACGCGGAACTGGTTTTCCGCCAGTTCGCCGACCGAGCGCACACGGCGGTTGCCCAGATGGTCGATATCGTCGATCTCGCCTTTGCCGTTCTTGAGCTCGATCAGGATCTTCATCGCATCGACGATGTCATCCTTGGTGAGGATGCCCGGACCTTCGTCCATGCCCCGGCCGACGCGGCGGTTGAATTTCATGCGGCCGACCGCGGACAGATCGTAACGGTCGGGGCTGAAGAACAGGTTGTTGAACAGCGTCTGGGCGGCGTCGCGCGTTGGCGGCTCGCCGGGGCGCATCATGCGATAGATTTCGATCTGCGCTTCCAGTGCATCGCGCGTGGAATCGAGGCGCAGGGTATCGGAAATGAACGAACCCTGGTCAAGATCGTTGGTATAGATCGTCTTGACCTGGCCGATACCGGCTTCGAAGAACTTGTCGATCAAATCCTTGGAAACCAGGTCGTTGGCCTGCGCCAGCAGCTCACCGGTCTGTGGATGGATCATGTCCTCGGCCAGCGAGCGGCCGATGAGAAAACTCGGCTCGATGGTCAGCTGCTTGAGCTTGGATTTTTCCAGCTCGCGCACATGGCGTCCGGAAATGCGCCGGCCGGCCTCGATGATGACATCGCCCTTCGGGGTCTTCACGTCGAACTCGAACTGCATGCCGCGCAGGCGGTTGGGGATGAGGTCGAGCCGGATTTCCTGCTTCACCAGATGGAAGACGTCCGTCTCGAAAAAGGTCGCCAGGATTTCCTGCGTCGTCATCCCGATGGCACGCAGCAGGATAGTCGCCGCCAGCTTGCGCCGGCGGTCGATGCGCACGTACAGGTAATCCTTCGGGTCGAACTCGAAGTCGAGCCACGAGCCGCGGTAGGGAATCACGCGCGCCGAGAACAGCAGTTTTCCGGATGAATGCGTCTTGCCGTAGTCGTGTTCGAAGAACACGCCCGGCGAGCGGTGCAGCTGGGAGACGATGACGCGCTCGGTTCCGTTGATGACGAAGGTGCCATTGTCGGTCATGAGCGGGATTTCGCCCATGTACACTTCCTGTTCCTTGATGTCGCGCACCGTCTTGGTGCCGGTGGCCTCGTCCTTCTCGAACACCACCAGGCGCAACAGCGCGCGCAGGGGGGCCGCGTAGATCAGTCCGCGTTGCTGGCATTCCTTGACGTCGAACGGCGGAATCCCGAGGCGATAGCTGACGAACTCGAGCGCGGCATTGCCGTTGTAGCTCTCGATCGGAAACACCGTCTTGAAGGCGGCCTGCAGGCCCTGGTCAATGCGCTGTTCCGGGGGCCGTTCCGCCTGCAGGTACTGGCGGTAGGATTCCTTCTGTATCTCGAGGAGATAGGGAACCTTCAACACGCCAGGGCGTTTGCCAAAGTTCTTGCGGATGAGTTTCTTCTCGGTGAATGAGTAGGTCATGCTTTCCTCGGCTCTCTGATAAGAGAAACAGCGTCACGGACGGGTAAGGCCAGCGGCATTTTCCCGAAACGACAAAAAGGCAGGCCGGCGGCAACGCCGCCGGCACTACCCGCACAGACTGTAAACAGACATCCGCCCGGTGCGGATGGATTGGCGACGGGCGCCAATTTACTTGAGCTCGACCTTGGCGCCAGCGGCCTCGAGTTCCTTCTTCATCTTTTCCGCGTCGGCCTTCGGCACCGCTTCCTTCACGGTCTGTGGAGCCCCTTCCACCAGGTCCTTGGCTTCCTTCAGGCCCAGGGTGGTCACGGCGCGAACCGCCTTGATGACTCCCACCTTGTTGTCGCCGGCGGCCGCCAGGATGACGTCAAAGGCATCCTTGACTTCGGCGGGCGCGGCGGCGGCCGCGGCGGCCGGAGCGGCCACGGCCATGGCGGCGGAAACGCCGAACTTGGTTTCCATCTCCTTGATAAGCTCGGAGAGTTCCAGTACTGACATGCTGGAAATGGTATTAAGTATCTCTTCTTTCGAAACAGCCATGATGATATCTCCTGAAAAAATCTTGAATGATTGAACGGTCAGGCGGCTTTCGCCTTGGCATCGCGCACGGCGGCCAGGGCCCGCACGAACTTCGCCGGGACCTCGTTCAAGGTCTGGACGAACTTCCGGACCGGCGCCTGCAAGGTGCCGAGCAGCTGGGCCAGCAACTGCTCGCGTCCGGGCAGAACGGCGAGGGCCTGTATCTGCTCCAGGGACATGAGCTTGCCGTCCATAGCGCCGGCCTTGATCTTGAGCGCATCGTTGTCTTTCGCGAATTCGCTCAGTATCTTGGCAACCGCCACGGGATCGGCCGATACCGCAAATGCCAGCGGACCGTTCATCTGGTCCTTGAGGCATTCGAAGCCCGTGCCTTCCACGGCACGCCGGGCCAGCGAGTTCTTCACGACACGCAGGTAGATCTTGCTTTCGTGCGCCATGCGGCGCAGCACGGTCATCTGTGCGACGGACAGTCCGCGGTACTCGGCCAGCATGGCCGCCTGCGCGTCCGTCAGTTTCCCGGACACCTCGGCGACTACCGCCTTTTTCTCATCTAACGTCAGACTCATGCGAGTCACCTCCTTTGCTGCAACATCAAGTTGGCAACGGCGACCTTTTCAGGAGGCAAATCCTGTGTCGGGCACACCGTCTGCGCAGGCTGCGGCATCGTATTAAGCCCCTGGTAACCGACATCGTTACTTCGGCGCGCCTGCGGTCTTTGACAACACGTCGCATCAAACAACGATGCGCCGTGACCCAAAGTCATTGGCTTCTAGACAGGCGCGGTCGGCAAGCCAACCGCGCATCCTTCGTAACTTACAGCCCCGATGTGTCCAGGCGGATGCCCGGGCCCATCGTGGTGGAAATCGTGACCTTCTTCAGATACACGCCCTTGGCGGCGGACGGCTTGACCTTGTTGACCGCCCCCAGCAGGGACATGAAATTTTCCTTCAGCGCCTCGATCTCGAACGAAGCCTTGCCGATGGCGCAGTGCAACAACCCGGCCTTGTCGGTGCGGAACTGCACCTGACCGGCCTTGGCATTCTCCACGGCCTTGGCGACATTCGGCGTGACCGTGCCCACTTTCGGGTTCGGCATCAGTCCGCGCGGGCCGAGAATCTGGCCCAGCTGGCCGACGAGGCGCATGGCCTCCGGCGTGGCGATGGCCAGGTCGAAATCGATCTTGCCCTGTTTGATCTGGTCGGCCAGATCCTGGTAACCGATGATGTCGGCGCCGGCGTTCCGCGCCGCCTCGGCGGCCGCGCCTTCGGCGAATACCGCCACGCGCACCTTTTTGCCTGTGCCGCGCGGCATTACCGCGGTGCCGCGCACGTTCTGTTCCGACTTCTTGGCGTCGATGCCGAGATTGATGGCTACGTCCACCGATTCATCAAACTTGGCGCTGGCCGTGCCCTTGAGAATCTGCAGGGCTTCGTCGAGCGGATAGTTTTTCATCCGGTCCACTTTTGCGAGTTGTGCTTTCAGGCGCTTGCCGGCCATGTCACACCCCCTCGCATTCCACGCCCATCTGGCGTGCACTTCCCGCGATGATCTTCACCGCGGTGTTGAGATCATAGCAATTCAGATCGGGCATCTTGATCTTGGCGATCTCCTCAAGCTGCTTGCGCGAGAGCTTGCCCACCTTCTCTTTGAGCGCGTTGCCGCTGCCGGACTCCAGCCCCAGCGCCTTCTTGATCAACACCGACGCCGGCGGCGTCTTGGTGATGAAAGTGAAACTCTTGTCACTGAAAGCCGTGATGATGACCGGAATCGGCATGCCCTTTTCCAGCTTCTGGGTCGCGGCATTGAACTGCTTGCAGAACTCCATGATGTTCAGGCCATGCTGGCCGAGCGCCGGTCCCACCGGCGGGGACGGATTGGCCGACCCGGCCGGCACCTGCAACTTGATATAGGCTGATACCTTCTTTGCCACGTTAACTCCTGCGGGTTCAGACGGCCGTTGTCGGCCTCCCCGTCGTTTAATTTGAGCAGCTGGTGACAAGTGACAGGCAATACCGATTCTTGCCGCCTGAAACCTGCTACTGGCTGCTATGCCTTCTCCACCTGCGAAAATTCGAGTTCCACCGGCGTCTGCCGTCCGAAAATCGACACCGACACCTTGAGTTTGTTTTTCTCGTAATTGACGTCCTCGACGGTACCATTGAAGTCCTGGAACGGGCCGTCGATGACGCGCACCTGCTCGCCGGCCATGAACGAGAATTTGGGCCGCGGCTTTTCCACGCCTTCCTGCACCTGCCGCAGGATGGCATCGGCCTCCTTGTCGGTGATCGGCGTCGGCTTGCTGCCGGAACCGCCGATGAAACCGCTGACCTTGGGCACGTCCTTCACGAGGTGCCAGGTCTCGTCGTCCATTTCCATCTTCACGAGCACGTAGCCCGGGAAGAATTTGCGCTCGCTGGTGCGCTTCTGACCGCTTTTCATTTCCACGACCTCTTCGGTCGGAACCAGGATTTCGCCGAACTTTTCCTCCATGCCGGCGTTGCGAATGTGCTCCTTCAGGGAGCGCACGACGGCCTTCTCGAATCCGGAATAGGTGTGCACGACATACCAGCGCATGGTCATGAATTCCGCTCCTACCCCGTCACGACTCTTACTATCTTGTGCAGTCCCCAATCGATCACCCACATGTAAACCGCCACCAGAATCACCATCACGAACACGATCAAGGTCACCTGCATCGTTTCCTTTCTGGTCGGCCAGACCACCTTGCGCAATTCAAGCCGCGATCCCTTCGCAAACTCCCAGACATTGCGCCCGAATTCCGTTTGTGCGGCAAATATCACCGCCAGCACGGCCGCCGCCAGCAAAACGGCCACCCGGATCAGGTCGGGTTTGTCTTCAAAGAAATAGAAACCCCCGATGCCGCCTGCTACGAGCAGCACCGCGAGTATCAGTTTCAGTTTGTCCGCTGTCACTACTAAATTCCTTCGTTGCCAGCTGTCTGGCAGGCCAGGAGGGTCTCGAACCCCCAACCTGCGGTTTTGGAGACCGCCGCTCTACCAATTGAGCTACTGGCCTAATAACCCGGTGTTCAGTGTTTAGATACTCAGTGTCAAGTGAGGGTCGCGCGCTGCGCGCGCATTAAATAATCACTCTTCACCTAGAACCTAACACTCCTATTCAATCACCTTCGCCACCACCCCCGCGCCCACGGTGCGGCCGCCTTCGCGGATGGCGAAGCGCAGGCCCTGTTCCATGGCAATCGGGGCGATCAGGGATACCGTCATCTTGATGTTGTCCCCGGGCATGACCATCTCGGTGCCCTGGGGCAGCTCGCAGGAGCCGGTGACGTCGGTGGTGCGGAAGTAGAACTGGGGCCGGTAGCCGTTGAAGAACGGGGTATGGCGGCCGCCCTCTTCCTTGGTCAGCACGTACACTTCGGCCTCGAACTTGGTGTGCGGCGTGATGCTGCCGGGCTTGGCCAGGACCTGGCCGCGTTCGACTTCTTCGCGCTTGGTGCCGCGCAGCAGGACGCCGACGTTGTCGCCGGCCTCGCCCTGGTCGAGGAGCTTGCGGAACATCTCCACGCCGGTGACGGTGGTCTTGGTGGTCGGCTTGATGCCGACGATCTCGATTTCGTCGCCGACCTTGACGATGCCGCGCTCGATGCGGCCGGTCACCACGGTGCCGCGGCCGGAGATGGAGAACACGTCCTCGATCGGCATCAGGAACGGGCCGTCGATGGCGCGCTGCGGCTGCGGGATGTAGGAGTCCAGCGCCTCGGCCAGCTTGTGGATGGAGGGCTCGCCGAGTTCACCCTGGTCGCCCTCGAGCGCCTTCAGGGCGCTGCCGATGATGATCGGGGTCTTGTCGCCGGGGAAGCCGTATTTCTTCAGCAGGTCTTTGACTTCTTCCTGCACCAGCTCCAGCAGGTCCTTGTCGTCGACCTGGTCGGCCTTGTTCAGGTACACGACGATGTAGGGCACACCGACCTGGCGCGCGAGGAGAATGTGTTCGCGGGTCTGGGGCATGGGGCCGTCGGCGGCCGAGACCACGAGGATGGCGCCGTCCATCTGGGCGGCACCGGTGATCATGTTCTTGACGTAGTCGGCATGGCCCGGGCAGTCGACGTGGGCGTAGTGGCGCTTGTCACTCTGGTACTCCACGTGGGTGGTGGAGATGGTGATGCCGCGCTCGCGCTCTTCGGGGGCGTTGTCGATCTGGTCGTAACCCTTGACCTCGCCGCCGTGCTTGGCGGCAAGCACCTTGGTCATGGCCGCGGTGAGCGTGGTCTTGCCATGGTCGACGTGACCGATGGTGCCGACGTTCAGGTGCGGTTTGGTGCGGGAGAATTTTTCCTTGGACACGGGATGCCTCTTTTATTTCTCGCTGTCAGTTAAATGTGAAATACAAAAAAATCGCTCGTCAATAATTCTGGAGCCCATAATCGGAATCGAACCGATGACCTCTTCCTTACCAAGGAAGTGCTCTACCGACTGAGCTATATGGGCAATAAAAAAGCCCAGCCTGAACTGGAGCGGGTGATGGGAATCGAACCCACATCATCAGCTTGGAAGGCTGAGGTTCTACCATTGAACTACACCCGCCTTGGATGTATTTGCGTTTATGCGAACCCGCCTCGCCTTGCCCCGCCCCCCGACCTGGTGGAGGGGGGTGGATTCGAACCACCGAAGGCAGAGCCGTCAGATTTACAGTCTGATCCCTTTGGCCGCTCGGGAACCCCTCCGGAAAAAACGAAGCCGCAAATTTTGCGGGAGCGGACCACCCTTGTCAACCGATATCCTTGATTTTTTGAACAAACTCACGGGTTTTCGAAAGGCCTGAGACCCGCCTGCGGCCGGCGGGTCCGTGCCCTTCTCAGGCCACAGCGCCCTTGCTCCGGATCAGATTAAGCGCCGACCCGGCCCGGAACCAGGCAATCTGGTCCTGGGTCAGGCTATGGAGGGCGGGAAAGCTCTCGTGACTGCCGTCGGCATGGGTAATCCGGACCTCGACTTTCTGGCCGGGAGCCAGCAGATCGAGTCCCAGGAGCTGTATCCGGTCATCCTGACGTATGCGGTCGTAATCGGCCGGATTGGCAAAGGTCAGGGGGAGAACCCCCTGTTTCTTGAGGTTAGTCTCGTGAATCCGGGCAAAACTGCGCG
>Ga0224512_10003867_pt1 | contig 12974 bp, 12 predicted proteins | sample SF_May12_sed_USG_4_FD_169103 | JGI IMG/M metagenome (GOLD analysis project Ga0224512, IMG submission 169103) | Sediment microbial communities from San Francisco Bay, California, United States - SF_May12_sed_USGS_13 | ecosystem: Environmental > Aquatic > Marine > Sediment | place: USA... | reverse complement strand
CCAACTCGAGGTTCGCGAGAGCCCAACGTTGGATCGAGAGTTCGAAGAAGAGCCCGTAGCTCTTCTCCCACTCCACGACCCCTGCGGCATTCTGAAACGCGGTAGAGGTATCTCCGATCACGAAGGCGCGCGAGCCTTGGTAGACGAGCAGCGCCGCCACGAATATCCCGATCTCGCGCAAGCCCGGGTAGGCACGAAACAGGCCTGCAAGTCCGTGACGGGCCCCGACGAGGGAAGAAAATGTGCTCTTTGCTGGCGGGTTGATCAAGAAGAACCGTCTTCCATCTTGGCGTATCTCGACACGCTATCGGTCGCGACCGACGCGACACAAGCCGACTGCTCGCTGTCGCGACCTCGCTCGGGTAAAGTCGTTGGCCGCGATTCAGCGGCGGGGTGTGGCGCAGCCTGGTAGCGCGCTCCGTTCGGGTCGGAGAGGTCCGCGGTTCAAATCCGCGCACCCCGATGTTTCGCGTGATGTCCACGCCCGCCTCGGCGGGCGTGTGTCATCAGACCGTGATCACGCCTTCGACCTCGGGCACCTGCCGGCGAAGCTCAGCCTCAATACCGAGCACCAGGGTCGCCGTCGACAGCGGGCAGCCCCCGCAGGCGCCCAGCATGTTCAGGTGAACGAAGCCCTCGTCGTCGAACTCGACCAGCTCGACATCGCCGCCGTCCGAGTGCAGCGCGGGCCTGATCGTCTCGAGGACGTCTTCGATCTGGGAAAGGGTGTCTATCGACATGTAACGACCTCGTCGTTGGGGTCGCAGGCGATTGTAGCTTCGGCGCTACGATTCCGGCCGTGATCGAGGTCCCGACCACCGGCGGTGGCAATCTGCGGGTTGCGGCCGTTCAAATGACGACCGGCGACGATGTCATCGCCAATCATCGGGTCGCCGGGGCGCTCGTGCGCCGGGCGGCCGCAGCCGGTGCCACGTTGGTCGTGCTGCCCGAGAAGTGGCACTACATCCACAACGACAAGCGGACGCTGGCCGCTGCCGAGGATCTGGACGGCGCGTCCCTCAACGCCGTGCGGGATTGGGCGGCCGAGCTGGGCGTCGCGATTGTGGCGGGGAGCATCATCGAGCGGATACCTGGCGCCGACCAGGCTTTCAACACCAGCGTGCTCGTGCAGCCGAACGGTGAGGCCAGCGCCACGTACCGGAAGCTGCACATGTTCGACGTCGATGTCGGAGGTGTGAGCTACCGGGAGTCTGCGGGCGCGCGCGCCGGAGGTGATGTGGTCGTGGGCCACGCCCAGGGCCACGCCATCGGCATGTCGATCTGCTACGACCTGCGCTTTCCGGAGCTCTATCGGCGCCTTGCCCTGGACGGCGCCGAAGTCGTCGTCGTACCGGCAGCGTTCACGGCCGCCACCGGGCGCGACCATTGGGAGCCGCTGCTCCGTGCTCGCGCCATCGAGAACCAGACCTTCCTGGTCGCCGCGAACCAGGTCGGCCAGCACGCCAACGGCACCCAGTCCTACGGCCGCAGCCTGATCGTCGACCCATGGGGCATCGTGCTGGCCCAGGCGCCCGACGAGCAGACTGTGATCGTCGCCGACCTCGATTTCGACGCTCTGGCCTCCGTCCGGGGGCGGCTGCCCGTGTTCGACCATCGCCGGCCGGATGTCTACGGCGACCCCGGTCCACTCAGCTGAGGCTCGCCGGCAGCGCGAACGGCAACCCTGCATCCCGGTATGCAACGGCGCCGCCCACGACGGTGAGGCGCACGCGCAGCCGCTCGTCCCACAGCACCAGGTCATCGCCCGGCCCGAGGCCGAGTACCTCCCGGGGCGCTTGGGTTGCCGCCGCGAGGGCCTCATCGGGCGTCCAACCCGCGGCCGCGAGCACCCGCGGGCCGGTGTCAAGGAGGCTGCCGCTTCCTGCCAGGCTGTCGCCGACGCTCGCGCGCTCGCCGTCGAATGCGACGCGTTGTGCCCCCAGCCGGTAGCTGCCAGGACCGGCTCCCGCCGGGGCGCTGGCATCGCTCACCAGTACAAGCCGCGAGCCGAGGAGCGGCCGGATCAGCGCAAGGTTCTCCGGATGGACGTGTACGCCGTCGGCGATCGCCGAGACATGGGCCCGACCGTGCCGGAGGAAGGCTACGAGTGCCGTCGCGGCTCGGGTTTCGATGCCCCTCATCGCGTTGAACGCGTGGGTCAGCATCACCGCGCCCGCGGCGATCGCGGCGCGGGCCGTGCCTGCGTCGGCCTCGGTGTGGCCGATGAAGACCGCGATCCCTTCGTTGGAGAGGCGTTCGATGGCCTCGATCGCTCCGGGGAGCTCCGGTGCGAGGGTGATGGCACGGGGTGTGATGGCATTGAGCAGCGCATCGACGTTCTCCTTGGATGGAGCGACCAGGGCAGCCGGGTCGTGGGCTCCGTGGCGGCTGGGCGCGAGGAACGGACCCTCCAGATGGGCGCCGAGGCATCGGGCTCCGTCCCGAGGCCACTCGGTCGCCGCGAGCCCCTCGGCGCAGGCCGCGTACTCTCTCACTGGGCGACTCACGAGGGTGGGCAGGAACGCGGTCACCCCCGCACGAGCGAGCGCTCGGGCCACCGTGGCGTTCGCCGCGGCGTCGGGGCCGACCTCGCGTCCGACCGCTCCGTTGACCTGCAGGTCGACGAGACCGTTGGTCACCCGCCACCCCGGCGGTGCGCGGTCGGCCAGGATCGCAGCATTCTGATCGTCGCTCACGCGTCGATCGTAGGCGGCCGTATCATCGACCTCTATGCCCCGCCTGCGGCCCGGTGACGAGCTCACCATCACCATCGACGACCTGGCGTTCGGGGGCTCGGGCGTCGGGCGCCACGACGGGTTCGTCATCTTCTGCCCAGATACCGCTCCCGGCGACCGGGTGCGGATGCGGGTGCGAAAGCGCAAGCGGCGCCATGCCGAGGCGGAGCTCGTTGAGGTGCTGGATGCGGGACCCGCCCGCGTGGATCCACCATGCCCGTATGTGCCGCGCTGCGGCGGCTGTCGGCTTCAGCATCTCGACTACGAGCTCACGCTCGAGGCCAAGCGCCGTCAAATCGCCGAGCACCTCATCAGGATCGGAGGGCTGGCCCGCGTGGACGTCCGGCCCACCGAGCCCGCGGTCAGCCAATTCGGCTACCGGAACAAGATGGAGTACTCGGCCTTCGACTCCGAGGATGGCGTGTGCCTCGGCTTTCACGAGCGGGGGCGATGGGACCGAATGGTCGGACTTGACGCCTGCCTGCTCGCTACGCCTCTTGGAAACGCAGCGCGCGACACGGTAGCCGCGTGGGCCCGACGCGAGGCGCTCAACGGGTGGGATCGACGTGAGCACACGGGCCAACTGCGCCACGTCGTGATCAGGGAAGGCATCGCCACCGACGAGCTCTTGGTCACCATCGTGAGCTCCTCAGGATGCGACGGGGCCGTGGATCGTCTCGCGGACACGCTGAGCACGGCTCATCCGCAGCTGGTGGGGCTGCTGCACTCCGTCAGCGATGGTGTCGCGGAGACCACCGCCGATCTGCCGACGCGGGTCGTCTGGGGCTCATCCCGCTTCCGCGAGCGGGTGCGGGGAGTGACGCTCGAGCTGTCGGCGGAGGCGTTCTTCCAGACCAACACGCTCATGACCGAGCCCCTCTATGAGCACGTGGCCCGCGCGGCGCAGCTCGATGGGACTCAGGTGGTGTACGACCTGTTCGCCGGTGTCGGGAGCATCGGCATCTGCCTGGCCGAGGGCGCCCGTGAGATCGTCGCGATCGAGATTGCCGCCGCGGCGGTCGAGGACGCTCGGCGCAACGCGGCCGCCAATGGCGTTGGGAATCACACGGCAATCGCCGGCGACGTGCGCGTGGTCCTCAGAGAGCGGGGTACCGAGTTCCCGCCTCCGGACGTGGTGGTCGTCGACCCACCGCGCGCCGGTCTGTCGGGAGGGGCGTGCCGGCGGGTGCTCGAGGCGGTGCCACCGGTGCTCGTCTATGTCTCATGCCAGCCGGCGACCTTCGCCGACAACGCGAAGCGCTTCGTCGACGGCGGCTACCGCCTCGAATACGTACAGCCGGTGGACATGTTCCCCCAGACGCCGCATGTCGAAGCGGTAGCTCGCTTCGTCAGATCAGGCTGACACGACTACCTGCCGCAAACCGGCCAATGCGAGGCCATGCCCAGACTGAACGCCCTCGCTCCGGCGAGAGCAGAGGCGTAGGGGTCGGACCGGTCGAACGCACGGTACGGCGTGCCGTTCCAGAGGGGCAAGCCGAACTGGAACAGGCCGACGTACTGGCCGCCCTTGGCATGCGGCCGTAGCCCCGACTCGCAGCGAGCGACCGAGCGCAGCCGCGCATACGAGACGCCGTAGGTGGCCGAGGCGAGTCTGAGGGCGTGATCGACGCCCGGAGACCTCAGCTGCACGGCGCGAGAGTGCTTCCGCGCACGCCCGAGATTCGTCTGATGACGAGTGCGAAGCCTCGCCACGGTTGCCGTGTTCTTCTTTCGCTCACGAGCGATCTGGGCGCGAAGCTGGATGTTCTGGCGCTGCAGCTTCGCTTGCTGCTCGGCGCTCGAGGTCGTCAGCAGGTGCTCGGGTGCACCGCTCGCCGCTGCCGTCAGCAGACCGGCTGCGGCGGCGACTGCGACGATGAGGAGAAACCACATACGGGTATTCGCGGACAGGATCGGCTCCAAGTTGCGGTGGTCCGACCCGAGGTGCGGCTGGGGAAAACAGCTCCGCACGGGGACGCGGCGGAGCTTGCGGGACTTCGGGCCGGCTGAGAACGCAGCGCCAACGCTGCGCAGTGGCGGACCCTGCCCCTCGCCGGTGCGGGAAGCTAGGGCGTTGTCGCGCCGAGCGGCCTCAAGGAGCTCCATGGGGACATGGCAAGTGGCGTTATGGCCCGCTCATGACGCCGTGTCGGCGGGTTGGGCTAGGGACGTATGTCCCTGGGGGGCGAAACCTCTAGTACGGAGGTTGCGATTCGTGCCATTCGCCCAAAATGCGGAAAGCCGACCAGAAGGCGCGCTTTGCCGACTGCTCGTCGAGCGACTCGTCGATGTCCGGCGTGAAGACGACATCGATGCTTGGGGTGAGTCGCTGAACCCGGTTGGAGGTGGCAGAGATCTCCTCGCTCATCGGCAGATCGAGATGGTTGAGGGCCTCGACGACCCGCTCGCCCATGGCGACGAGGAGACGGGGTCGCACGATCTCGATCTCGCGGCTCAGCCAGGGCGGAGCATGCTCGGCGGTCCGCTCTGCTGCCTCGGAGAGGCACTTGACGCATACCGTGCCGTAAAGGGTCAACGGGTCGATGCCGAGGCGCTGGACGCTCTTGAGGATGGCCGTGCCGGCCCGGCCGAAGAAGGCCACCCCTTCTTGCTGCTCGGGGATGCTCGGCGCCCACTTGACCATCATGATCTCGGCCTGAGGACTGCCCGAGGCCATGACGGGAAGGGTGCCGTCGGCGCAATCGTCCGAGGCGACCATCTCGTCGTTGAGGCTCCCGATCTCGGCGATCGCTCTCCGGAGGTACGCGTCCTGGATCTCGTCGGAGTCCTGGAAGGCGGCGCTCTGGGGTCGCGGCGCTCGACGGGGCACGTCGCTCTCGGGCCGGTCAGCGGTCATCTGCGCCAGTGGTATTTGGTGACCTCGTGCCGACTCCTGCCGCAGGGCGTTTCACCTTCGATTGCCAGTCGCATTGCGGGTTTCGCGCATGCGGCGAAGGATCTTTGGGCCACGCGCCGAGGGGCTCTCCCGGCGGGGTCTGTCGAGCGCGGAGAGGTAGGCCGCCTCGAGCGCCGCGGCGCCATCGGCCACGGCATGATCCCCGGCCGCTTCACGAGCCGCCGCGCCCAGCCTGCCGCGCAGGGCGGCGTCGCCCAGGAGTCGATCGAGCGCGGCACCGTACGAGTGGCGGGAGAACCTCTCCGCCACCAGGCCGTCGACGCCGTGCCTAATGCTCTGCGCCCCCGCGGCGCCGCGGGGCACGACGATGGCCGTGCCGGCGGCCACGGCCTCGGCCAACGCGGGGGAGCTCACGTCCTCCGGCGACGCGAAGACGACGATGTCCGTGCTCTCGAGCAGTGACGCGCGATCGACGGGAGTCGGATCGACGAGGATGTCGGCCGCCGTCGCACGGGCCGCCCTCCGCGCGGCGAGCGCTCCGGCCACGACGAGCGTCGTTCGGGCGCGCTCATCGGGGAGCGCCGAGAGCAGACTCGCTCCGAAGTGGTGGCCGGCTCGGTCACGACCGCGCGCAAGCACGACGACGTGCGGCAGCCCTGAGACGGGCCTCTGCGTCGGAGGCGTCTTTGCGAGGCTCGGTGTGACAACCAGGTAGTCGCGCGGGATCAGCTCGCTCAGAGCCGCTCGCACCTCCTCCGAGGTTGCGATGCAGAGGTCGAGCCTGCTGAGCGATCGTGCGAGGAGGGGCTGGAGCAACGCGGCTCCGGCGAGGCGATCAACCCGGTGGAACGTCGCGGCGCGGACTCCCGCGTGGCGGCGCACGACGCCGAGCGCAAGGCTCGCCGTGAGAGGCTCGTGGATATGGGCGACGTCGAACTCCCCGAGGCGCAGCACCGCTTCCATGCTTCGCGCGGTCTCCAGGGGGTCTCCGACGCGGCGCTTCTCGGAGACGCGCACCGCGCGGCCGAGCGCCAGTGTGAGCACCTGCCCTCGCTCGCCGGCGACGGCGGTTGTGTCGCCGTGGCGAAGCGCGGCCAGGCGCGTGCGGCCCTCTCTCACCAGGTCGCCATCATCGCTCGGGCCGATAATGGCCACCCGATGTCCGCGGCGCGCGAGGCCCTCGGCTTCGGCAACGACGTGGAAACCGACGTCGTCGACCGCCGGAACACCGGCCGGCATGATCAGCGCGATGGACAGGACCCTGGTCACGGTCCGCTCCCCAAAATGAGCTCCCTGGCGAGACGAATCTACCTGAGCTTCGGCCTCTGCGGTCGGTGCCGCCCCCGGGCGCGCCTGGTCGGGGGATAGGATCCGCAGCGCATCTCGGGAGGAGAGATCGTGTCGCCTACAGTTCTGTTACTCGTCGCAGTCGCCGTTCCGCTGCTGCTCGGGATCTGGGCACAGCGGCGGGTCTCCAGCACGTTCAAGCGGTACTCGGAGGTGCGGCCCCAGAACGGCATGACCGGCGGTCATGCGGCTCAGGCGGTGCTCGACGCGTCCGGCTTGCCGGGCGTTTCGATCAACTACATCAGCGGCCGACTGACCGACCACTACAACCCCCGCGATCGCTCACTGAACCTGTCCGAGCCCGTCGGCCGGGAGTCGAGCATCTCTGCGGTCGGTGTGGCCGCACACGAGGCCGGGCACGCGATCCAGCATGCGCAGGGCTACGGTCCGATGAAGATCCGCCAGACGCTCGTACCGGTCGCCCAGTTCGGTCAGTCGCTCTGGTTCCTTCCGGTGATGATCGGTCTGGTCGTCGGCATCAGCGGTCTCGTCACGATCGGCCTGGCCCTCTTCGCGGCAATCGTGCTCTTCCAGCTCGTGACCTTGCCGGTCGAGTTCGACGCGTCGAAGCGGGCGCTCGTGGCGCTCGAGAATCAGGGCGTATTGGTCGGCGGGGAGGTAGAGGGCGCGCGCACGGTCCTTACGGCCGCGGCGTGGACCTACATCGCGGCCTTCGTGGGCGCGCTGGCCCAGCTCATCTACTTCTTCCTGCTCTCGCGCCGCTAGTGCGAGGCATCCGACGGGCCGTTACCGCCCGCCGGATGCTGGCAGAGGGTGCTATGCCTCGGTTGGGGCGGTCTCCGAGGTCCTCGGCAGGGCCGCGGCGCTCGCGCCCGAGATGAAGTCCTCGGTGAGCTCGTGCGCAAGCGCATCCGGGTGTTGCACGGGCGGGCTCTTCATGAAGTAGGACGAGGGACCCTCAAGGGTGCCCGACACGCCGCGATCCATTGCGAGCTTCGCGCATCGGACGGCGTCGATCACGATGCCGGCGGAGTTGGGGGAGTCCCAGACCTCGAGCTTCAGCTCTATGTTGATCGGGGCACCGCCGAAGCCCTCGCCCTCCAGCCGAATGTGCGCCCATTTGCGGTCGGTCAGCCACGGCACGTGATCGCTCGGGCCGATGTGGATGTCGTCCTTCGCGATGTCACCTTCGACGATCGACGTGACGGCGTTCGTCTTGCTGATCTTCTTCGAGACCAGACGTTCCCTCTCGAGCATGTTGAGGAAGTCCGTGTTGCCGCCGAAGTTCAGCTGGCTGGTGTGCTTGAGCTGGACGCCGCGGTCGCCCATCAGTCGGGCCAGCTGGCGGTGGACGATGGTGGCTCCGACCTGGCTCTTGATGTCATCGCCGACGATCGGCAGGCCACGGTCGCGAAAGCGCTGCTGCCAGTACACCTCGCGGCCGATGAAGACCGGCACGCAGTTGACGAAGCCGCAGCCCGCCGTGAGAATCTGCTCGACGTACCACTTGGTGGCCAGCTCCGAACCCACCGGAAGGTAGCTGACGACGACATCGGTCTCGGTGTCACGCAGGACTCCCGCGATGTCGACGGTGCGCCCCGGGGCCTTGGTGATGACCTCGGACAGGTACTTGCCCAGCCCGTCGTGGGTCATGCCCCGCTGCACCGGCACACCCATGTGCGGGACCTCAGCGAACTGCATCGTGTTGTTCGGGCCCGAGAAGATCGCCTCACTGACGTCCTTGCCGACCTTCTCGGCGTCGATGTCGAACGCCGCGGTGATCTTGATGTCACTGACGTGATACCCGCCGAGGTCGACGTGCATCAGGCCAGGCACCAGCTCGTCGGCTGCAGCCTCCCGGTAGTGGTGGATGCCTTGTACGAATGATGAGGCGCAGTTCCCCACGCCGATGATGGCGACGTTCACACTCATTCCGGGGTCTCCTTTAGGTTCTTTCTGCCAGCGCCCGGCGCACGTTTGCGACCCGGTCAAAAGCGGTGATGATGCTGAGGGCGGCCAGGGTGGCGATGATCGCCTCGGGGACCATCTCGAGGCCGCCCATGACGATCGCCGGGCCCAGTAGGACCAGGCGCTCGGTTCGTTCCATGAGGCCCGCGCTTGCGTCATTGACCCCGAGCGTCTCGGCTCGGGAGCGCGCGTACGAGATGATGAAGGTCGCGATGAGGGCGATGACGGTGATCGCGACCATCACCGGCTCGTCGCGCTCGGCGAACACCACGGCGAATGCGCCAAGAGTGACGCCGTCGGCCGCACGATCCAGCGTCGAGTCGAGGAACGCGCCGAACTCGGAGTCCGTGCCCTGATAGCGGGCCAACGTTCCGTCGAGCGAGTCACCGAGCGCCGTCCCCAGGTAGACGAAGAACGCGGCCCACCACCACTCGGCGATGATCAGACCAGCTGATGCGACAACGCCCATGAAGCCGATGATCGTGAGGACGTTCGGCGTCACGTGCGTGACGTCGACGATCCGAATCAGCAAGCGCACGAACCAGTGGCGGCGAGAGCCGGCGGTGCTTTCAGCGTGCGTGGTCATGGTCAGGGGCGGGGCCTCACGACGAATATACACTAAGTATATTTAGTGTATGAGGCGATCGGGCACCGCCGGCGCGGGCGCGGGCGAGACGCCGTCAGCTGCCTCGTGGTTAGACTCGCCGCCGTGCGCCTTTGCACCTACCTGGAGGCTACCGGTCCGCGGCCGGGCGTCGTCGACGGGGAGCGGATCGTCCCCCTCGCCAACGCGAGCACCGGGGCGATTCTCGGCGGCGAGGCGATCCGGGTCGACGAGGGTGCCGCCTCCATACTCGTCGTCAGGGCCGATCTGATCCAGCCCCATGGGCCGCGGACCGTTCTGGGCATCGGTCTCAACTACCGGGCCCACGCGGCGGAGACGGGGCGCGAGCCTCCGGCGGAGCCGATGGTGTTCGCCAAGCTCTCCGGAGCCGTTGCGCCCCCCTGGGGGGAGATTCCGCGGCCCGCCTACACCCGCGAGCTCGACTACGAGGGCGAGCTGGCCGTCGTCATCGGGTCGATAACGCGGAACGTGAGCGCCGCCGTCGCGACCGACCACGTCTTCGGCTACGCGGTCATGAACGACGTCTCGGCGCGGGATCGCCAGCGCGAGGAGCCCCGCTGGATTCGCGCCAAGGGCGGTGACGGCTTCGCGCCGTTCGGTCCGTGGATCACGACCACCGACGAGGTGCCCGATCCTCAGCAGCTGGGCATCCGGACCTGGGTCAACGACGAGCTGCGCCAGGACGGCCATACAAGCGACATGGTGTTCTCGGTGGCGGATCTGGTGTCGTGGTGCTCTCACCAGTTCACGCTACACCCGGGAGATGTGATCTCTACCGGCACACCGGCAGGCGTCGGCGCGGGCTTCAGCCCGCCGCGCTACCTGGAGCCCGGTGATCGCGTGAGGGTCGAGATCGACGGCCTCGGGCGGCTGGAGCATGTGGTGGTGGAGGGCTTATGACTCCGGAGGATGCGCTGCGACGCGTGCTGCAGGTCGAGGGCGTGGACATCCCCCGCTTTCTGGTCGCTACCCACGCGTCGAAGCTGGCCGTGCAGGTCGCCTCCAGTGAGAGCAGCGGCAGCGCCCTGGCCCCCAACGTCCAGCGCGCGGCTGAGTCTCTGTGGCCTGAGATGCGCCCCCCTGTCGAGGCGGCCATTAGGCGTGCGGGGGCGACCGTGGGGCCCGAAGAGGACGAGGCATTCGTGATCGCCCTCGAATGGGCGAGCTCGCAGGCGGCGGACAACCCGTTGGCACTCGCCATGGTGGCCCGCGCGGCGGCGGCGCTCGGCTCGGCGATCAACCGATCCGAGGAGCGGCTTCGGGCCGCGGAAGTGACCGTCGCGAGCGGGGGGCGTGAGGGGGCGGTCGCCGCCGCCACGGCGGTCGGAGCCAGCGTCATCGATCTGCTGGATGTCGACGTCGAGGACTATGAGCCGGAGCTCGTCGCATACGTGGATGACGACCAGAGTCCCGAGGCTCTCGACCGGCTCGCCCGCGAGACTGGTGAGACCGAGCTTCGGGAGCTCGCGCGGAACCTCGTCCGGGCGCTCCACCCTGACGACTCGCCCGCGACGGTGGCTGCGGTCTCCGAGCTGGCCGCCGGGCCGTCGCCCGAGGACCCTGCCAAGGACGCTCTCTGGGTTCCCGCGATGATCGCGCTCGCCGAGGAGGCAATCGCTCTCGCCATGGCCTCGGGGCATGGTGATCCCGATGGGTAGCCCCATGCGAGGGCATCCTCTCCAGAGCCTCGAGTAACGGCCCCGCGGATCTCGATGTCGTTGGTGGAGACCCCTGACGAACGAGGACCGCCATGGCGCCCGTGAGGTTTCATCTGGATCAGACGACCCGTCGCGGCCGGGATCGTCGCCTTGGCTGCGCCGGTTCTCGCGCAGCCGCCTCGCAAAAGGCGCCATGGTCGGGCCGTCGAAGGCGTTGAACAGGTAGAACAGCGTCCCGTCGGCGGGGATCAGCTCCGTGGCGTCGCCCTCGAAGACGTCAAGCCGTGGATCGCCCGTGAAGCGGCGCCGTGCCCTCACCGCGACGACCGTGTTGAGCTCGATTCCAATGACCCGAGTGTCCGGATAGGTACGACGCCACCAGCCCAGCACTCGGCCGGGGCCGCAACCGACATCCACCAGGACGTCATCACTTCGTACTCGGCCCTCGAAGATCTGCTCCAGCACGAGATGGTCCGTGTTTGCTCGATGCCGCGATTCCGGCGTCGGGTCTCGCCGCAGGAACTCGCCGGCTGTGAGATGCCCCGTACGAAGGTCGGCAAGCAGGTTTCTGAACGCCCGCACCGCGAGCAGGCCGGATCGGAGCAGCCTCATCTCGCACGCCGGCGGCGCCCAGCCCAGGTAATCACCATGCGCGAGTCGATCGGTTGGCTACCGTGTTCGGAGCCTGGCCCGGTCGACGATCTCGGGGGCTGACCCTTCCCATGCCACGGCCATGAGTTGCATACCGCCCCGTCGTCGGTCTCCTTGAGTGCTCGATGACCTCGACTCAGATCCGCTTGCCCGTCTCGTCCCTCATCAGTCGCGACCTGCATGCGGGAGATGAGACCCTTCGGTACCTCGACTCCCCAAGACGTCATCGGGCCTGCGCTCGGTCCATGCGCGGGTGCTTGAAAGACCCTAGGTGTAACGACTCACCCCCGCTGTCGACAGCCGGCTGATCGGCGGCAGTCCCCCGAGGGCGCTGTGGCGGCGCCCGGTGCATCGCGCCGCGGTGGGGTGAGCGTCCCCATGTGACCTACCTTTCAGACCGGCTCTTTCCTGGAGTCGATCAACTGACCTCACGCATAGGTCCGAGGCTGCTCTCACTAGTCGCTTCACTAGTCGACCGGGCGCGGGCGGGTCCCTAAAGTTGCCCAAATCGGTCATCTCCATGGCCATGTAGTCACTCCAACTTCACAGTCAAGCACCTCGCCCCCCGGCCTCCTTGGGCGTTTGCATTGGCGTTACATGGCATTCACGAAGGAGGCCCGCTGATGGCGGACCCGCTCGCACAATCGGATCTTTCCACCGTAGCGACCAATGGTGCCTCGCGGTCGGTCACGCCCAGCTTGTCGTTGATCCTCCCGACCCTGAACGAGGCCGGCAACATCGCGACGCTGATTGGCCGCCTGCAGGAGGTGCTGCCGGACGAAGAGCTCCAGATCATCTTCGTCGACGACAGCACCGATGGCACCGCCGAGGCGATCGAGCAGGAGCGCGAGCGCTCTCGCCATGAGATCACGCTGATCCACCGCCCGCCCGAGAGGCGGGCAGACGGCCTCTCAGGAGCGGTGGTCGAGGGCTTTCGGGCCGCGAAGGCGCCGTGGGTCTGCGTGATGGACGCCGACCTGCAGCACCCGCCGGAGGTGATCGAGGAGCTTGTGGCGCGCGCGCAACGGGGCGACGTGGATCTCGTGGCGGCGAGTCGCTTCAAGGACGCCGACGAATCCGTGGATGGTCTTGGGCGCACGCGGCAGCTCGCCTCGCGCGGCCTGATTGCCACCGCCCGGGCGCTGCTGCCCGGCACGATGCGTGGGCTGAGC
>Ga0224512_10003866_pt1 | contig 12974 bp, 7 predicted proteins | sample SF_May12_sed_USG_4_FD_169103 | JGI IMG/M metagenome (GOLD analysis project Ga0224512, IMG submission 169103) | Sediment microbial communities from San Francisco Bay, California, United States - SF_May12_sed_USGS_13 | ecosystem: Environmental > Aquatic > Marine > Sediment | place: USA: California... | reverse complement strand
CGGAAGACCTGGCGTACGTCATGTACACATCTGGGTCGACGGGCAAGCCCAAGGGCGTGCAGGTCTCGCATGGCAATTTGCTGAACTATGTTTGGTGGGCTCGCAGCGAATACGGGCGCGGAGAACCCGTGACCTTCCCGCTGTATTCCTCATTCGGATTCGACCTCACAGTGACGTCGTTGTTCGTGCCGCTGGTGTCCGGCGGGACCGTGCTGATATATCCCGAGCCGGACGGTAGCGACCTGTCGGTCCGTGATGTCTTCTTGGACGATCGCGTCGATGTCGTGAAACTCACACCGTCGCACCTGTCGTTGCTCGAGCCGGAGCTGCTGAACACTTCCCGAATTCGCACGCTGATCGTGGGCGGAGAAGATCTCAAGACGACGGTCGCACGCGCTGCATGGCTGGCATCCGGCGGACGCCTCGAGATCATCAACGAGTACGGCCCCACCGAAACGACGGTGGGCTGCATGCTCCATCGCTTCGATCCTGAGCGCGATGTCGCCGCCTCGGTACCGATAGGCCGACCTGCGGCCAATGCGACAATCAACGTACTAGGAGAGGGGCTGGCTGCTGTGCCGACCGGCGTCGCCGGGGAGATCTGCGTGGGAGGGGCCGGGGTAGCGCAGGGCTATCTGGGCCGACCCGATCTCACCGCCGAGCACTTCGTCGCTGATCCTCTCAGGCCGGGTGAGCGTCTCTATCGCACTGGAGATCTAGCTCGCCGACGGCATACCGGTGAGATCGAGTTCCTGGGAAGAGCCGATGATCAGGTCAAGGTGCGCGGCTACCGGATAGAGCTCGGCGAGATCGAGGCCGCTTTGCGGGAACACCCGGCGATCGTCGACACGGTCGTTGATGTGGTCGAAACCGAGACCGAGCGAACGACCATCGCCACAGACGTCGTGTACTGCGTCCGATGCGGGCTTGCGTCGAATCACCCCGACGCCCACATCAGCGACGGCGGAGTGTGCCGGCCCTGTCTCTTCTATGACGCCCATCGCGACAAAGCGGAGAATTACTTCGGCGTCATGGACGAATTGCGCGCCCTCTTCCCGGCCGATCGACCTCGCAACGACGCCGGTCAGGACTGTGTCATGCTGCTCAGCGGAGGCAAGGACAGCACCTATGCCCTATACAAGGTGGTTGAGATGGGGCTGAATCCACTGGTCTTCACGCTCGACAACGGATTCATCTCCGACGGCGCCAAGGCCAACATCCGGCGGGTTGTCGAAGATCTCGGGCTCGAGCTCGTCATGGGTACGACCCCGGCGATGAACACGATCTTCGCTGACAGCCTCGACCTGTTCTCCAACGTCTGTCAGGGATGCTTCAAGACCGTGTACACCCTCGCCATGAACCTGGCCCATGACCGGGGTCTCCGTCACGTAGTAACCGGGCTCTCGCGTGGTCAGATCTTCGAGACGCGGCTCGCCGATCTCTTTCGGATCGGTATCACGGACCGCGACGAGGTCGACCAGGCGATCACCGAGGCGCGGCGCGCCTACCACCAGGTCGACGACGCCGTTCGACGAACTCTCGACACGTCGATCATCGACGACGATGAACTCTTCGAAGCGATACAGATCATCGATTTCTATCGCTACCACGACGTCGGCATGAGCGAGCTCTATGCATACCTCGAGGCGCGGGCACCCTGGGTGCGACCTTCCGACACCGGACGCTCGACGAATTGCCTGATCAACGACACCGGCATCTACGTGCACAAGAAAGAGCGTCAGTTCCACAACTACGCCCTCCCCTACAGCTGGGACGTCCGGCTTGGGCACAAGACGCGGGAAGCAGCCCTCGCCGAGCTAGACGATGAGATCGACGTAGTGCAGGTCCGCAACTTTCTCGAGCAGCTCGGCTACGAAATAAAGGCTCCCGAACACCACTCCTCAGGTTTGCAAGGGCTCCAAAAGCGGTTGGTGGGGTACTACGTGTCCCCTGAGCCCGACATGACGCCCTCGCACGCTCGGTCGTATCTGTCCCGCTTGCTCCCGGACCACGCGGTGCCTTCGTACCTCGTTCGCCTGGAGGAGCTGCCGCTCACGGTCAATGGCAAGGTCGATCGGCAGGCACTTCCGAATCCTCGTAGTCACATTGCCTCTGACGACGAGAGCTACGTTGCGCCTCGAACGCCCGAAGAAGAGGCGCTCGTGGACATCTGGGAGGCCGTGCTCGGGGTCAACCGGATCGGCATCCACGATCCGTTCATCGAACTCGGCGGAGATTCGATCCTCAACATCCAAGTGGTGGCGAGGGCCAAGCAGCTGGGGCTCCACTTCACTCCCAAGCAGCTCTTCGAGCACCAGACGATCGCCGAGTTGGCAACGGTGGTGGACCGGATGCTCGTCGTCCGCCCGGCAGTCTCCGGAACAGTGCTGAGCCCAGAACCAGCCGAGTTGATCCCGGATCTGTTCCCGGAGGCCGAGCTGAGCCAGGCCGAAATGGAGGAGATAGTGAAGACCTTCGGCGAGGCAGAGTGAGCGCCTCGAGGTGACGTCCGCCAACGCAAACATCGAGGCGATCTATCCGCTGACCCCGATGCAGGACGGGATCTTGTTCCATACGCTCTACGCTCCAGAGGCGCCGCTCTACGTCCAGCAGTACACCTGCCTTCTCAACGGCGTTCTCGACACCCGAGCATTCGCCGGCAGCTGGCAGCACGTCATCGACCGCCATCAAGTGCTGCGCTCTTTCCTCACCTGGGAGGGACGTGATCAACCGCTCCAGATCGTGCGAACCCACTGCGAGGCAGGCTGGCACGAAGAGGACTGGCGCGCCCATTCGCCGGACGAACAGGAGCACCGCCTCGAACAGTTCCTCGCCTCCGACCGCTCATGCGGCTTCCGCCTCGACGTGGCTCCGCTGATGCGCTTCACCCTCCTGCGTTTGAGCGACAGTGTCCATCGGTTCGTGTGGAGCCATCACCACATCATTGTCGACGGATGGTCGATGGGACTGGTGCTCGACGAAGTGTTCCGCAGCTACGAGGCGTTCGCAGGCGGCCGGGAACCCGAGCTACCGGCTTCTCCCGCCTACCGGGATTACGTCCGCTGGTTGAAGGGTCGTGATCTCGCTCCGGCCGAGGAGTTCTGGAGAACCCGGCTGGCCGGGTTCGCTAAGGCAACACCGCTTCCGATTGGGAAGGATGTGCCCGGAGCTAGGTGGGCGGAGCGCCATGCCGAGGAGATCGTCAAGATCTCGCCACATGCCACCAAACGCTTGGTGAACTTTGCCCGCCGCGAAGGGCTGACCCTCAATACGGTCCTGCGTGGTGCCTGGGCGCTACTCCTGAGCAGGTATAGCGGCGAGGACGACGTGGCGTACGGAGCAACACTGTTGGGACGGCCTCCCGAGCTCGACGGCTCACTCGAGATGGTGGGGCTGTTCATCAACACGCTCCCGGTACGCGTCCAGATACCGGCCGACGCCTCGGTGGTCGAATGGCTTCGACGCGTGCAGCAGCAGCAAATTGAAGCTGCCCCTTTTGAAACTGCTCCCCTGATCGAAGTTCAAGGGTGGAGTGACGTTCCGCACGGTGAACCGCTCTTCGAGACGCTGCTGGTGTTCGAGAACGTGCCAAATCCGGCGACGGTTGCCGGTGGGTTGGACACCTCCGACATCCGCTACCTGCAGCGCAGCAACTACCCGTTGGTCGTTCTCGTCATGCCGGGCGAAGAGCTGGAGCTGATCTTCCTCTACGACGCAGAAAGATTCGACGCCTCGATTATCGGTCGCCTGGGTCGCCAGCTCACTCGACTTCTCGAGGGGATCGCCGACGACCCTACGCGGTCACCGGCCGATGTCTCGCTCTTCCCGCCCGACGAACTCATCGAAATCCTGGAGGACTGGAACGCCACAGATACCGACTATCCGGCCGATCGCACCATCCACGCGCTCATCGAAGACATGGTGTCGCGGTATCCCGAGGCCCTGGCCGTGACCGGATCCGAGATCACACTTACGTACGCTCAGCTCGACGCCCGCGCGGCTACGCTCGCCCAACATCTCCGGGGTCTCGGCGTCAGACCGAGCGACCGGATAGGCGTAAGCCTGGACCGCTCTCCCGCCATGATCGTCGGCATTCTTGGAATATTGAAGGCAGGAGGCGCCTATGTGCCGCTTGACCCGGGCCTGCCGCCGGCACGGACCGCATTCCTCCTCGATGACACCTCGGCCCGGGTCCTCATCGTCGGAACGGATCGTGGCGTAGAGGCTCCGAACCCGCCTTCGATACCGGTTGTGGCGATCAACGATGCTGGGGAGCTGACCGACACGCCTGACGCAACGTCGGCTGACCCCGATGACTCGAACGCGACGCCGGACGACCTGGCCTATGTGCTCTATACCTCCGGCTCGACGGGGAGACCGAAGGGAGTTGCGGTTACCCACCGCAGCCTGGTGAACTCGACCCACGCCCGGCTGCACGCGTACGGCGAGCCCGTAGGTTGCTTCCTCCTCCTGTCGCCATTGATCTTCGACAGCTCGGTGGCCGGAATCTTCTCAAGCCTCACCCAGGGTGGGAAACTGGTGCTGCCGGCGCCGCACATGGAGCAAGACGTCCAGCATCTCTCCGAGCTCATCGCCCGCCACCAGGTGACACACACTTTGTTACTGCCCACCCTGTACGACTTACTGCTCCAACTGGCCAATCCCGAGATGCTCCAGTCGCTTCAGCTGGTTATGGTCGCCGGCGAAGCGTGCCCGCCTGCACTGGTGCGGGATCACTACGCTCGGCTACCCCAGGCTCGGCTCGCCAACGAGTACGGGCCGACGGAAGCAACGGTGTGGGCCACCGTTCACCATCTCGCACCGCCGCCTCTCGACGAAGACGGCAGCTTCGCGGCACGCCGGGTTCCGATCGGCCGGCCCATCGCCAACGCCCAGGCATACATTCTCGACGGTCACGGGAGGCCCGCACCGGTCGGCGTGCCCGGCGAGTTGCACATCGGTGGGTTGGGACTCGCGCAGGGGTACCTCGGACAGGCCGAGATGACGGAAGAGCGATTTGCCCAACACCAGATCGTGGAGGAGCCCCGGGTTCGGCTGTACCGGACTGGTGACATCGCCAGGTTCCTCCCCAACGGCATAATCGATCTGTTGGGACGCGCCGATCATCAGGTGAAGATCCGGGGTCAGCGAGTTGAGCTCGGAGAGATCGAAATGGTCCTTATTGAGCACTCGTCGGTACGGGATGCCGCGGTCGTCATGAGGGCCGGTGACGGTCACGCGGCTTCATCGACCTTGGTGGCGTACGTTGAAGCAACGGACGTTGACGTTGATGAGCTCCGCGCCTTCGTTGCGAACCGACTCCCCAACGCCATGGTGCCAACGACAATCATGCCACTTGAGGCGCTACCCCGGGGAGCGACCGGAAAGGTGGATCGGGCCTCCCTCCCCGACCCGGTGACGGCCGCGGTTGCGGCCAAGCCTGAAGTCGTTGCGCCTCGCAGCGCCGTCGAGAAGGAACTGGCGGCGATCTGGGCCAGCGTGCTCGGCGTTGACTCCGTGGGCGCTACCGACAACTTCTTCGAGCTGGGCGGGGATTCCATCCTCAGCATCCGCATCATCGCCAGGGCACATCAGGCAGGCCTGGCCATCACCCCGAAGCAGTTCTTCGATCACCCAACTGTGGCCGGGCTGGCAAAATCGACCGAGGCCTCGCCTGGATCGTCGCAATAGGGACAGGGCAGCCCGCCGCTGTGTGCGCAACGGCCGGTTACCCCAGCGGGCGTCACCTGCGAAGGCGCTTGCGTGCCGTCCGTAACAGCTTCCTGGCTCCTGCCGTGATGAACTCGGCGGCTCCGGTGACGTCCCTCCAGGCCGAGTCCTCCGCAAGGGAGACGTCTTGAACGGTATGGCCTCCGGTGCACGCCAGCTGCTGTTCCCTCACGCTGCGAAACGGACCGATACCGGACGACGTTTTGACAATGATGAGGGCCTCATGGTGCGGCTTGGCGTGGATGATGCCGTCGTACGTAACGGTGAACCGGCAGGGAACCGGATCAAGGTCGCTGGTGATTCGGTAATCGAGGATGGCATACGATCCCGCCTTGCGTTCCAGCACCCGATGACCGGTGAAAGCCACCGCCCAGCTGGCCGCTCCGGTCCCGATGCTCAGACGGTCTGCCGCATAACCCTCTATTACATCACGTCTCTCATGCATGGCCGCCAGGGCGCCCACCTCATCTTGAGGAATCGACAGGCTCAAGACCTCATTGAGGTCGGTTATCGGGAACTGCACATTTCCGGTGATGAACGCGTCGCCGACTTCGACGAACACATAGCTGTGGGCGCCGGAGTGGGCGTGGGCAACTCTCCGTGGCACAAGCAGCGCGGCTGGTAATCGGCGAATTGCCCGAATTGTCCTGTGCATCGTGTACCAGCTGTGCTCCATCGACACCCCGCGTGATTGTCCGGGCCGATCCGGGCACCGGTTGGAGTAGCGTACTCCCCACTACCCGCCTTGTAGGGGTCGCGCGCTCCCTTGCCGCACACCGGCTTCGCCGTGGCTCAGCGCTCGGCGCTGGCCGAGGCGTCCGTCCGTCCGGCGTGCCAGGCGAGTTGCAGTACTGGCAAAGACTCAGCTCGACATGGTTGGGGATTTGGGAGCGTCCTTCCGATGGGGTCGATCCTCAACCGTCAGAAGGAAGGGGCGAGCGCAGGATGAAACGTTGCGTAGCTGTGCTCGGCCCCGGTCGGTCCGGAACGTCCATCACCATGAAACTCCTGCACGCGACCGGGTTGCGCCTCTCCGCAGAGTTGGTGCCAGCCTCTCTAGACAACCCCGACGGGCACTTCGAAGACACCCGCATCAGAGACGCCCACCAACGTCTGCTGCAGTCGCTGCGACTCTCGCCCTATCTCCCCCGACCGGACGATTGGATGATCGGCTCGACGTACCGTGCCACCCGGAGCGACTTGATCGCAATCGTAACCGACGAGGTCGGGCAGGGTCCGGGGCTGTGGGGATTCAAAGAGCCGCGCATCTGTGTGCTGTGGCCATTGTGGCAAGAAGTCTTCGACGCCACCAACGTGACCCCGACGGTGGTGTTCTGCGTCAGGGACAGCCGCGACGTCATTCGGTCCATGATGAAGGCCTACGACCTCCCCCAGGATGTGGCCGAAGGCATCTACCTCTACCGGACTTTCCATGCTCTCGAGGATGTCTCCGAGGGCTGGTTCTTCGTAACGTACAACGACTGGCTCACGCAAGCTGAGCGGCAACTTCGATCGCTGACGGCGTATTGCGGCCTTGAGCATGACGCCATCGACTACGGCGCCATCGTCGCCACCCATTACCGGCCCGAGTTGGACAGGCAATCACGAGACGCCCAATTCGATGTGTCGGGTGCCATCGCGGAGATCGACCGCTTGCTCTCGCCGTTCTCGGGGACCTCCTATGACCAGGAAGCCATCGACGCCTGGTGCAGATCGATCGAGAATCGCCGACTTCGGCTTCGTGTTCGCCGATATCGATCGAAGGCGGTCGGCGCCAACGCGGCCTTCGGCCCGTGCGGTGTGGCGCCTGGTCCGACGGCGCCTCGAGCGATTGCGGCGCTGACCCTGCACGAGCCGACAGTGCGGCCGCCGCCGCACGCCGCCAGCTAGCGACCCCCCGTCGACAGCAGCGCTTCCACGGCCTTCACCGCGGCGTTGTTCCGTTCGTATGCGGCGTAGCGATCCTGCATCGCTTCGACATTGCGTCGGAAACTGGGGTCGGCGAGCACCTGTTCGATCCGTCGATTGATGTCGTCGGCGCTGTCGCGTGTCCGGTCTCCCCGGAGCCCGAGCCCGTGATACACGACGCGGGCTGCCGCCCCGGGAGTATCGCCGTAGTCGTAGGGATAGACGACCATCGGGACACCGGACACTACCGACTCGTTGATGCTGCTTATCCCGGCGTGATGAACGGCTAGGTCGGCATGGGCCAGAACCTCCATCTGCGGCGCCCAACCGAAGACGTGCACGCTGGGCGGCAGGGCGCCGAGCTCGTCTGGGTCGACACGAGCTCCAAGGCCGATCACGACCTCCCATTCCAGATTACGGCCCACGGCTGCAACGATGCGCCGGAAGAACGCCCGGTCATCGCCCCTGTGCCAACCGCCGAAGCCACAATAGATGAGCGTCCGGGCCTTACCGGCTGCTCGTCGCGCGTAGATCTGTTCGAGACGACGAGTGACGTCGAGTTGTTCTGCATCGGCGTCGGCCGCCCGACGGCCGACGTTGAGAACCGGTCCAACATACTGGCAAACCGGATGCGGTTCATGAGAGAACTCGATGGCGCGGGCATTGAACATCAATGTCGGGATGGTGCGGTACACGAAGGGTATGAGCCACTCATAACGGGCTGCCTCTCTGTGGATCGAGAATCCGGTACGGTCGGCGACCCCCCGCAGTACGGACATCTGGTCGGTGCCGACCCGTGTAGCGCGCAACCGCTGGGCCCGGAGCCATTTCCAAACTCTGAAGCGCATCCACGCCCACTCAATGCCCAGACGTCCACCGCGCCACCCCCTCCCCGGCACGATGTCGGTGTGCAACGGAGGAACTCCCGGCCGCTTCCACAACGACAGCATCGTGGTCCACACCGCCACCGGTGTTCCCGACGACGACACCGCCATGACCTGCATAGGGAGCTCGATGTCGATGAGATAGAGATCCGGATCGAGCCTGCCCATCGTCTCCAGAAACCGGTCGATGTCGAGGGATTCAACGGCGGCGTTGCGCCGCTCATCCACCGTTCGGATCGTACCGAGCCGACCGACCAACGCCACGAAGCGACGAAACCGACCCGCCGCGCCCCTGCCCGTGACCGGCTCGCTGCGATCAGCGGACCCCAGGTGAAGATAGTCCATACCCTGGGCAGCGACACGCTCGCCGATGTCCATAGGGCTGCAAAGCGTTACCTCATGGCCGGCGGCGCGCAGCCGCCTGGTCAGCTCACAAGTGGCGTTGATGCGGCCGGCCATATTGCTGGTGATGATCACGATGTGTGCCAAGCGGATCGGTTCTCCACAGTTGCGGTCTTTGCGGGCGTGAGCCAATCCAGCTCGCCGAACCGTGCGGCGCCCCTCCGGTGCACTCTATCCGACCGACGTTTCCGCGGGAGTCAGCGCAGAGGCAATGATGCAGTGATCCGCAGCCCGCGCCAAACGGGGCGGGCGAAGCAGGTAGGCTCCTCCAGCCCGCTCAAGAAGCTGTCGGGGTTGCCCGGACCACTTCTTGCAGAGTCTTGGTGCCGGCGCCGCAAGGCACCGACCGGGTAGAGATTCGACGCCTCCGCCGTCGGCCACCGAACTAGCGGAGCCCATCATCCGCCATCTGCGTGGCGGCCTACTATCCAGTGATGCGAGCGACCCGAACGGCGCAATTCGTCATATCTATCGACGTTGAGATGTCCTGGGGTGCCGTCCATCATGGCCGTCCGCACGATCCGGGTCCGTACCAGCTGGAGCGAGAGGTGGTCGCCGACGTCCTCAACGCCATGGAGAAACACGGCATTGCGGCGACCTGGGCGGTGGTCGGGCATCTGTTCTTGGCCGAGTGCTCCCCGCTCAACGGCCAGAAACATCCCGAGGTGATAAGACCGGACTACCCATGGCTGTTGGACGACTGGTACGAGCTGGACCCCTGCCTGGGGGTCGAGGAGGCCCCGACCTGGTACGGACCGGACCTGATCGCGGCCGTCCGTTCCTGCGCCACACCCCAGGAGATCGGCTCGCATTCCTTCGGTCATCTCATCGCCGGCGAGCCCGGGTGCTCGGTAGAGGCATTTCGCACCGACCTGGCCGCATGCCAGGCTGCCGCCGACTTATCCGGCGTTGAACTGCGTTCGTTCGTCTTTCCGCGCAATTCAGTCGGCCACGTCGACGTTCTGGAAGATTCCGGCTTCATCGCCTTTCGCGGCCCCACGCCCGGGCGGTTCCCTGAGCTTCCTCCGTGGCGTCGCCGGCTACTGTCGGCCGTCGACCGAATCAGCCCCCTACCCTCCGCCACCGTCTCCCCCACCTGGCTTGGCGGCATCGCCAACATCCCCCAGACCTACTTGTTCAACCCGGACTCGAAGACGGCCAGGCGGGCCGGAACCACGATATGGTCGACACTCGTACGCCGGCGGCTCCGGCATGCTGTTCGCACGTCTTCCCTGTTCCATATGTGGTTCCACACCCACAATCTGGCGACTCGTCCGGATCGCGCACGCGCCGCGATGGATGCGTTGTTTGCCGAAGCGCGCACCTACATCGATGCCGGCCGGCTGGAGAACCTGACAATGGGTCAACTCGCCGATCGAATGGGGAGCTCCCATGGATCCTCGAGCTAACAACACCCCTGCCGTCCGGGACAGGCGAGGCTGATGCGGGTACTCACCGTCATCGACAGCCTGATTGTCGGCGGCGCTGAGAAGTCGCTGGCCATGTTGACTCCCCACCTGGTTGCACGCGGCGTCGAGATGCACGTCGCGTTCCTCAAGGACCGTTCGGGTGTCGGCGAGGAGCTGAAAGCGGGTGGAGCCACTCTCCACTCTCTGGCCGCGAGCGAGGGCTGGGTTCGGTCCCTGGTCAGCACCACGCGGCTCATGAGGTCCTTGCGACCCGACCTGGTGCATACCACCCTCTTCACGGCCGACATCGTCGCCCGCACGGCCGCCTGGCTGCTGCGTATTCCGGTCGTATCGAGCTTCGTCACCGACTCTTATGGGCCCGAGCACGTCAGCAATCCCGAGTATTCGGCCTGGAAGGTCCGGGCCGCTCGGTTGGTCGACGCGCTCACGGCGCGGTTCGTCACACGCTTTCACGCCGTCTCCTCTACGACCGCCACGGTGATGGCCGAACGCCTGCGGATTTCGCCGAACAAAATCCAGGTCATCACGCGCGGGCGTGACCCGCAGCGCCTGGGCGAGCGATCGAACGAGCGACGGGATCGGGTCCGGGCCGAAATCGGTATCAGCCAGGGGGTGCCTCTGGTGTTCGCGGCGGCGCGCCACTACCACTTCAAAGGTCTCGACGTTCTCGTATCTGCCTTTGCCCGGATCGTGGATTCGCTCCCCGCGGCCCAGCTTCTGGTCGCAGGCCGAGAGGGACCCGCCACGCCCGAGCTGCAGCGATTCATTGCCCAGGAGAACCTAGAGGCGTCCGTCACCCTGGCCGGATATCGATCGGACGTGGCGGACCTGATGTGTGCGGCCGATGTGTTCGTGCTTCCCTCTCGTGCGGAGGGCAGCCCCGGGGTCCTCATCGAAGCCATGGCCCTCGAGGCGCCAACCGTGGCCAGCGATATTCCGTCCGTCCGCGAGCTGGCCGGCGACACTTCCGAGACGGTCTCTCTGTGCACACTCGAATCTGCCGACGACATGGCGCGAGCGATCCTGGAGTTACTCGAGAATCCGAGCCGAGCGGCCGCCATGGCCAGGGCGGGGAGGCGGCGGTATCTGGACCGGTATGCCATGGATGCAATCGCCGAAGCAACGGTTGCCCTCTACAGGTCCTGTCTGGCCGACACCTAGCGACGTCGTCAAGCCTCGGACCCTCGCCACTCGGGGAGCGCGTATCCGAGCATGCCCTCGATCTGAGTCACCCGCGGATTGAAAAACCCTTGCAGGCGCTCGCGGAGGTCGGGATCGAGTTGCGGGGGTTTAACATTGCGCCGGGTGTTCAGGCGGGAGAGCAACCTTCCGGCAGGGGAGGGCAACCGACCAGACAGCCGGCGAACATGCAACGACCGAAACGTAACGAATGGGTTCACCGGCTCACCGAGATTCGCTGGCACGAACGAAGCGTTGACGCCGAGGAAGGCGCACAGTGAGCGGTAGGTGTCGGCCGGATCCGCCACCATACGCTCGAAGATCGCCACGTGAATCTGCTCCTTGCCGAAGAGGCGATACGCCCTCTGCAGGTGGAGGTCGTAGAGCCCGTGGTAGAGGTAGAGGATCCCGCCGGTTTCCGGGCCCTCAGAGTCGATCAAGGAGATCTCCTGTTCTAGGGCCTGGGCGAAGGACCGCGGCTCCCGACCACGGGTGCGGAGCAGCCCGTAATGCGACCACGCCCGATCCACGGGGTTGCGCAACGAGGCGACGATCCGGGCGTTTGGCAGCACGTCGGCCATCCGAGTCATCGCGCTCTCCCGGGCCAGGTAATCGGCAGTCGCCTCGCCGAGCAGCTGGCCCGTCGTGGCTTTGGCAAACTGGGCTCGGTACCAGTCGAGGCCCTCGGCGAAGCGATCCGTGAAGAACTGGAGCTCTTTCGACACCATGAAGATCTCCGGATGCGCCCCGAGGTAGCGGTGAAGCGAGGTAGTGCCGGAGCGCATCGCCCCGGCGATGAAGAAATCCGGCAAGCGCCCAGGGTCTTGGGAGTTCGCCGTCACATCCCCACCAGGTCACGGAACTCCAGCGTGCCGGACGCAAGCTCTTCATAGGTACCCACGGCCGTGATCCGACCATCGTCCATCATCGCGACCCGGTCGGCGGCCTGTAGCGGAGCGAGTCTGTGCGAGACGATTATTGTGGTCAGCTCTCCCGAAAGCTGGAGGAGCCTCTCAATCAGCGACGCCTCGGTGGCTCCGTCTAGCGCAGACGTAGCCTCGTCGAGAATGAGCAAATCCGGATCCCGGTAAAGGCTGCGGGCGATGGCGACCCGCTGACGTTCGCCGCCTGACAGCAGCTTCCCCGACTCCCCCACCAGCGTGTCGAGGCCGTCAGGAAGGGAGGTGAGCCACTCTGCGAGTTGAGCCCGCTCGAGGGCCTGCAGCACCCCATCGTCATCAGGGTCGTGGACGCCTCCAAAGGCGACATTCTCACGCACCGAGGCGTCCAACAAGACCACAGACTGCGAGACGATTCCGACCTTTCGATGCCATCCCTCGGGTAACACATCGCTGAAATCGATCACGATCTTCCCCGCCTCGGGTTCGAGAAGGCCGAGCACGACGTCTACGAGAGTGCTCTTTCCCGACCCGGAACCCGG
>Ga0224512_10003865_pt1 | contig 12975 bp, 14 predicted proteins | sample SF_May12_sed_USG_4_FD_169103 | JGI IMG/M metagenome (GOLD analysis project Ga0224512, IMG submission 169103) | Sediment microbial communities from San Francisco Bay, California, United States - SF_May12_sed_USGS_13 | ecosystem: Environmental > Aquatic > Marine > Sediment | place: USA... | reverse complement strand
ACCAAGGGCCAGCCCTCGCCGACCACCGAGCCCGGCTGGTCCTCCAAGCTCGCGCCGGGCGGCACCGGCCTGCGCGAGTTCCACCCGCTGGTGATCGCGCTCGCCTCCGGCGCCAACTTCATCGCCCGCGCCTCTTCCGGCGACCCGAACGGCTGCGCCGCGCTGATCGCCGAGGCCGTGCGCCATCCCGGGTTTTCCTTCGTCGAGGTGCTCTCGCCGTGCGTCACCTTCCGCCCCGAGCAGCGCGAGTGGAAGACGCTGGCGCACCCGGCGCCGGTGGAACCCACCGACGATCCCGGGCGCGCGGCACGCCGCCTGATGACCGACGACGGCTTCAACATCGGCGTGCTGTACAAGGGCCGCCGCGCGCCTTACGCCGGTGGGCCGGCGGCGGCCGCGCAAACCGTGGAGGCGCTCGAATGCCAGTTCCGACTCTAGAAGACTTCATGGCGCGCGCCTACGCCATGGAGCTGGAAGCCCACGAGCGCTACGCCCAGTTCGCCGAGCAGCTCGATACGCACAACAACCGCGAGGTGGCGCAGATGTTCCGCAAGCTTTCGCACATCGAGTCGCTGCACGCCAAGCGCATCCTCGAGGAGATGGGTTGGCCGGATCTGCCCGCGCTGCCGCCCGCCTACGCCTGGGAAACCCCGGAGGGGCCGGAAACCGCGCCGCAGGACGCGGTGCACTACCTCATGCAGCCGTGGCACGCGCTCGAGATCGCGCTCGGCTGCGAGCAGCAGGCGCAGAAATACTTCGAGGAGATCGCCGCGGCGGAAGTGCCGCCGGCGGTGCGCGCGGCGGCGCTCGAGATGGCCGCGGAGGAACGCGAGCACGTGCAGCTGGTGCGCGAGTGGATGAAGCGCGTGCCGCGGCCCGAAGCGGGCTGGGACGACGATCAAGACCCGCCGCGCGCGAACGGATGAAGATCCTGCAACCGCACGGCTGGGCGCCGCCCGTCGGCTACGCCAACGGCATCGCGGCCAGCGGCCGCGTCGTGTTCGTCGCCGGCCAGGTCGGCTGGGACGCGGCGCAGGAATTCCAGTCGGCGGAGCTGGCGCCGCAGTTCGAGCAGGCGCTGAAGAACGTGCTCGCCGTGCTTGCCGAGGCGGGCGGGCGCGCCGAGCACATCTGCCGCATGACCGCCTACTGCTGCGACAAGCGCGCGTACCTCGCCGCGCGGCCGCAGCTTGCGCGCACCTGGAAGGCGCTCATGGGCCGGCACTATCCGGCGATGAGCATGATCTTCGTCGCCGACCTGCTCGATGCGCCGGGTAAGATCGAGCTCGAGGCCACCGCCGTGATTCCGGAGGACAAGCGATGAGAGGACTCAAGGGCAAGACCGCGATCGTCACCGGGGGCGCCGCCGGCATCGGTGCCGCAATCGTCGAGCGCTTCAAGGCCGAAGGCACCAAGGTCGTGGTGTTCGACCTGAAGGGCCAGCCAAGCGTGGACATCACCGACTACGCGGCGGTACAGAAAGCGGTGGCGGCGGCGGGGCCGGTCGACATCCTCGTCAATAACGCGGGCTGGGACATGTTCAAGCCGTTCCTCGCCACCGACCCGGCGTTCTGGCAGAAGCTCATCGCCATCAACCTCGTCGGGCCGATGAACCTGCTGCACTGCGTGCTGCCCGGCATGGTGGAGCGCGGCGGCGGCAAGGTGGTGAACATCGCCTCCGACGCCGGGCGCGTGGGGTCCTCCGGCGAAGCGCCCTACTCCGCCTGCAAGGGCGGCATCATCGCGCTCACCAAGACGCTCGCGCGCGAGCTGGCGACCAAGGGCGTGCGCCTCAATACCGTGTGCCCGGGGCTCACCGAAACCGGCATGCTCGAGGCGTTCATGCAGGGCGCGGGCAACCCCGACAAGCTGCGCGAAGCGTACCGGCGCGCGGTGCCCATCGGGCGCCTGGGCAAGCCCGAGGACATCGCCGGCGCGGTGCTGTTCCTGGCGAGCGACGACGCCGACTTCATCACCGGCCAGACGATCAGCGTCTCGGGCGGGCTGACGATGCACGGCTGACGGCGATGACGGTCGGCGTCGTCCTGCTCGCGGCCATTGCCGTCACGATCGCCCTCGTGCTGCTGGAACGGCGGCGCCGCTCGCGCATCGACACCCGGATTCGGCTCTACGAGATGATGCGCCTGCGCGGCGTATCGTCGCCCGCGCCGCAGGACCCCGACGCCGCACTGGCCGAGCGCCGCTGCGCCGCCTGCAGCAGCAAGGAGCTGTGCGACGAGCTGCTGCGCGTCGGTCGCAGCGACGGCTATCGCAAGTTCTGTCCCAACGCGCTCTACCTCGAGTGGTTGCGCAGCAACAGCCTGCATTTCGACTGAGCGCACGCCAGGGTTGAGGCAGATCAATTCTGGGCCGTAGGGCGGGCTGCGCGGGGCGTAGCATCCGGCGATGCGACTTCTGCTCGTCAATCCGGCGCTGCCGGAAAGTTTCTGGAGCTTCCGCTGGGCGCTCGAAACGGCGCTCGGCGGCAAGCGCGCGCTCAATCCGCCGCTCGGTCTCGCCACGCTCGCCGCCCTGTGCCCGCCGCACTGGGAGGTGACGATCGTGGACGAGAACGTAGAGGCGCTCCCGCTCAAGCCCGTGGCCGACCTCATCGGCATCGGCGGCATGGGCGTGCAGGCGCCGAGACAAAAGCAGCTGCTGCGCTACTACCGCGAAGCCGGCTACCGCGTGGTCGCGGGCGGCAGCTACGCCTCGCTGTGCCCCGAGGAATACGCCGGCCTCGCCGACCACGTCGTCGCCGGCGAGGCGGAGTACATCTGGCCGCAGTTCTGCGCCGACCTCGCGCGCGGCGCGCCGCAGGCGTTGTATCGCGAAACCGGCAACGTCGCGCTCGAGGATTCGCCCGTGCCGCGCTTCGATCTGCTGAAGCTCCCGGCCTATTCCACCGCGAGCCTGCAGCTCTCGCGCGGCTGCCCGTTCAACTGCGAGTTCTGCGACATCATCGTCATGTTCGGGCGCAAGCCGCGCTACAAGGCGCCGGCGCAAATCGAGCGCGAGCTCGACAGCCTGCGCCAACTGGGCGCGCGCAAGGTGTTCTTCGTCGACGACAACTTCATCGGCAACAAGGCGAAGGCGCGCGAGACGCTGGACGTGCTCGCCGCCTACCAGGACCGGCACGGGCGGCGCATGCGCTTCGGCACGGAAGCCTCGCTCAACCTTTCCCAGGACCCCGCGCTGCTCGCGCAGTTCCGCGCCGCGGGCTTCGAATGGGCCTTCCTCGGGCTGGAAACGCCGGACCCGCAGACGCTGCGCGAGGCGGGCAAGCCGCAGAACACCGCGGGCGACATGCTCGCGGCGGTGCGCCGCATCCATGCCGCGGGCATCGATGTCCTCGGCGGGTTCATCGTCGGCTTCGACCGCGACACGCCGGCGGTGTTCGAGCAGCAGCGCCGCTTCATTCTCGACAGCGGCATCATGGTGGCGATGGTCGGCTTGCTCACGGCGTTGCCGAAAACGCCCCTGTACGAGCGGCTGCGGCGCGAAGGACGCCTGGTCGAAGAAGCAGCGAACAGCGATAACACGCGCGCGCGCACCAACATCGTGCCCAAATCGATGAGCCTCGCGCAGCTGACCACCGGCTACCAGTGGCTGTACGCGCAGCTACTCGCCGACCGCGGCATCGCCGAGCGCATCCGCAACAAGCTCGCGCACTTTGGCGCGCCCGCGCAACTGGTGCGCGAGCGCCCGCTGGAAGCGGCGGGCATCGTGTGGCGGCTGCTGACGCGCGGCATCGCGCGCGGCGGATTCGGGCGCGCGTGGCATTTTCTGCGCAGCCTGCCGCTTGCGCGTCTGCGCCTGCTGCCGCTGGCGGTGAACGACTGGATCTCGGGGCTCGCCATGCGCGACTACGCCGAGCGCCACTTCGGCGTGCCCGCGCGGCGCTCCGCCATGACTCCCGAGCGCGCCCTCGCGCGGCTGCGCCGCTCGCTGCAGGGCTGGCGAAGCCGCGGCGCGGTGCACCTCGCGCTGCACCGGCCAGCGCGCGCCGAGCCGCAGATCGCGGTGCGCATCACCGGGGTGCTCGACCGCGCGCTGGCACGGCGCCTCGCACGCCAGCTGCGCGCCGTGCTGCGGCGCTCGCGCACGCGCATCGTGCTGGCATGCGAGACGCTCGGCGAGCACGCCGAGCTGGAGCGCCTGACGCGCGCTCTCGGCCGCCACGGCGACCGCCTGCTGATCGTGGTCGGCGAGGGCCTGCGCGAATTGCTGCGTTGCGAGCCGCCCTCGCCCGTGCACCAGAGTTGATCCGCGTCAACACCGAGCATTGACGGCGCCCCACCCCGGGGGGCTAGAGTGTCGCCTCCAATAACAATATCTTGGGGTGGAAATCGTGGAAACCACTATAAGTAGGGCCCCTGGGCGGGCCGGGGCCGCGCTGCCAGCGGCGGTGATCAAGCGCGACGGCACGCTCGCGCCGTTCGACGCCGCCAAGATCGCCACCGCGCTCGGGCACGCCGGCGCCGCCACCGGAGAGTTCGGCGAGGCGCAGGCGGGCGCGCTTGCCGCGCAGGCGGTCAAGGTGATCGCGCACCGCTTTGCCGCTGCCACGCCCACCATCGAGAACATCCAGGACGTCGCCGAGCAGGTGCTGATCGCGGCCGACTTCCTTGCCACCGCGCGCGCCTACATCGTCTACCGCGAGCAGCACAAGCGCCTGCGCGCCGACCGGCGCACCGTGGTGGACGTCGCCGCCTCGATGAACGAGTATCTCGAGCGCCAGGACTGGCGCATCAACGCCAACGCCAACCAGGGCTACTCGCTCGGCGGCCTGATCCTCAACGTCGCCGGCAAGGTGACGGCCAACTACTGGCTGTCGCACGTCTATCCGCCAGAAGCGGGACAGGCGCATCGCGAGGGCGACATCCACATCCACGACCTCGACATGCTCGCGGGCTACTGCGCGGGATGGTCGCTGCGCACGCTGCTCGCCGAAGGTCTCAATGGCGTCCCGGGCAAGGTCGAAGCGAGCCCGGCGCGCCACCTGTCGAGCGCCGTCGGCCAGATCGTCAACTTCCTCGGCACGCTGCAGAACGAATGGGCCGGCGCGCAGGCCTTCAGCTCCTTCGACACCTATCTCGCGCCCTACGTGCGCAAGGACCGGCTGTCCTACGCCGAGGTGAAGCAGTCGATCCAGGAACTGGTCTACAACCTGAACGTGCCCTCGCGCTGGGGCACGCAGACGCCCTTCACCAACCTCACCTTCGACTGGACCTGCCCGGAAGACCTGAAGGCGCAGGTGCCGGTGATCGGCGGCGAGGACATGGCGTTCACATACGGCGATCTCGCTGCGGAAATGCAGATGATCAACCGCGCCTACATCGAGGTGATGACGGCGGGCGACGCCAAGGGGCGCGTATTCACGTTCCCGATCCCGACCTACAACATCACCAAGGGCTTCGACTGGGACGGCCCGCTCACCGCGGAATTGTTTGCGATGACCGCCAAGTACGGGCTGCCGTACTTCCAGAACTTCGTCAACTCGGATCTCGAGCCGCACATGGTGCGCTCGATGTGCTGCCGGCTGCAGCTCGACCTGAGAGAGCTCCTGAAGCGCGGCAACGGCCTGTTCGGCTCGGCCGAGCAGACCGGCTCGGTGGGCGTGGTGACCCTCAATTGCGCGCGCCTGGGCTATCTGCACCGCGGCGACGAAACGGCGCTGCTCGCACGCATCGACGAGCTGCTCGAGATCGGCCGCACCAGCCTCGAAATCAAGCGCAAGGTGATCCAGCGCCACATGGACGCGGGGCTGTTCCCGTACACCAAGCGCTATCTCGGCACGCTGCGCAACCACTTCTCCACGCTCGGCGTCAACGGGCTGAACGAGATGATCCGCAATTTCACCGGCGGCGCGCTCGACATCACCAGCGAGTGGGGACACGCGTTTGCCTGCCGCGTGCTCGACCACGTGCGCGCGCGCATGGTCGAGTTCCAGGAGCAGACCGGGCACCTGTACAACCTGGAGGCGACGCCGGCAGAGGGCACGACCTACCGCTTCGCCCGGGAAGACCGCAAGCGCTATCCCGGCATCCTGCAGGCGGGCACCGAAGAACTGCCGTACTACACCAACTCCTCGCAGCTGCCGGTGGGCTACACCGACGATCCGTTCGAGGCGCTGGAGCGCCAGGAAGAGCTGCAGGCGAAGTACACCGGCGGCACGGTGCTGCACCTTTACATGACCGAACGCGTGAGCTCGCCCGAGGCGTGCAAGGCGCTGGTACGCCGCGCGCTCGAGCGTTTTCGCCTGCCCTACCTCACGGTGACGCCCACGTTCTCGATCTGCCCGGGGCACGGCTACCTCGCGGGCGAGCACGCCACCTGCCCGCAGTGCGCCGCCGCCTGCGAAGTGTGGACGCGCGTCATGGGCTATCACCGCCCGGTGTCCTCCTTCAACAAGGGCAAGCAGGGCGAGTTCGGCGAGCGCCGCTTCTTCGAGGAGGAGAAATGCTCCGCGTCGGCGGCCTGACGCGGCTCTCAGCGAGCGACTACCCGGGAAAGCTCGCCGCGGTGGTGTTCTGCCAGGGCTGCGCCTGGCGCTGCGGCTACTGCCACAACCCGGAGCTGCAGCCGGCGCGCGGCAAGGCGGAACTGCCTTGGACGCGGGTCGTTTCGTTCCTTGAGCGTCGCCGCGGACTGCTCGACGCCGTGGTATTCAGCGGCGGCGAGCCGACGCTGCAGGCCTCGCTGCGCGAAGCCATGCAGGAAGTCAAGGCGATGGGCTTCCTGGTCGGCCTGCACACCGCGGGGATGGTGCCGCGGCGCCTGGCCGAGGTGCTGCCGCTCGTGGACTGGGTCGGGATGGACGTGAAGGCGCCCTTCGAGGAGCACGAGCGGGTGACCGGTGCGCGCGGCAGCGCCCGCCGCGCGCGCGCGAGCCTGCGGCTGCTGCGCGCCAGCGGCGTCGCCTGCGAGTTGCACACCGTCAGTCGAGCAGGTAGCGCACCAGGTCGCGCACCGGCCTGATTTCGGCGCCGAAAGGCACCGGCTCGGAGCCGCGAAAAAACAGCCCGCGGTCGACGTCGCCGCGCAGCGCGGCGGCGAGGTGATGGTCGATGCAGAACTGCCCCGCCTGCGGCAGCCCGTCGCGCAGGCCGCAGTGCGCGAGGCAATCCCAGGCAAGGGTGCACCGCCGTTGCTTGGCGCGTCTTCTGAGTTGCGGCAATTTGTCGAGATAGGTGGCAAGCCAGGGCGTGCGCACCGCGCGCGCCGGCAGGCCGGCGACGCTCATGAACACCACGATGTCCTCGTCGCGCGCGCCGGCGAGCACGCGCTTGAAATTCGGATGCGCGTCGCACTCCTCGGTCACCGCGAACGGCGTTCCGACCTGGACCGCGGCCGCTCCAGCGGCGAGCGCGGCGCGCGCGCGTTGCGGCGAATTGATGCCGCCGGCCGCGATCAGCGGCACGCGCTCGGCGTCCACGCCAGCGTCGTGCAGCGCGGCGCGGATCTCGGGCAGCACGCGCTCGAAGTCGAAGCGCGGGTCGGCGACTTCCCCCAGGCTCATGGCGCCCAGATGTCCACCGGCATAGCGCGGGTGCTCCACCACGATCGCGTCCGGGACGCGATCCTTGCGCAACCAGCGGCGCGTGATCAGCGACGCGGCGCGCGCCTCCGACACGATCGGTACCAGCGCCACGCGCGGCCAGTCGCGCGCGAGCTCGGGCAGGTCGAGTGCGAGTCCCGCGCCGGCGACGATGGCGTCGGCCCCGGCGGCGCAGGCAGTGCGCACGTAGTCGGGATACTGGGTCACCGCGCGCATCACGTTGACCGCGATCGCGCCGCGGCCACCGCTCGCCTCGCGCGCGGCGCCGATCTCGCGCTCGAGCGCGGTCAGGTTCGCCTGCTCGATGGCCTGCTTGTCGCGCGAGCGCCCGGTAGCCTGCATCAGGTCGGGATGCAGGCGGCGCAGGTCGACGCTCGAGATGGTGCCGACGCAGCCTTCGCGCGCCACCGCGGCAGCCAGTCGGTTCGCCGATACCCCGACGCCCATGCCGCCCTGCACCAGGGGCCGCCCTTCCTTGCCGCCGAGCCGCAGGTTCGTCATTGCACCGACAACGCGCACGACGCCGCGCCGAACCAGGCGAGACTTGCGCGCAACCGCACCACTTCGCCGACGATGAGCAGGGCGGGCGGTTTCACGGTCGCGGCGGCGGCAGCCGCGGGCAGCGTGGCGAGCGTGCCCTCGATCACCCTTTGCTCGGGCAGGGTCGCTTTCTCCACCAGCGCTGCCGGCAGGTCCGGCGCCAAGCCGTGTTCGACCAGGCCCTGGCAGATCGTCTCGAGGCCGCCCACCCCCATGTACACGGCGACGGTCTGCTGCGGGCGCGCGATCGCGCGCCAGTCGAGGTGCACCGCGCCCTTCTTCAGGTGCCCGGTGACGAAGACGCAGGACTGCGCGTAGTCGCGGTGCGTGAGCGGGATGCCGGCGTAGGCGGCAGCACCCGCGGCCGCGGTCACGCCCGGCACCACTTCGAAGCGGATGCCCTGCGCGGCGAGCGCTTCGATTTCCTCGCCGCCGCGCCCGAAGATGAACGGATCGCCGCCTTTCAGGCGCACAACGCGCTTGCCCGCGCGCGCCAGGCGCACCATCAGGGCATTGATTTCGTCCTGGCCGAGGGCATGGTTGTCGTGCTCCTTGCCCACGTAGATGCGCTCGGCGTCGCGCCGTGCCAGGTCGACGAGCGCCGGCGCCACCAAGTGGTCGTACAGCACGACGTTCGCCCGCTGCATGACGCGCAGCGCGCGCAACGTGAGCAGCTCCGGGTCGCCGGGCCCGGCACCGACGAGGCTGACGAATCCATCCGGCGCGCCGCCGGCCGCCTCGCCGGCCAGGGTCTGCTCGAGCCGGCGCGTCGCCGCGTCCTCGGCCCCGGCGAGCATGAGCTCGGCGACGGGGCCGTCCATCACCTCTTCCCAGAAACGCCGGCGCGCCTCGGGATCGGGATAGCGGCGCCTGGAGGCGGCGCGAAAGCGCCCGCCGAGCGCCGAGAGCCGACCAAAGGCAAACGGCACCGCCGCTTCGATCAGCGTGCGGAGCTTGCGCACGAGCACCGGCGAGGTGCCGGCGCTCGAAATCGCGATCTGCAGGGGCGGCCGGTCCACGACCGAGGGCATGATGAAGCTCGAGCGCTTGGCGTCGTCGGCGACGTTCACCGGAATGCGCAGCGCACGCGCCGCGGCCGATACCGCCTCGTTCACCGCCGGATCGTCGGTGGCGGCGATGACGATCTCGGCGCCCACCAGGTCGCCCGGGGCGAAGCGCTTCGCCTCGTGGCGCACGGCGCCGAGTAGCGTCAGCTCGCTCAGGCGCGCACAGAGCTCAGGCGCCACGACCGTCACGCGCACGCGGGAGCGCAGCAGCGCCTCGGCCTTCAGCACGGCGACCGGGCCGCCGCCCACCACCACGCCGGGCTTGCCGTTCAGATCTAGAAAGGCGGCGAAGTAGGCGCGGTCCGCAGGCGGCACGATGCTCATCGCCCTGACTCTATGGGCCTTGCGGGCCGCGGCATTGATCTAGGTTAAGTCTCGTGCGCCACCCTGCGGCACTCTTGCGGCATGCGCCGGATGCCAATCGTGCTTGCGCTCGCCGCGGCTTTCACGGCGGCGGCGGCCGATCCCGCGCCCGCGCGCCGCAGCGAATTGCTGCACCTCGTGCGCCAGGATTGCGGCGCGTGCCATGGTCTTACTTTGAAAGGCGGCCTCGGGCCCTCGCTCGAACCGGCGGCGCTCGCCGAAAAGGACGCGGAGCAGTTGCGCTTGGTCATCCTGTACGGCCGGCGCGGCACGCCGATGCCGCCGTGGAGCCCGTACCTCTCGGATGCCGAAGCGCGCTGGATCGTCGAGCAGCTGAAGACCGGGCTGCCGCAATGAGGCCACTGGCCGCCGCCGTGCTGTCGCTCGCACTGGCGGCGTGCGCTTCGCCGGCGATTCGCGGCACCGGCGACCTCGGCCTGGTGGTCGAGCGCGCCTCCGGGCGCGTCATGCTCATCGAGACCACCGGCCGCACCGCCTTCGCGCGCGTTGCGGGCCTGGGCGATCTGTCGCACGCCTCGGCGGTGTTCTCGCGCGACGGCCGCTATGCCTATGTCTTCGGGCGCGATGGCGGCCTCTCCAAAGTGGATCTGCTGCGCGCGCGCATCGAGCGCCGCGTGATCCAGGCGGGCAACTCCATCGGCGGCGCCATCTCGCAGGATGGACGCCTGGTGGCGGTCGCCAACTACACCCCCGGCGGCATCCGCATTTTCGATGCGCGCACGCTCGAGCCGCTGTCCGAAGTGCGCACCGGCGCCAAGGTGGTCGGCATCGCCGACGCGCCCGGCAACCGCTTCGTCTTCAGTCTGTTCGAGGCGGGCGAGATCTGGATCGTCGACGCCACCGACCCGCGCCGCCCCGGCGTGCAGAAGATCAGCGGCGTCGGCAAGCAGCCGTACGACGGCTTCATCACGCCCAACGGCCGGCACTACATCGCCGGACTGTTCGGCGAGGATGGCCTCGCGCTCGTCGACCTCTGGTCGCCGCAAGCCGGGGCGCGGCGCATCCTCGACGGCTACGGCCGCGGCGAGGAGCCGCTCCCCGTGTACAAGATGCCGCACCTGCGCGGCTGGGCGGTCGCCGGGCGCTACATCTTCCTGCCGGCGGTCGGCCGCCACGAGGTGCTGGTGCTCGATAGCGTCACCTGGACCGAAGCGGGGCGCATCGCGGTGCACGGCCAGCCGGTGTTCGCGGTGGCGCAGCCGGGCGGCCGACGCGTGTGGGTAAACTTCGCCTTCCCGCGCAACGACGTGGTGCAGGTCATCGACGTGGCGGCGATGCAGGTGGTGAAAGAGCTGCGCCCCGGGCGCGCGGTGCTGCACATGGAATTCACGCCGCGCGGCGAGCAGGTCTGGATTTCGTCGCGCGACGACGGCGCGGTGCTGGTGTACGACACCGCCACCTATGCCGAGCTGGCGCGGCTGCCGGCCGAGAGCCCGAGCGGCATCTTCCTCACCTCGCGCGGCGCGATGACCGGATTGTGAGATGCTCGACGCGAACGGCTTCAGCCTCCTCAACGCCTGGCAGCGCGGCTTCCCGCTGGTGCCGCGGCCCTACGCCGAGATCGCGAAATCCAGCGCGCTGGACGAGGACGGGGTGATCGCCGGGTTCGGGCAGTTGCAGTCGCAGGGACTCATCGACCGCATCGCTCCCGTGTTCCGCCCCAACATGGTCGGCGCGAGCACGCTCGCAGCCATGGCGGTGCCGGCCGAACGGCTGGACACCGTCGCCCTGCAGGTGAGCAGCCACGCAGGGGTGAACCACAACTACGAGCGCGAAGGCGATCACAACCTCTGGTTCGTGGCTACAGCGCCCTCGGCTGCGGCGCTGCAGGACCTGCTATCGCGCATCGAGCGCGAGACCGGGCTCAAGGTGCTGGGGCTGCCGCTGATCGAGGAATTCCACATCGATCTGGGCTTCGATCTGCAGGACCATTCGGTGCCGCGCGCAGCGCCGCAGGGGCCGCTGGTGCCATTGAGCGGGCCGGAGCAGCGCCTGGCCGCCCGGCTCGCGGCGGGACTGCCGCTCACGCCACGCCCGTTCGCCGCCTTCGAACTGCCCGAGGCACTGGTGATCGGCGCGCTCGAGCGCTGGCTCGCTGCCGGGGTGGTACGCCGCATCGGCGCGGTGGTCCGGCATCGCCCGCTCGGCTACGAAGCGAACGCCATGGTGGTGTGGGATGTGCCTGACGAACACGTGGGCGATGCCGGCCGCCGGCTCGCCGCGGATGCGGCGGTGACCCTGTGCTACCGGCGCGCGCGCGCGCTGCCCGACTGGCCGTACAACCTGTACTGCATGGTGCATGGACGCGAGCGGGCGCGCGTGACGCAGGTGATCGAGCGCCTGCGCGCGCAGCACGAGCTCGCGGCGGTGCCGCACGCGGTGTTGTTCAGCAAGCGCTGCTACAGCCAGCGGGCCGCGCATTATGGATGAGCTGGAGCGCGCGATCGTCAACCGCCTGCAAGGCGGCTTTCCGCTGTGCGCGCGGCCGTTCGCGGCCGCGGCGCGGGAGCTGGGCGCAGACGAGGCCACGCTGATCGCGACGCTGCAAGGCATGCTCGATGCGGGCACGCTCACGCGCTTTGGCCCGATGTACGACGCCGAGCGCCTAGGAGGCGCGTTCACGCTGTGCGCGATGAGCGTGCCGGCCGCGGATTTCGAGCGCGTCGCCGCGCTGGTGAACGCGCACCCGGAGGTGGCGCACAATTACGAGCGCGCGCACCGGCTCAACATGTGGTTCGTACTCGCCACCGCCTCGCGCGCGCAGATCGCGCCGGTGATCGCCGCCATCGAGGCCGAGACCGGCTGCACGGTGCTCGACCTGCCGCGCGACCAGGAGTATTTCGTGGAGTTGAGGCTTCCCGCGTGAACGCGCTGGACGAACGGATCGTGCGCGCCACCCAGGCCGGGCTGCCGCTCACCGCCGAGCCCTGGCTCGCGGTCGCCGCCGCGGTCGGCATTTCGCAGGAGGAATTGTTCGCGCGGCTCGAGGCGATGCTCGCCGATGGCCGCCTGCGGCGCATCGGCGCGGTGCCCAACCACTACGCGCTCGGCTACACGGCGAATGCCATGTCGGTATGGGACGTCGCCGACGAAGCCGTGGACGCGCTGGGCGCCGAGGTCGGCGCCCTGCCCTTCGTCAGCCACTGCTACCGCCGGCCGCGCCGGCTGCCGCAGTGGCCGTACAACCTGTTCGCCATGGTGCACGGCCGCAGCAGGGCCGAGACCGGGGCACACATCGCCGCGATCGGCGAGCTGCTCGCGCCGGCGCTGCGCGCAGGCGACGTCCTGTACAGTACGCGCATCCTGAAGAAGACCGGCCTCAGACTCGCCTGACATGTTCCGCGTTTCCCGCTTCATGCACGAGATCCTGCGCCCCGGCCCGGTGCGCCGCGCCGCGCCCACTGTGCCGGTGGTGATCTGGAA
>Ga0224512_10003864_pt1 | contig 12976 bp, 14 predicted proteins | sample SF_May12_sed_USG_4_FD_169103 | JGI IMG/M metagenome (GOLD analysis project Ga0224512, IMG submission 169103) | Sediment microbial communities from San Francisco Bay, California, United States - SF_May12_sed_USGS_13 | ecosystem: Environmental > Aquatic > Marine > Sediment | place: USA... | reverse complement strand
ACGGGTAGAAAACAGGCCTTAGTACCCGCACCCGTCGCAGCCGTCATTCACGCCGATCACCAGACGGCTCGTTTAATAAAGTAAACTTCGACGATATACGCGAATGTTGCGAGCGAGCGCTCGCGGTTAGCATTCACCCTATTCAGACTATCAAGAAAGTCAGCCCCAAAATGGAATCAATCAGTTTGCTTGTGATGGGCTTCGTCACGGCTGTTCTTGTAGCCTTGAGCATCGCGGTATTTTTTCTGTTCCGAAGAACACGGAAGACCACCAGTTCGACGTCTGTTCATTCGACGATTGAAGGAATGCGCGCAGTCGGCGACTTATCAGTATTCAAGGTTTATACGAAGGAAATCGTGACGGAGCTTGACCATAGCTGGGGAGACTTTGGCAAGAAGTACCTTGACTGGATTTACTCCAGCAAGAAAATGGCGATGATTTTCGAGTTTGAGATTGAGTTCCGGTACGACCTCAGGACACGAGACTTTGAGATCATCGAGACAGGCGCCGGCGCCTACATCCTGCGCATGCCCCCCTGTTTCCATGAGATCAATATTCGTAATATCGAGTTCTATGACGAGCAGAGAAGCAGGCTCCTCCCATGGCTGTTACCAGACCTTCTGAATAGCTTTTTAGGTGTGGGATTTACCGAAGAGGATCGAAATAAACTTGTTTCAGCTGCGAGCAACCATGCCAAAGGACGTGCGAACGCCATGATTGACAAGCTGTCCTCGGAGGTCGAAGCCTCGGCAAAACAGACACTGCACGCGATAGGACGGTCATTCGGTGCTCAGAGCCTGACTTTTGTTTTTAAGCCCACTGGCGAATCTAGGAGCCATGTGAGCATCGGCGAACAAGTAAAAGCAGCAGCTTAGTTCAGCACTCTCACACATCCCGCTTCGGCGGGGTTTGTTTGTGATGGATCTGCCCACTTACTTGAACGTCTGCTTTGGAACGAAAGCAGAAACTCGTTCAATGTCCGCATCCGGCCAATTGTTGCCTTTCCTCGAATGAGTCTACGCTCGCAGTCTGGTAAGGTGCGGTTGGTCCATTTAGCTACACCGTGCGCCCGGAAATGCCACCGTAGATTGGACTTTCCGGGCCGATATCGGGGTTCAAGACGCGTAACGCCCGTACGTATCAAGTCTCGTCGGTCGACTTGACGACACGGTCGTGATCGCGTTGCCTGGTAGCTCGACCCGGCGACCGGTGTCCTGAAGCCCGCGCCTGACGTTGACCCGAGAGCGTGAGTCCAGAGGCTCAATTTTGCCGCGCGCCACGGCCCAACAATGTTGCCGACGCGGGACATCGATGCAGCTGTGCGGCCGAGAATTTATCTCGTGAAGGGAGATCCAGATGAAGCAATTCGTGTCCGCGCTTGTGCACGCGCTCATGCTCGCCGCTACTTTGGTGCTGCCAATGTTGGGAGCTGCGCACGCCGACTCGGTTTACCTGAAAAACGGCGACCGCATCAGCGGCAAGGTGAAACACATGGACAACAAGTACCTCGAGATCAAGTTGTCCTACGCCAAGGAGGGCGTGATAAAACTCGAGATGGCCGAGGTGGTCTCAATCGAGACCGACGGGGAGGTCAGTGTAATGCTTGGTGATGGGACACTAACTAAGGCGCGGATCGAGCGTGCGCCCGAGGGCGGCGTTATTTTGCAACGGCCGGGTGACATTTCGCCGGTGACGATTCCGCTAGCGCAGCTAGCGTACATCGAACCCAACGCCGCAGAGTCCGGCGTCGGCGTGGACTGGAGCGGCCGCGTGATCCTGGGCATCACCGACGCGAGCGGAAATACCGACACGCGCGACGCTTACGTCGAGGCAGACCTCAAGGCGGCCGCGAAGGCATGGCGGTGGACCACGGACGCGCGCGGCAAGCGCTCGGAAAGCGAAGGCACTACGACTGCGAACAACTGGCTCAATGGATCATCGACGACAAGCTGCAGTTCTACCACGAGAGCGAAGGATTCGCCGATCCCAAGGGCGACGAGGGCTACGTCGTCCATGCCAAGACCGGATTGCGAGCACCGATCATTGACAACCTGACAGCCAACTTCCAGGTCAATCTGGACTACAACAGCGATCCCGGACCCGGGATCAAGTCGACGGACAGAACGGTGATATTGGGCCTGGGATACACGTTTTAACGCGCGATATCAGCCCGGAAAGTCCAATCTACCGTAGGGGTTCTAGTCGCGCAGGTGCAACTCTAGGGTAAAAGGGCAGCTTCCCGAGCCACGTACGTAGCGTGGATCGGGAAGTGTCCGCTTTGGCCGAAAGCGGACACTGCCTGTCAGATCAGATCGGAACGACTACATCTAACGACCCATCACTCTTCGGTCGTCAGTCGCCACCCGTCACCCGTCACTAGATTGGACGTTACTCGCCCCGGTAGACACTGTCCGCGCGCCGGTTCTCGGCCCACGACGCTTCGTCATTGCCGGTTCCACGCGGTTTCTCCTCGCCGAAGCTCACGGTCTCGATCTGGCTGCCGCGCGCGCCGAGCAGCTGCATCATCTTCCGGACAGCGTCCGCCCGGCGCTGGCCAAGCGCAAGATTGTACTCGCGGCTGCCGCGCTCGTCGGCATTGCCCTCGATCCGCATCGCCGCGCCACTGTTCTGCTGCAGGTAGCGGGCATGGGCGGCAACGATCGGCTTGAACTCGTCCTTGACCAGGTTCGAATCAAAATCGAAATAGACGCTGCGTTTGGACAGGATGTTGTTCGGATCCTTGAGCGGGCTGCCGGCGAACGACTTGTCCGTCAGCGGCTGGCTCTCGGCCGGCTTCACCGCGGGGCGGTCCACCGACTCCGCGGCCTTTCGATCCTCAACGGCTGCACCGTCCTGCTCTTCCGGCGCCGTAGCGCACGCCGCAGCCAGTCCCAGCATCAACACGCTCAGCAAAAGTCTTTTCATTGCCTCACTCCTCGTCTCGTGAACATCATGATGGTTCATTCTGCAAAGGCCCCCAACCCGGCTCTCGCACATCACCGATACCTGCGGTCAAAGAGGGCAAAAGAACCGCGCGGGTCGTGAAACCATGCGCAGTATTTACCGTTATCCAGCAGGAGAAGGCCACCCCGGATGCGGTTTTCTTTATACCCGCTTTCTGAGAAATGCCCTGTTAAGTACCGCACAGACCCCGCTTCGGCGAGGTTTTTGTTTGGGGCGTGGGCCGGATGGCCATAAGGCGAGAAGACAAGCGTCCCCAACATAAATCCTGCTGCCGTTATTCTCGTGACAAATTCACGCCGAGACATTACCGCCTGACGAATATTGGCTACTACGACGCGCTCGACAACGGCGCCCGTCACCCGTCACTTTTCTCTGGGATCATGCAACTCCGCATCCGGAGCCTGGTAAGCCCCTGACCGGATCTGCTTCACCAGGTTGGCGAGAGCGAGCGCAGCGTTGTTGACCTCGGCGAAGAGGTCCTGGTCCTGGTCGAGGTCATCATGGCTCGTGGCATAAGGCTGATACCAGCCGATCCAGGTGTCGATCAGGGCGGTCGAGCCGGCCGAAATCATCTCCATGTCGGTCAGCCAATCGGTGAGCATGCGGCGCAGGTTTTCCGGCCCGGCGGCGTCGCCGTGGGCCACGACCGAAAACGCGCGCCCTGCAAGATGCTTCGGGTAGCTCCACCCCTTCAACTCGAGCTCCTTGGCGAGCTGCGGATTCTTGCCGCGCGTCGTCGTCGGATCCGGGTTGCCGCCGTCCGCGCAGACCAGCCGGTCGATCATGAGCTTCAGGCTCGCCGGCGCCTGATACCAGTGCACCGGACACAGGATCATGACGCCATGCGCCGCGACCCAGCGCGGGTAGATCTCGCTCATCCAGTCCTCCACCTGTCCCAGGGCGTGATTCGGGTAACAGGAGCAGGGCCAATGGCACAGGGGCTGGGCGGTCGATACGCACGCCTTGCACGGATAGATCACCTTGAGCGGCTCGTCGGCGAGCGTCGAGAGGTCGAGGAAATCCACCTCGTGGCCCGGCAGCGCCTCGATCGCCTTCTGCGCGTACTGTGCAAGACGCCGCGTCTTCGAGATTTCGCCCGGGCATGTGTGCTCGCTGCGAGTCGAGCCGTTGACGATCAGGATGCGCGTCGGTGCTTTCGTGTCCTTCTGACGTTTTTCTGCGGCCTGGATGCGCGCCCGCGTCTCGAGCCATTCGGCGGCGAGCGCAAAGCCCGGCTCGGCGAAGCCGGTTCCCGCCGGGTCCGTGCGCGGGGACTTCCGGTAGCGGATATACCCATCCCACGCCTTCTCGAAGACTTTTTCCAGCTCCTGACGCACGTCTTCGAAGGCCGGATCGTAAAAGCGGGCAAAGAAGCGCTGCCGAAATTGCTCCCGCGTGAGGGGAACGTATTCGCTCTGTTTTCGTACTGACGGTCCGGCCATTTCTTAGCTCCTTATCAGATGCGGATGCGGCGGCACTGACGCGACCGACATGATACGCCGGCTATGTTCCCACGGAGGTAGAACAAATGGGGACACCAATTCAATACCTTCGGTGGCAGCGAAGATAGCGATGGATCAGTCAGCAAGATTTTGGCACAAAATTGCCGAACGCTTTTCGAAACGGCCCATTGCTGATGAAGCCGCGTATCAAAAAAAACTGCAGGCCACACGCGAATACCTTCGTCCGGACATGGAGGTATTAGAGTTTGGCTGCGGAACGGGATCGACAGCCAGCACTCATGCGCCCTGCGTGAAACATATTCATGCGATTGATATCTCATCAAAGATGATTGAAATCGCCCAAGGCAAAGCTGATGCAGAGAATATCGAAAATGTCACTTTTAGAAGCTCGTCCATCGATGAATTCTTACCACAAGAGAAATAACGGACGATCTTGACATACCATATATAATATAGCCACAATATGGCATGTGGCGGATCGAGGAGCACCGGCGCGTTGACAAGCAGTTGGATTCGGTGCCGCGTGAAATCCTGAAGCGGTACGAGAAGTGGAAGGACATAGCCGTGATCTCAGGGCCTCCTGGCCTACGCCTGATCAAGGGGTTTCATGATGAAGCCCTGTCAGGCGAATGGGCCGGCTATCGCTCTTCTCGGCTCGGGCTGAAATACCGGGTCCTATATCGTGTCGTCGCGAAAGACCAGCTCTTCCAGGTTGTCTCGATCACTGCCCATGATTACCGGAGACCCTAAAGATGAAACAGTACCGTCCTGCGAAGAAGCGGATTGAAGTCTCGGTTGGGGAGTCGGTGCGGATCGTGCGTGAGCTTCAGGCTTTGAGCCAGAACCAGCTTGCTCGTCTGACAAGAATCCCGCAGGCCACCATTTCTGCGATCGAGAACGACCGCGTAAGCCTGGGTGTGGAGCGAGCGAAGGTTCTTGCCAAGGCGCTGAAGTGTCACCCCGCCGTGCTCGTATTCCCTGGATGGGACGCAACCGAGAAGACTGCCGCATAACCATCGGTTGCTATGCGACGCCAAAGTTCCCCCGAATTAGTTGACACTTTGGGCTAACAAGCCCGGAGGTGTCAGATCGCAAGAGCAGGGCCTCGTAAGGTGGCGAGTTATGGTGATCGGTTCAAGGCGACTGCGGTCAAGCTCTCCAGCCCCCGTACGACTCAGGACGGGAAAGCACTTGGGTCAGGATCTCTTTGGCCAGGATCCGAAGGTGCTACCGGTTTCTTGGGTGCCGCGTGGCGCGCGCGCTCGAACGCCTGCCGGCACCCCTCACTGCCATCGGCGGGGACATTGGCCGACTTGAGCCAGGCATTAGCAAACTCGTGAATGGGTGCAAACAGACGCAGCGGCACTGTGATGAATGATGCAGGCGCCGCCTCGACTCGCGGCGCCTCCATCGTCCCGGCCAACGCAACGGTCGGCGCGACGGTGAAAAGTTGCGGATTCTTGGCGTTCGGCGATAACCGCCCGGACAGCCGCCGTGTTCCGACATTCATCTCCAACTCGCCAATGATGCGCACGCGCGTCGTGTCCGCGAAGAACGCCTCGCTGCGCACGACGCCGTCATTGAGATTGAATCGGGCCACTGCACAATTGAGCCTCGATTCCGTGCTGGGATCGAGGCTGCTCCGAACGATATAGAGCAAACCGGTTCCCCAGTAATCGGCGGCGCCGAGTTCTATACCGCGCGGATAGACTGCCAAATCGGCGTGGCCCTCCGCATCCGCGAATAGGGGCTGCGACAACGCCCCAGCGGCAAGATCAAGCGAGAGATCGAGCGTGCCTTCCATTGGCGTCTTCGGCTTGAGGGTTTCCGCGAGCGGCCCGTATTCAAATCCCTCCGTGAGGATGCGCACGCGAAGCCGCGGCCGGGATCGGCTCGTTTCGAAACGCAGGTCCGCCTGCGCCGTACCGCCCTTCAAGTGCGTATCGTGCAGCTCGACGTGCAGATCGCCGCCGGCTAGCGCCGACTCGATCCGAAGGGCTGCATAGTCCTTACCCTCAGAATACAGCGCGGCGATGTCGAGCGTTATCGTCGCATCGAAGGCTCGCAGCAAGCGCCGTAGCCGATCGATCCGCTGCTGCTCGGTCAGCGCCTCCGACCGTACCGCACCCTTATCCGGTTTCGCCTCCTTGCCGATGCCTGGCAATTGGTGCAGGCCGAGATCCTCAACGTGCAGCACGGGCGCACGAAGTTTCGCAGCGTAGGCGGGCCGGGCACCGCTCTGTTTCACGCTGATCGCGCCAAGAACTTGGCTTTTCCCGAATTTCACATCGACATCTGATGCGCGAATGGACGTCTGCGCGATGACGATGTTTGCCGCTGCGGAAAAAGCCCCGACGTCGGGGAGTCGCGCGGCGGTCAGCGGAAACCGGTCCAGTCGCTCGCCCGACAGGCTCGCCCGAAACGCGCCGGTTCCTGCCATCGTCAGTTTTCCGGACGCTTCAATGCGCGTCCCTCCCAACGATGCGCGAAGCGTCGCCGGAAGCTCGTCCTTCAGCCGCGCGAATTCGGTCAAACGGGCGGTTTCGATCGACACATCGAACGGCATGCCTCCCGCGGTACCGCGCGCCGCAAGTCCGGCGGACTGGCCTTCCGCCACTTTTGCCGTCGCCGAAAACTCGGCAGCACCGGTGAGGCCGGGAACGAACTGGTGCACGTTCTCGAGCCGTCCCCGCTCGATGATGGCTTCGGCCGTCGCGCTCCCCAACAGCTCACCCAGCTTGACACCCGTACCGCGCGCACTTGCTCTTACCTTTCCCGCGCGCAGAGCCGGCCCTTTGTAGCCGACGTCGGCCAGCACCGCGCCGAGGTCGGCATTATGCGTCGTGGCGCTTAGTTCAAGGGTCGGCCGCGCGCTGCGGAAATCCGCTGAAACCTCACCAGCCACCGCCGCGCCGTTCCAATTGAACGCAAAGCGCGTGGGTGGAAGCGCGCCGTCGCGAGGCGCGGCGTCGACGCGCACGCGACGCAGCGTTTCCCCAAAGACTCGCGCCACACCGGCTGAAAGCTCGAGATCCAGATCCGGCAGGCGCACTTTCGCGGGCAGCACGTCCCTTGCCAGCGGATCGGCCGGCGCCTTTTTCCCCGCCCCTGGGGCAAGTGTTGCCAGCTCGGTCACATCCACAGTCTTGAGCGCAAGCTTCACGCCATCCGGGCGCTTCCCGTCCAGGGCGAGTGAAACCGTCCCGGCGCCCCCTGTGCGGCCGAGGCGAATCCGATCGAGTTTGACAGTTGCGAGGTTTTCAGAAAACGAGAGCCGGCCCTTTGCCCCGAACGCAAGCGTCGCGTCGGCCGCAAGTCCCAGCGCATTGACGAACGGACCGATGGGGTTGGCGCTCGCGTCGAACTGGAGCGCGCCCGTCGTGCTCGGCCCCTTCAACACGACGTGGCCCTTGGAGGTAAGCTTCGCACCCCTGCAAGACGCATTGAGCTTGAGCGGCCAGCGCGCTCCGTCAAGCAGCGACTCCAGCGTACCGCCCGAGACCTTCATCGAACAGGGCCGGCCGCTGAGCTTGCCTTTCACCTCGGCCCGCGCTGAGCGCCCCTGCGCGACCTCGACTTGAGCGGAGTCCAGATAGACCTCGGTGGGGCGTGCGCCCCGGTGCGCCCACGTGAAACGCACATCCCGCGAGTCCAGTTTCATCTGAATCGACTTGGCCAGCTCCTGCGTGCTCGTGCCCACCCCCTTCAGGTCGAAACGAAGACCGCCGAGTGTGCCGGACAGTCGGCCAGGGCGTGAAGCGCCGGGTAGCTTTTCGGTCGAGAACCGACCGCCCGTAATGCGCATCGTCAACACCCGCTTTGGCTCGCGCGCAGAATAATCAATCTTTGCCGTGGTCCGCATACCCAGGACATCGCCCCCAGCGCGAAACGCCAGCACGCCGTCGGCTATACGGCTCTCCACCACGGTATTGGTTAGATCCTCGAACCAGAACAAGCCGCTGTACTCCGCCACCGCAACTTTTCCGTCCACATCGATTCGGTGCGCCAGCGCATCAACCAATTCGACATAGTGTTCGAGCCAGTTTGCGCCGAGCCCCGATCCAGCCGCAGAGGTGAACGGACGCAGGTTCACGCGCTCGCCGGAAAGATCGTAAACGAGCCGGGCCCGCGCACCGCCCCAATTGAACCCGACGCTGCCGGCCACCGACCCTGTGCCCAAACGAAACGCCAGATCACTGACCGACGCCTCGGCGCCCGTCAGACGCAACCGGCCGCGCGCATCGAGCTTACCTGCCTCCTTCGCCGGCAGGCCGACCGCGCCGAGTGCCTTATCGGCGTTCTCGGCCGTGAGCTCGAACTTCCCCTCAAGCGCTGCATCGGCTAGCACGTAGTTGCCGTTTACCTTGAGGCGCGCGTTGGACAATTCAATCGCCGCCTGAAGCGGGATCGATTTCGCAGACGCCAGCAAGTCGGCGAGCGACGCGCTGCTCGCCTCGAACGCGAGCGTCCTACCCTCTGATGACAATGTTCCGCGCGCCGTCGCTGGCTCGCGCTCGCCGAGCGTGCCGTCGAAGCCTTTGACCGCGAATCGCAAGGGTTCCGCCCGGCCCTGCCCTTGGTAGCTCACGTCGACGGATGCAATTCGGAGCCGGCCAATGCCCGCAAACGTGACCGGTGAAGTGCCCCCGGAAGTGGCGAATAGCGGCGCCCAATTGCCTCGCCCGTCGGCAGCGCGCACGAGTCTCGCTTCCAAGCGTTCGCCCGTAATGTCATCGAGCTTGACCGCGCCGCGCAGCAGCGCGACCAAATCGATCCGTACGCTTGGGCGGGTGCCGCGCGCGAGCGGCAGCGCGCTGGGGTCCAACGGATCGGCCAGGATCAGCGCCCCGGCCTCCGCGCTCGAGACCAACCCCGTCCGCAGTTTCAGGGGCCCTTCAAACCGCGTCGGGACGCCAAAGGCCTTGCTCAGCAGATCCTCGAGAGGGGCGCGCACGAACTTCCCTGGAAGCGGAATGCCAACCACAAACAGCACCGCCAGGAGGACAAGCAGCGCAACCAACAGGCCGCCTGCCCCGAGCAGCAGGCGCAGGGCCGCGCGCCGTTTGGGCGGCGCTGCGGAAGGGGTCGAATGAGAATCGGGGGGCAACGGAATTAGCGGACCACGCTGAGCTTGAGCCCCAGTATACCGATGACGATCAGCCCCACGAAGAACCACCGAAGCAAGGTCGCTGCTTCGGCGAAGAGCAGGATCCCGAGCACGAATGTCCCCACCGCGCCGATGCCGGTCCACACGGCATACGCTGTTCCCATGGGGATGGTCCGCTGCGCATAGAGCAGCAGCCCGCCGCTCACCGCCATGCAGACGATCGCGAACGCGATCCAGCCCTCGTGCATGCCTTTATCGGTCCAGCCGAGCTTGAGCCCGACGGGCCAGCCCCATTCGAATACGCCGGCGATGAAGAGAGAGATCCAGTCCATTTCTTACCCCAGATGCGTGATAGGTGATCGGTGATGGGTGACGAGGGATGAGTGATGAGTGATGAGTGATGAATACAGAATGATGAATGATAAATCAAGCTACGTCAGCGCACCCGTCACGTCCTTACGGGTAGCAACTCCGATTTTATCTGGCACAACGTCTCCAAAGCCATTCTCCGGAAACGACCCGCAGCATTTTGATCGCCCCGCAGCTTCGGGCTCGGCTTCCTTGAGACCCCACCTCGCAGTGACGCCGTTGCCGTTTCCCTAGCCTTCGGCTCTGCAAAAACCTGGCTGTCGGACTCCCACCGACATAGTTACGTGCCATGCCCGGCACACACGTTTCGGCTAACGCGCCGCCCGCTTGCGGGCGTTCGCCGTTGAGCTGGCGGCTAAACGTGATCTCTTCTCATGCAAGCGCCCCGACACATATTTATGAAGGACACTAGCAATTAGCGTTTGGTAGGGAACACCTTCTTCATACGCCCGTGCCTGAATGTCCATAAGATCGGCCGCCGAAAGGCGAATGTTTACGCGTCGGCTCTTAACAAAGGTTGCGCGCGCGGCGTCGCGAAACGCAGCGAGCTGCGCCTTTGTCGGACGCACGGAAACTAATGCACCCTTTTCATAGGCCCCGAGTATTTCTCGTTCGTAACGGTCAAGCTTTCTCATCTGGATCATCCATTCCTAAATAATCACGCGTTGCCTTCCGGCTCGGAATGACGGTCTTCAAGACGTAGTGCTCCTTTTCCTCAACCGATGGAACGAGGAAAACATACTCACGATAGGCAACGACCAGCACTACCTGTCCCGGATAACGCCTTTGGTTCGGGTGGACCAGAATGTCCTTGAGCCCACCTTCCTCAACCGCGAGAACGATCTCCTCAAAAGAGATGCCGCGCCCCGTCTTCAGGCACGCGTTCTTATCCGGGTCCCACCGAAACGGCGTCACACTTACAGTGTAGCTGAATGTGTGCCTTTTGTCATCAGAGACCTGGTCAGCGGCTGTTCACGTCTAAGGTTCGCGTCGATGGCGCGCGCCGCCGTTGCGCGTTGACATCAAACGCGTGGTTAGATAGCTTATCGGTAGACATCCCTCCGATATGGCGTTCAGACGTCAAAACGTCAAGACATCCCAAAGCCATCTAACATCCCTATCACCCGCGCAAGCGAGGCAGGGCGACGCGCGCGGGCGTCAGTGTGGATTGGGTGGTTATACCGCAACGTCGACGTAATCGACGCGGCTGGATGGCTGGGGAATAGGGGCGCCGTCCTCTCAAAGCCCGGCAAGGTGAAATTCAATCGCCTCGCGAAGGACCTTCTCGGTATCCTGAACCGTGGTACCCGTTGCGACGCAACCCGGAATATCGGACACGTAGCCGGAAAAATTGTTTTCCGTTTTTTCAATCACGATCGCGTAGCGCATATTGACCTCACTGCTTGAGCCCGGACTGCTTCAGGATACTATTCAGAGTGCCAGGCGCCAAATAGCCATCAAGGGTCGCTACCGCCGGTTGATCGCGAACTTTCCCGGGCCGATCAGTGACACCGCAATTGCGGTAAACAGGAAAAAGCCCTGCAGTTCCAGTGCCCAGCCGCCGGACTTGCCGAGGTCCGCCAGTTGCGAGCCATGCGCAAGCGCGATGGCAACGACCATGGTGAAGGCCATGATCAGTGCGCCGATGCGTGCATAGAACCCAAACAGTACCAGCAGCGGCGCTAGGACTTCGCCAACGAGTACGCCGTAGGCAAAGAAAGCAGGCAACCCGTGGCTCTGTAGCATGCTCTCGATACCGCTTACGCCATAGCGCAGTTTGGCGATGCCATGAAACAGCATCAGAATGCCCAGCGTCAATCGTAGGACCAATTTACCAAGGTCGTCGTTCACAGCCGTACTCCGTTTGTCATCGGTTGATTCAGTTCACGCGGCCAAAATCGCTCTCATACAGCGCATCGAGACGAGCAAGCGTTTGCGCCGACAGCGGCCCCATCTCAGCCGCGTGCAGCGCCTCGTCGATATGATGCAGCTCCGCACTGCCGATCACGGCACAGGAGATATCCGGGTTCGACAGCACAAAGCGGAGCGCGACCTGCCCGCGTGTTCCTTGATCAGGGCCGATCGCGTCGAACACGGCCTTCGTCTTGCGTTCCTCTTCGGCGGCGCTCGTGTCCGCGGTGAGAATGCTCTCGCGCCCCGTCCGCTCATCCGTGGCAATGATCCCGGCGGCAAAAATACGAATTGCCATCACCGCGACACGGTTCTCGCGGCAGGCCTCGATGATGCCGCCCAGGTTCTGCCCGGTCCACGCCTTGGGCATGCTCCGGCCCGCGCTGGGATTGAGCAGGTTGTAATAGACCTGTGCGGAATCGAACCGCCCGCTCCGGATCACCTCGCACACGCATGCGGCCTCGCCGAGGCCGGTAATGCCCAACTGGCGGATCAGCCCCTTTTCGCGCAGCCGGTCGAGCCCGTCGGCCACGCCGTTCCTGCCCAGGATCTGCTCGACCGTCATCACCCGGCCGCCGGGCTTCGACCCGATCCGATTGTGGAGCTGCAGCAGGTCGACCGATGAACGCTTGAGTCGGGCGAGGCTTGCCATCAGGCGCTCCTCGATCTGCACCGGGATGTCTTTTAGATTCTCCACATCGAGATTGAACTTGGTTGAGAGGTGCGGCGTCGCCCCGGCGTCGGGCAGCAGCCAGCCGAGCGCTTCTTCCGACTTGCCGTTGCCATATTGCGCGGCCGTATCGATCCAATTGATCCTGCCGGCGATCGCGCGGCGGATCGCTTCCCGCTTCGTCGCGTCGTCTTTGTGAATGAGAATGCCGCCGACGCTGCCGGCGCCGAAAATGATTTCCGAGACCTTGATGCCGCTGCGGCCGAACGTACGGTGTTTCATAGAGTGTCCCCGATTCGTGGGCAAGATCACATTGATCCCGGTTTCCGTTATTCTATCCCGGGCACGGGAAGTAGCTCGCTGATTAAAGGGGGCAGTGACATGACATTCGACGCAATCTGTCGCTCAGTCGCGCTTGCGGTGCTCGGCATGACGGCCGCCGGACCGGGAGCGCCGTTGAAGCTCGCCGGCTGAACAGGGCCGCGCAAGGAG
>Ga0224512_10003863_pt1 | contig 12977 bp, 11 predicted proteins | sample SF_May12_sed_USG_4_FD_169103 | JGI IMG/M metagenome (GOLD analysis project Ga0224512, IMG submission 169103) | Sediment microbial communities from San Francisco Bay, California, United States - SF_May12_sed_USGS_13 | ecosystem: Environmental > Aquatic > Marine > Sediment | place: USA... | reverse complement strand
CGGCGCCAATGTCTGGGCGCCGCATCAGGTGCCCGGCCTTGGCGCCGAAGTGCAACTCATCACCTTCGATCCCCGCGGCTGCGGCCGGTCATCGGCGCCCGAAGGCGTCTACACCATCGAACAGATGGCCTGCGACGCGGCGGCACTGCTGGAACATCTCGGCATCGCGAGCGCCCATGTACTGGGCCATTCCATGGGCGGGCGCATTGCCCTGGCGATGGCGCTCAACCACCCGGGCCGGGTCCATAGCCTGATCCTGGCGGCCAGCGGCTCGGGCCCGGCGATCCGCTCGGGCGAGGAATGCATTCCCGGCTTGCCGTTCCGGATGGTCGACGAGTTGGTGGAATACGGCTTCGAGAAGTTCGTCCACCGCGAGATCTGCGAGACCTCGACCTTTTTCACCGATGCTTACCGGGCGGCGCACCCGGAAGAGGTCGAAGCCTTCTACCGTCTCGCCTGGGAGAGCCACGCCAAGTGGCCCGCCTTCCTACGCCTGGTGATCGCGCGCCACGCCTTCGAATGCACCCACCGGCTGGGCGCCATCTCGATGCCGACCCTCTTGATGATCGGCGACGGCGACACCATCGGATCCAACCATGTGGGCCAGGGCCAGGCCCTGATGGACCGCATCCCCGGCGCCGAGCGCGTGGTGCTCAAGGGCCAGTCCCACGGCTTCTTCTGGGAGGTGCCCGACGAGACCAACCGGGTGATCCTCGATTGGGTGCGGCGCCACCCCGGTGCCGGCACGGCCGGCTGAGGAGCGCGGGGCCACGCCCTAGCGGTGCAGCCAGAAGGAATAGTCCACCGACATGCTGGGGCTGAGGCTCTTGACCTTGGCCCCGGGCGTCGACTCGTCGCCGATAGACCAGCTGACGCCGAAGCCCGGAACATTGCCCCTCGGGTTCGTCACGAAGGCGGGATCAAAGGAGATATTGAAGCCGAGGCCGCCGGGCCAGCCCTTCATGATCTTCTCCAATCGGGTGCCGGGCGCCTTGGTGGTCTCGCCCCGGCCGATCGATATCTCGAGCCCCAGAGAGCCGATCTGATCGAAATTCTCGATATTGGAAGAGGGGAAGATCATGTAACCAAAAGAGGCTTCATAGCCCGGAAAGCGCGAGACGAAGATCGAGGGCAGGCTGAAGTAAATCCGGAGGTGATTTTTCAAATCCGTCACGATGGTCCACGTTACGCCACCGCCGAACGGCTTGGACGCGTTGCGGGTGCCGCTCGACAGAAAGATCGCGTGGAAGGTCCCGTTCCGCGCGGCATGGGCGCTCTTGACCAGCAAACCGTCCATCAGCCCGGCTCGCCGCGGCCTGAAGTTGGGATTGAGACCGGCCTTGATCAAGGCCTGGATGATCTGCTGGTCGCCGCCTTCGCACATCAGGCGCTGGCTCAATAGGATGTCGCGGAACCGACCCGGATGGCGCAAGGCCAGGGTGCCGACCCGGCGCAGTTCGTCCTGCACCGGGCCAAAGCGCCCCATGACGGCGGCGGCCTTGTCGATCAGCTTGTTGAGCGATGTCGGCGATTTGATGGGCGGCACCAGCTTTCGCACCACCGCCTCGACCGGCTTGCGGACCGGCGCGGTCACGGTCTGGATGGCCTCACTCACCTTCTGGGCGCCGGTCAATCCAGCCTTCACGGAGCCAAGCACCGTCTTGCAGAAACCGGCGCCGTCACCCGCCATGACCCCGATCAGCTTGCGGGCGCAAGCCTTGGGGCTGCGGATTGAATTGATGGTGCGGTGCCAGCCGCGCGGACAGGAATAGCAGCCCCCGCCGAGATGCCTGAAGCTGCCCTTCGGGCAGCCGTGCTTCTTGACGAACTTGGCCTGGGCCTTCACCACCTTGTGGCGTTGGCGGCAGGCCTTCTTCGAGGTCACGGGGAGGATCGAACGGCGGTACCCGCGCGGGCACGAATAGCACGCTCCTAAAAGGCCCTTGCCGCCCTTGACGTCCCAGAACTGCCCGTTGGGACAGCCCTGTCCGATCCTCGAGTTGCGGCGGTGTTTCTTGGCCGCTCGCCAGGTGGTGTAGGCCGGCCGCTCGCAGGCCCACTTGCCGGTGATGGGCAGGACGGTGCGCTTCATGCCGGTGGGGCAAGCCCAGCATTCGCCGCCCTTGCGCAGGGAAAAATGGGTTCCCTTGGGACATTTAGCGGGTTTGCCGCGGCTCGTCGCCTTCGCGAAATCGGCCGCCGCCGCGCTGCCGCTGGGCAACAGGCCGGCGGAAAAGAAGAAAGACGCGGCAAGCATCATCGCCGCCGCCGACAGTCTGCTGATCATCCCCTCGGTCCCCTATGCAGAATACGCCACTGGGATGGGCCTTGCCGCCCGTCGGTTTCGGAGGCTGCGGCGTGCCGATCCCGCGGCTATGATAGCCGCTCGGGCGGCCGATGGCACCCACGTCGGCGGCACGGGTGCACGGCGTCGCACCGCAGATCGGTCAGTATCTAGTAAGTCGAGCCGCCCTGATTGCCCGACGGCCGCGCCGGGGACGCCGCGCGGCCGCCCTGGCCGGCGGGGTTCACCACCTCGAACCCCCGTTCCTTCTTTTCTTCGTAGGCGCGATACAGCACCCCATCACAGGAATAGATGTCGGTCGAATAGCCCATCGACGCCTCGGCGTCGTAGACGCAGCTCGGCGGCAGCTCGGCGATGCGATTGGCATTCCGCCGCCTTTTTGCCGCGGCGCTGCGTCTTGCGGCTTCTTTGGCGCGGCGGGCGCGTTCCTCGTTGATCGCCGTCCGGTCGACATCGACGGAATGGACCTCGTAGCCTTCGAAGCCCGGTTCCTTGACGGCCTGGTAGCGCTTGCCCTCGCACTGGTAGACCTCGCCGCCTGCCTCCATGGAGGCTTCCGTGTCGTAGGCGCAGGCGGGCGGCAATTCCTTTGTCCGGGAGCCCTTCAGCCGCGCGCGCTCGGCGGCGGCCTCCCGCTGCCGCGCGGCCTTCTCCTCGGCTTCCTGCTTTTTCCTCTCCTCGAGGATCTTGCGGACCTTGAAACTGGCGGCCTGGGCTGGCGCGATCATGAGCCGGAAGGCGGGAGTGCCCGTCTCCGCGGGTCCGCCCATGTCCACACCAATGGTGAAACCGAGGACGCAGCCGCAGATCACGCCTGCGGTTTTCGTCAATCCTGCCATCAGCTTACTCCCTCTTAAGAGACCGCGAATCCGCGCACCCCCGAATGCAATAGAAGGAGGATTACGATTTGATTAAACCGTCCAAACCGCTGGTCATCCGGGGCCTGGGATAGGCCATGTGTCAGCCTAGCAAAATCCGCGGCAAAGGGGAACGCAGGCTGCCCGGTGCGGCGGTTCAGGCGGCGGCGGCGAAGCTGTCGCGCACCTCTTTTTCAAAGGCCAGCAGCTTCTGGACGCTCGGCCGCGTCTGCATGCGCGCGAAATGGGCGGCGCAGTTGGGGTAGGCCTCCAGCGGGAGCTCGAACTGCGTCGCGCGGCGGTAGCACCAGAAAAAGTGGGCATCCGGCGCGGTAAAATCGCCGAAGAAGTAATCGCGGCCCGCCAGCAGGCCCTCGGCGATGGCCATCGCCTCGTAAATGAATTCGGCGGAAAGCCGGGTGACGCTCTCGCCGGTGTCGGGCACGTCGCAGACCTTGGCCGGGCTGTTGATGCGGCTGAGATAGGGGTGGATGCCCGACGAACACCAGCACAACAGGGACAGGGCCTGAAGCTCCTCCCATGGGTCCGCCGGCATCAGCTTGGCATCGGGGAAGGTGCGGGCGATCCAAATCTGAATGGCCGGGCTCTCGGTCAGCACCTTGCCGTCGACCACCAGCACCGGAACCTTGTGCTTGGGGTTCATGCCCAGGTACTCGGGCGACTTGTTCTGCCCTTTCCGCATGTTGACGGGCACGGCGGTGAAATCGGCGCCGGCCTCGGTCAGCGAGATGTAGGGCGCAAGCGCGCAGGTTATGGGCGCGTAATACAGTTTGATATCCATCGGCGTCTCCCCGGTCAGCGGCGCGCGGGCCAGCCCCCGGCGCCATCGTCGTTAGGGGAGGACTATAAACCGGCGCCCGCTACAGGACCAGGGGGCCACGGCGCGGCGGTGCACAAAGGGTCGGAGCGCCGTGAGCCCGAGCATTGATGTCATCTTCGCGTTCAGCCATGAGGCGGACAGAAGTGCTTTCATTTCGTCGCAACCTGCCACGGGCCACAGGGCGTCGCCCTGAACCGGTGTTGCCCAACCGTGGTGTCGCGGCCTACGGTAAGCCGAAGATTCGACCGGAACATCGGAAATCGCTTCAGACTGTCGACGTAAGACGAGGTCCGCCTCACGATGGCGGGCCACTTCGAGGGGCCACAAGAAACAATCGAACAGGAGGGTGCCATGATTTCTAATTTTCGTATCCCAGCCCTTGGTCTGGCGCTGGCGATGGGAGGTCTGCCCATGGAGGCGCACGGCGCCATGAGCGCCGAACAGTTCTACAAAGGCAAGAACATCACGGTTCTGTGCCCCTATAGCGCCAAAGGCGGCTACGGTTTCCTCACCCGCATGATCGCCGATTACCTACCCAAATACCTGCCCGGCCAGCCCAGAGGCGTTCCGCAGTTCAAGCCGGGGGCGGCGGGGGCGGTGCAGGCGGGCTACCTGTCTACCGTCGCACCCCGGGACGGTACGGCGATCGGCCTGATGTACGACGGTCTGCCGACCGCCCAGGCCCTCGGAATCCAGAAGGCGAAGTTCGACGTGCGACAATTCATCGTACTCGGCTCGCTCGACAAGGGCCTGACTGGCGCGCTGGCCGTATGGAAGACATCCGGTGTCAAGACGATCCAGGATGCCATGAAGAAGCAGCTGGCTCTCGGTTCCAACAATACGCGATCGGGCCAGCATTTCCTGCCGCTCGTCCTCAACAGGACGGCGGGGACGAAGTTCAAACTGATCTCCGGCTACCACGGCTCGAACGGCGTGTTCCTGGCGATGGAGCGGGGGGAGCTTGACGGGGTGTTCACCAACTACGCCACCTACCTCCAGCACCACCCCCAGTGGGTCAAGGAGAACAGGCTCAACTTCCTGGTCCAGCTCGGCCAGAGACCGCACCCCGCACTGAAGGGCGTGCCCATGATGTATGACCTGGCCAAGTCGGAAATCGACAAGGAAGCGATCAAGTTCCTGGTCTACAGCCGCATCACCGGCAAGGCGGTGATCACCCCTCCGGGCGTCCCTGCCGAGCGCGTCTCGGCCCTGCGTGCGGCTTTCGCGGCGATGGTCAAGGACAAGGGGTTCATCCAGCGCATGACGAAGACGAAGCGAAAGGTGGAGCCGCGGACCTGGCAGGAGGCGCGCGACCTGATCCTTGCCACGGTCGACGCTAAACCCGAAGTGCTCGCCCGGGTGCGCGAACTGACGAAGACGACGAAGAAATAGGGCCTTGATCAGGTTGGCCTGAACCCCAGCGGTGCTCATCAGCCGGAACGGCGGCCTTCAAGGCCGCCGTTCGATTTTCCACCCCATGTCCGCTCGGGGCCAAATTCGAACTTCCTCGGCTGAACGGAGCCGTGATGCCTTTCGACGCCACGCAATGATCGCGCGCGCCGCCGTGCCGCGCGCGGGGTCTATACGGAAATCCATTCGAGAGATTGTTCATCTTCGATATTTTGCACACGGCCGAAGAAACGGGACATCGCCGCCTGATCGCGATCCCGGGTCAGCATCAGGAACTTTTCACGCAGTTCCTCAGGGCTGAACGGGTTGTCCGGCGTGCCCTTGAAGTCGGACACTTCCGCTTTCAGCTCCCGTCCGTCCCTGGTCTTGACGGTCGTTACCGTGGCGATGGGCGAGGGCCGTTCCGACGATCCCCACGGCACCAGCCGGATGCGCTCGATCAGGGCGTGAATTTCCGGGTCCGACACGTCGGCATCGCGGAAGGTCCGCGGGTCGTTGGCATCGCCGATCAACGCCAGGGCAACGCAAAACGGCACGCTGTATTGGCCGATCATGATGTCCTTCGGGTCGCGGATGTTGTGGCGGGAAAGCTCCTTCTCGCCGACCGTGATGGTGACCGATTCGACATCGTCGGCGGTAAAGCCTTCGTCGCGCTTGAGATCGATGATCGCCTGTACGGGCGTGTGTCCGGTGGAGTGACAGGCATAGCGCTTCATGGAGATACAGGAGGTCAGCCAGTCGCTGCCGAGCTCGCGCGTGAGCTGCGACATGTCGTAGTCGTCGCAATAGACCCTGAGAAAGCCGCATTCGCCCTCGATGATGGTGTTCGGTCCGGTGAAGCCCCGCGCGGCCAGATTGGCCGCGAGCACGCCGCCTTCCGCGGCGCGGCCGAAGTGCAGGCGCTTGACCATGGCGCCGGTGCCGGAGCGCGAGAATTCCACCAGACCGCAGGCCAACTCTCCCGCGATCCCCAGTGCGTTGATCATTTTGTCCTCGTCGAAGCCGAGCAGCCGGCCGCACACCACCGCCGCGCCGAACGGGCCGGTGGTGCCCGGCGCGTGGAAGCCGCGGGTCTCGTTGCTGCGCTTGGTGGCGCGCGCGATGCGAATCATCACCTCGGCGCCGGCGATGTACGCAGCCAACAGGTCCTTACCCGACGAGCCGAGTTCCTGCGCCATGGCAACGCCCGAGCTCACCATGGTGGCGCCGGGATGGACGCCCGAGCTCGGTGAGGTCGGGCCGTCAAGCTCGAAGGCATGAGCAAGCGAACCGTTGGCAAGCGCCGCGAAGGGCGCCTGCACCGGCGCGTCGCCGTCGCCCATGATGCGACTGTTGCCGCCGCTGCCCATGGCCCGGGCATAGTCGATGATCATGCGACTCCAGGGAAAGTCAGCGCCAAAGGCCATGGTGGCGATGGTGTCGGCGATGGAATCGCGGGCACGGTTCTTCACCACGTCGGGGATGTCATCGAAGCCGAGGCCGACGGCGAACTCGGCAAGCTTGACCGTCTCGTCACTCATGTCCGCCTCCCCTCAATCCCGGATGTCCTGCAGGAACCACTCGGTGGGAATTTCCCGGCCGACCCCTTGCTCTTTGGCGAGCTCGTAGATGCGCCCGCCCAAGGCCCAGAACTGGTTGCCCTGGAGGTTGCCGCGTTCGGAAAAGGAGATCTGGTCCGGCGAGGTGCGGCCCTTCCCCGTGCCGTTCACGATGTCGGCATAGGACATGGTTTGCTCGGGCGGGAAGAGCGACCCATGGCCGCGTCCGCCGGTCGACTTTCGCTTGAAACCGGGATCGATGTCGGGGCGGGCGGCATAGGTGTGGTACTCGTCCTCGACCCCGAACTGCTCCGCGCCCCAGGGCGGCGTCGCGCTGCCGAATCGCATGTAGAGGTCGACCCGGGCCCGGACCTCGGCGTCCTTGATGCCGCCGCCGGGCGCGACCAGATGGGTGCCCGGTTCCAGCAACGCGGCGTCGACCACCGACGATGCCGAATCGGTCAGCGCCGCGGTGATGTCGGCGCCCCGATAGATCTCTTCGGGCGCATCGCAAGCCTTGGCCTCGATGCCGCATTTTTCCGCCATTTCCGCGGCGAACCGCTCGCGGTTGGCCTTGGTAGGGCTGTAAACCTGAAGGCGCTTGAGGTTGGGACGGACATACATGAAGGCTTCCATGTGGCTGTGCGACATGCCGCCGGAGCCCAGCATGCCGACGACCTCGGCATCTTCCTTGGCCATGTATTTGACGCCGATGCCGCCATCGGCCCCGACCCGCGTGAGTTGCGGTAGCCCGTCGTTGAGGATGGCGAGCGGTTCGCCGGTCTCCGTCGCGGTCAGCAGGATCAGCCCGCAATAGGTGCCGGGTTCGATGCAGTACTTTTCCTGGGTGCGCGCGCCGTTGTATTCCTCCTCGTAGATGATGTCAGACTTCATGCGGATCGCGAAGTAGCCGCTGGTGGAGCCGCCCTCGACGCTGCTCCACTGATAGACCTTTCCCTCGTTCTTGGTCGGGATCTGGATGTCGGTCCGCGGCTTGCACACGGCGTCGGTGGTGACAAGATCGCGGTACGCCTGATCCAGGGCATCGATCGCGTCCCCCATCGACAGGAGCTTCGCCGTGTCTTCGTTGTTGATGATCAGCATGTCCCTTCCGGTTCCTCCCTGTCGCGCGTGGCGCTTCCTTCTAATGTGGCGCGCATCAGCCAATTCGTTGGCACTGTCGATTTCATTGTCGCAAGCCTGGCACTCGCAAATCCACCAACTTCGCGCCACAGGCTTCGTCCATCGATCGGCAAGCTATCCCGGCCAGGGGTCAGCGGCATGCGCCCGCTCTAGGCCGTGTGCGCCATCGGGTCTGCGACATTCGGTCGCGCGGTTTCCCGCTGCCCGCACAAGAGACCAGGGATCGACTGTGACGGTTTTGGGCGGGCGGGGCTAAGCAACCCCCGGGGCAGCCGCATTCGCCGCATTGCGAACCGCCGAAAGATCCGCGGGCAGCCCCTGGACAGGCCAAGGAACGTGGCCGTGACCGGCCATGACCGGCGGCAAAGTCGAGCTTGGAGGCAGGAGAAATCCTGGGCTTTCAAGAGCTGGCGTCCCCTAGGGGAGTCGAACCCCTGTTTTCGCCGTGAGAGGGCGATGTCCTAGGCCACTAGACGAAGGGGACGCGAGGGCGTCTTGCGCCCCTTACCTAGACCCTTGGGCCCCGGCGATCAAGCCCTTCGCGCTTATTTCTTGGGCGCCCTGCTCCTGCCTCCGCCACGGCCTCGCGCGCGGGCGGCGATGGGGATCTCGCGAAAATTTCCCGCCTCGAACAGATAGGCCCGGGGCGCCCCCGGCCCGGCCGCCGTCGCCGGGACAATCAGCCACACCTCGCCCTCCGCGCCGGCCTCGGCCGCCCGGGCGCGGTCATGGTCCGACGGCCGGGCACGCCCGTCGGGATGGGAATGGTAGGGACCGATCAACTCCCGCCCGGCCTCCCTCGCGGCCCGGTGGGCGGCGATCAGCGCCTTGGGGTCGACCTCGAACCGGCGGGCGGGCTCGATGGCCACATTGGCGCAGGCGATGAGCTCCTCCACCATCCAGGCATCGGGTCCGTTGCGTCCCATAAGCAGGCCGCAGCATTCGTCGGGGTAGGCCGCCTCGGCCGCGGCCCGGATGGCCTGCAGATCAGCCGCGGCGATGGCAAGGGTCACTTGGCACCGCCCGCCGCGCGCAAGGTGAAGGTGGCGCGCACCGCGCCGGATTCCGCGTCGATGACCAGGAGCCGCTCTTCGCCGTCGGCGAGACGCAGGCGCAGCAGAATGCGTTTGTCCGAGATGTCCTGCCCGACCACCCGGGCGCCCGCCGGCAATTCGACGGCTTTGGGACCACCCGCCGGGCCCAGGGTGCCGGCACGCTGGACGATGGTCATCACCACCACCGTCGCGCCGACGATGATGGCGATCCCCATGACGACGACCAAACTCTTGAGCCCGCCCATGATTTCAGTCCACTCTCCCCGCCATGACGGCACAGGCCACAGAACACCGGCACCGGATCACCGCCGGGCCCGACGACCGGGGACGGATCGATGCCTTTCTCGCCGGGCGCATCCCGTCTCTGTCGCGGTCGCGCCTCAAGGCCCTGATCACCGCGGGCGCCGTCAGCGCCGACGGCGCGACGATACTGGACCCCTCCCAGGCGGTCAAACCCGGCGGCGCCTATTGCGTCACCGTGCCCGCCGCCGTAGCGGCGACGCCCCGGGGGCAGGACATCGCCCTCACGGTCCTATACGAGGACGCGGCGTTGATCGTCGTCGACAAGCCCGCCGGCCTGGTGGTGCATCCGGCCGCGGGCAATCCGGACCACACCCTGGTCAATGCCTTGATCCACCATTGCGGCGACAGCCTTTCGGGGATCGGCGGCGTCAGACGGCCCGGCATCGTCCACCGCCTGGACAAGGACACCTCCGGCGTCATGGTGGCGGCCAAGACAGATGCGGCCCATGCCGACCTGGTCGCCCAGTTCCAGGCGCGCACCATCGAACGCGCCTATGGGGCGCTGGTCTGGGGAGTGCCCAGCCCGGCCCGGGGGCGGATCACCGGCAATATCGGGCGCAGCCCGCGCAACCGCAAGAAAATGGCGGTGCTGCCGCGCGGCGGCCGGCCGGCGGCCACCAATTACCGGGTCGTCCGCGCCTTCGGCAGCCAGGCCGCGCAACTCGAATGCCGCCTGGAATCCGGGCGCACCCATCAGATCCGGGTGCATCTCGCCCATATCGGCCATCCGGTGATCGGCGATCCGGTCTATGGCGGGCGGGGCCGCCGGGCGGGCCCCCTCGGGGCGCCGGCGCACCAGGCGCTGCATGCTTTCTTGCTGGGATTCCGCCATCCCGAAACCGGTGAAATAATGCGATTCACTGCCCCTTTTCCGCCATATTTCAATGGATTAATTGGAAAATTAGAGGCGCTTTAAAAATCTTCTATACAAGACTAATTTAGTCATGTATATTAATCACGTTGTCTGGGCGGCATTCCGCCCCATTTACAAAAGAATTGCGGGCTTTCCCCGCATCGGAGATCTAACAGATGGCTTCTTTGCCGAACCTCCCCAGCCTCACTCCCGAGGGAAATCTCTCCCGCTACCTGCAGGAAATCCGCAAGTTTCCCCTGCTGGAGAAAGAGGAAGAGTACATGCTGGCCAAGCGCTGGCGTGAAGACGGCGATGTCGACGCCGCCCACCGGCTCGTGACCAGTCATCTGCGCCTGGTGGCAAAGATCGCCATGGGCTACCGGGGTTACGGCCTGCCCGTGGGCGAACTGATCTCCGAAGGCAATGTCGGCATGATGCAGGCGGTAAAGCGGTTCGATCCGGAGCGCGGCTTCCGCCTGGCCACCTATGCGATGTGGTGGATCCGCGCCTCGATCCAGGAATACATCCTGCATTCCTGGTCACTGGTGAAGATGGGCACCACGGCGGCACAGAAGAAGCTGTTCTTCAACCTGCGCAAGATCAAGGGCCAGATGAAGGCGCTGGAAGACGGCGATCTGCCGCCGGAAAAGGTACAGCGGATCGCCGAGCAGTTGGCGGTCAGCGAAGACGACGTGGTGCAGATGAACCGGCGGCTCGCGGCCCCCGACCATTCCCTCAACGCGCCGCTGCGGACCGATGGCGAAGGCGGCGAATGGCAGGACTGGCTGGTCGACGAGACCGAAAGCCAGGAAGTGCAGATCGGCGAGGCCGAGGAATTCCGCCAGCGCACCCAATTGCTGCGCGAGGCCATGAAGGGGCTGAACGAGCGCGAGCAGCACATCATCAGCGAACGGCGCCTCAAGGACGAGCCCACCACCCTGGAGGAGCTCAGCCAGCATTACGGCATTTCCCGCGAACGGGTCCGCCAGATCGAAGTGCGCGCTTTTGAAAAACTGCAAAAGGCGATCCGCAACGCCGTGACGGAACAGAACCTCGCGACCGAGGACCGCACCTAGCCGTCGGCTGACTCGCCGGCGACCGCCTCGCCCCATTCATCAATCAACGCCTGTTTCTCGGCCTTGAGCCGGCGGATTTGGCTGTTGCTTCGAATATCAATGATCACGCTGCCTAGGGTCGGCATCGCCATATAGATCAGCCAGCCAGCCCCGGCGGCGGAATAGACCACCAGCCACGCGACGACGTCGGACAGCACCGCGAAGGCGCCGTCCAGGGTGTGTCCCTTGATCCACAGTTGACCGAGATAGGGCAGCAAGCCCGAGCCGTTGAGCAGTCCCACCGACCAGGCGGCGTATTTCCTTGGGTGCACATCGACCAGGAGGGCGGCGAAGGTCGGCAGCAACCCCATGCCGATCACCAGAACGGTCGGCAACGCGAACACCATGCCGATGGCGAGGGTGGCGAAGATCACCGTCCCCCAATAGACCGGCCCCTTGGTTCGCGATGTCCGTCCTTTGCGTTTCAGCCTCGGCCCTGCCATCGTCTGCCCTTTCTCGGAATCCCTCTGAAGCCCTAGATGAGAAAGGTCACGGCTGCGGCGATGGCGCCGGCGAACACGATAGCGGCGACCCCAACCGCCAGACCGTGGCCGAAGGCCTCTGCCTGTTTCGGGTCCTTCGAGGCGGTGCTGCTCAGGAACCTGATCTGTCTGTCGATCTTTGCGCTGCGCGCGCAGGCGGCGGCGTAACCGTCACGGTCGCGGCGCCGGGCGTCACCGTTTGAGACGAAGCGGTAGAGCGCCGTGATGTTGCCCGTCTGGACCACCGACGGCAGTTCCGCTTCCGCCAATGCCCGCCATTTCTGATGGTAGAAGCATTCCACCGCGGGGGCGAGGTGAGGCTTGAGCCAACGGGCGAGTTTCTTGTATGCGACGGCGCCGCCCTCGGTATCGGCGGTGGACAGTAGACCCAGCGTCCCGACGACCACCTGTTCGCCGGCATCGGATCTGTTCAGGGCGCGCAAGAAATCCTCGGTATTGGTCTCCGCCCGCGCGGCAATGAAAGCGGCGATGTGCCGATCTAGGGGAGGAGTCTTGTGCTCCCCTGCCGCCGTGGCCTCGAGCGCGGGCAGGAGATCGGCCAGCCGCATCACCTTGTGCCCGACGATCAGGGGACTCAGGCAGGGCTGGAACGGATTGAGTTCATAGAGGCAGCGTTCGATCCCATTGCCGATAGCGGCGTCCTTGGCGATCGCGACCAGGCGGGAAAAGGTCCGAGACATGGCGGCCCCCTTGGCGCCCTTTCCCTGGGTCATGCGAATCTGGCAGCCCGGCAGGTCCTCAACCAACACATCCCGCGCATCGCGCTGAAATGCATCGTCCGCGAACCGCCGCGCCAGAAGCGCGCCAAGCCCGTCCGGATGGGCCGAAATCTGCTTGTAGCGAATCGGCGCGCGGGGATCCAAGGCCATGCAGAGCCGGGAAACAAAGGCGGGGTGGGCCGCACCGTGACCGCTGCCCTGGTTACGTTTGGAAAGATCCATGGCCGTCAGCACCCGCTCGGCCAGTTGATCGTCGCCGAGCGACTGGCGCGTCCAGGTCAGGAATTCGTGGCCGCCGTCGTGCAGCAGCACGCTGTCCCAATGCCCCGCCAGTG
>Ga0224512_10003862_pt1 | contig 12978 bp, 13 predicted proteins | sample SF_May12_sed_USG_4_FD_169103 | JGI IMG/M metagenome (GOLD analysis project Ga0224512, IMG submission 169103) | Sediment microbial communities from San Francisco Bay, California, United States - SF_May12_sed_USGS_13 | ecosystem: Environmental > Aquatic > Marine > Sediment | place: USA... | reverse complement strand
TAAGAGAGGCCGGCAGAGGGCCTCTGCACACTTTTTCTGCGATGGCCGCGGATCCGAGCAACTGCATTGAAACTCGCACAATCCAGTCTGCTCTTACTATGGATGGGCTTAATCCGCATACGGTGAATTTCTCAGAACTTGACAAGTTGATGCCGGCGCTCGCGGACCTCACGTGGAACCAAAGCGAACCATTCGACTCCCACATGACGCTCATACGGGCGGTTTATCTTCTTGCCCGTCAAGAAGGTATCAAGGTTGTATTAGACGGTGTCTCAGGGGATCGGGCACTTAACGCAGGCAGCCACTTGGTCAGATTGTGGCGGTCAGGGCGTTGGCTGACGGCTTGGCGTGAGGCTGTGGGGGAAAGTCGTTTTTTTGGTGACGCTACAAGGGGAAAGCTCCACGGAAGTATGCGTTCCGCAATCACACCCAATTGGGTGCGGCATATGCGCCGTCATACAACGATAGCTAAGCGGCTAAAGGAAGAGGCTCGCGACTCCATGATCAGTCCGGAGTTCGCGCGCCGCATTTCTCTTGATGAGCGATTGCGGCTTAACAGGAGCCACCGGTCGAAAGGAATTTTGCACGATTACAGCTTGGAACATGCTCAATCTATCGACCATCCAAGTTTGCACGCGGCGATCGACCGTTATAATCGGGTAGCTGCTTCTGTCGGGGTTGAGCCGCGAAATCCCTTTTTTGACCAACGCGTTGTGAATTTCTGTCTTTCCCTTCCTGGCGAACAAAAACTTGGGGGCGGTGGCTGGCCGAAGATTATACTGCGCCGAGCCATGGCCGGGCAACTGCCGGATGCCGTGCGCTGGCGCCGGGGCACGCAACATCTGGGTGGCTCTTTCACGTCAGCATTGTATGATAAGATGCATGAGCGAATGAGAGATAATATTGAACGAAACCGAAATCTCGTAGCGCCTTACGTCAATGCGACCAGCCTGCAAATCTTATGCGGATATTCCGCTGATGGGACCCTTGCGGCAGGCCCTGTCGATACGATATACTCGCTAAGTCTGTTGGGCCAATGGCTGAGTGCCCATACTCCACAAACTCGGTCAAACCGGCGCGAAAATGAACATGGGCCGGTAGTCTGTAAACATCGGTAGGTGTGGCTGTTATGTCCGAGCATAGTCAAAACGAAACTCAAGTACCGGTTGAAAAGCACCAATATCAAGCGCCACATCTGGTTGTATACGGTGATATGGCGACGCTAACCGCAGGCGGTTCAAAGCCTGGTAACGAAAATCATACTGATTGCACCGGTCAGTCTCCCGGGGATCCAACTGGAAATGTGAGGGGCACTAATTCTAATTGTCAGGATTGATAGTTTTCTAATTCAGGCAGTAAGCAAAAATATGTTTATCTATTGCAGTCAAATAGACTGTTGGCGTGTTGAGTAGATAATTATCTGTTCAAAAGATAATATTAAGAATTTATATTATTATGGGGACATAATAGTCGACTGTGAATTCCCCTTATTTGAGATTCAATCGACAGATTCAATCAATTCTGGCTCCGCAGATTTCTGTGTTTTGCTGCTGAGTGATCGGCCGGCGGAGCCGCAAAAGTCTGATTGGATTCATTATTGGCCGCCTGAAAGCCCAAGCATGGCTGTTGCCGCATTGAATGGGGTTGATACCTATCTGTTGCGCTTTTCCGACCTGGCGGACTTTGTCATCGCCATTGGTGAAAAAAAGATAGGGGTGTGGCCCACAATCGGGACCAGCATAGAAACGCTTCGCCACTTACTATTGGACCAAGTCTTGCCACGCGTACTGGCGCAACAGGGTAAGGGGATTCTGCATGCTGGTGCCGTAAAGATTGGCGACGAGGCGGTGGCCTTTGTGGGCGAAACGGGCAGCGGCAAATCTACACTGGCTGCCAGTTTCAATACTGCGAACTATCCGTTGCTTTCAGATGATAGTTTAATATTGACCACGAATGCAAATCAGGTTTTCTGTTTGGCAACCTATCCTTGCTTAAGATTGTGGCCCGAAGGTTTATCTCGAATTTATAATCAAGCACCCGATGTAGTTCCCATGGCACATTATTCAACCAAACAGCGCGTCGTATTGAAAGATGCTAAGTTTTTCACCAAAGCACCAGTGAGGTTAAGTTCCATTTATTTACTGGAACAAGAACCATTTGATGCTGCGAACACAATTTCCGACAGGCGGTTTTCGCCGGCTGAGGCCTGCATACAGATCATTCGCAACAGTTTTCAACTCAATGTCACAGATCCCGTTCGTGGCGCTGCAATGCTCGAATGGGCAAGCAAAATAGCTGAAACAGTTCCGGTTTTTGCTATATTTTATAAGAGAAGGTATTCAATAATTCCTGAAATAGTGAATTATATAATTGAAAAACAATCATCGTTGTATAAATCTTATCAAGAGCTTAATTGAGTTTTTGTAAATTAGATAATATATTTTTGCTGCGCAGTTAGGTGCTCATGCTTCACTGATGGGAAACTGTCTATCTGGTGGAGATGCAATATACAAAGCGTCCGGTTGCTTGTTTTGGATTTGTGAGACGCCTTGCTTTTATTTATCGGGACGTAGAAACGGTGCAATCGTGGTTAAGTTGCCCGAAAATTCGTCGCCGGCTTGCCAGAAAATTATCAATGCAGAGAAGATGGCCTGCTGGTGAAAAACGGGCTATTAGTCTGCGATGGCCTAATACCGCCTGGCCACAATGGCTTGATAATATCAAATTTTTTGGATGTTGAGTGTGGACCCAAACGTAAAAGTTGATATTTCAGAACAGATTATTGCGAAAGAAGTAGGCGTCGAGCTGGTTATTTTGGATCTGGCCACGGGTACTTATCTTGGCCTGGATGCCGTGGGCACCCGCATTTGGCAGCTCCTGCGCGAGGGCAAGGATCTCGTTGAGGTGTGTTCGATTATGGTGGATGAATTTGACGTTTCGCGTAATGAATGCGAACGCGACATCGCAAATTTTCTGGAAGAGCTTTCGACTCGCAATCTTATTAATTTGGCATGACTGCCGGTCCGATATTTTAAAATGCAATCAGAAAGGGCTTAAGTCCATGCGCCAGTGTTGCAGCTTAAAGTGAAAGATCCGGTATCAGCAATGACTTTAATGATGGTTGATGAAGGTATTTCAATTTTGGCGCTGCAATACGTTGACTCTTTTTTGAATAGGTCGGCCGGCAACGATATTAAGGCATCAGTAAAGCGAATTGAAAATTTCAACACCGGATACCCTGTTGTCCGCCGCCCCAATCTGCATAACTCGGCCAAAGGCTTGCGCCAGCGGACCAGTGCCGAATAAATGGTGTGAAAGCGTTGTTCCAAAGTTTATCTGCCTATATGCGTGGCATTGGCAAAGCCTCTCCGGGTATCCTCATCCTCGCTTTTGTCGCTATGATTTTGACGAGTTGCCTGGAGGGCATTGGCCTTTTTCTGCTTGTGCCGCTGTTGACTTTACTCGGTGTCGGCGAGCAGGCGGAGACGGGCTCCTCAATCGCACTAGTGGGCGACAGATTTCTCACAGCGGTGGCAGTCGATCGATCTGTCCAGACCGTTTTGGGCATATTCCTGATTGTTATTATCATGCGCAGCCTGGTGAGCTTTGCCCAAGCGGCATTGACGGCAAGGTTTATCAGCCGGCTTTTGCACCAGACCCGCATGACGGCCTATGAAGCCATCTCGCATGCCAAATGGCAGTACGTTGCTCAGCATAAAGCATCAGGTTTTGCTCATGCCATAGCTACTCAGACTCAGCGTATCGCCAGCGGTGCCAATTCTGTGTTGGGTCTTGCCACTTCGGTTGTCTTTGTTGGTGTCGGAATAGCGGTTTCCCTGGTGGTCTCACCCTATCTGACAGGCCTTATCGTTGCTCTTGCGACCGTTCTTGCCCTCCCGATGTTATGGTTTGACTTGCGTGCCTATCGTCTTGGTCGGCAGGTCTGGACGGCCATGTCGCAGATATTTGAGCAAATTGGCAAACATTTTTCAGGCTTGAAGGCAGCCAAGATCCTTTCCGCAGAAGTGCAGTTCGAGAAGGATTTTAGAGCTTTGTCAGACGACTACAGCAACCTCTCGGCCCGACTTTCCTTCAACGGGGCCCAGGCATCTTTGTTACATGGCGTGACAACCGCTGTTGTTCTCGTTGGCTTTGTCTATTTCGCCATCTTGAGTTCGGAGACGACGGCAGTTGAACCTATCCTTTTGATCGTGATTTTTTCACGGCTGCTGCCGCGCATTTTTGCAGTTCAATCCAATTTTCGCTCACTTCTCGCCGTCCTGCCGGACTATGAGGCGTTTAACCGACTGCTATCGGAGACCGGGACCGCCCGAGAGAATCGACCATCGTCCGGTCCGCCTATCACACTGACAAAAAGCCTGCGCTTTGAGAATGTGAGCTTTGCCTATTCATCGGAGAGCGAGGTCAGACCGCTGAACGGGGTCTCCATCGAACTGCCTGCTCGCAAGGCAATCGGCCTTGTGGGTCCGTCAGGTGCTGGCAAGACAACTCTTGCCGATCTGGTTGCCGGATTGTTTCCTCCCAGTGAGGGCTGCGTCCTGGTCGATGACCTGGAACTTGATGAGAAAAACCGCGCCCATTGGCGCAAGTCCGTTTCCTACGTCCTTCAGGATGAATATCTGTTCAACGATACGATTGCCGCCAATCTCAGGGTGGGCTCTCCCGATGCCACCGATGATGAATTGTGGCACGCACTTGCAAAGGCACGAGCCAGCGAACTGGTAAAGTCGCTCCCCGCGAAACTCATGACGCTGATTGGCGACCGCGGCATCAGATTGTCGCGCGGACAACGTCAAAGGCTGTGTTTGGCGCGCGGTTTGATGAAGAAGCCGCAACTGCTTATCCTCGATGAAGCAACCAGCGCCCTCAATCCGATTGATGAGCAGGAACTGATCGAGGCACTCAAAAGCCTCACCGATCAGATGACCATCCTGATGATCGCCCACCGACCGTCGTCGGTGGCTTGGACGGACCGCATCATCGTGCTCAACCAAGGCGCCATCATCGAGGAGGGCACCTTGTCCGAACTCATGGGGCATGAAGGTGGTTTCACGCATGCCATGCTTATGGCAGATACAAGCTGGATGAAGACCCTCAAGCCCAGCGCCAGACAAGAGGAGGGGGTATAATCATGATGGCAATGAATACACGTCTTGTTCGCTCCCCCGGCATTCTTCAGGCCAGTTTGGGGGAGGGCGAAATAGCGCTTCTGGGCGCCGAAGCTGCCAAATATTTTGGCCTTGAGGGATCGGCGAGCGCCATTTGGAACCTGCTTGAGAAGGAGCAATCGCTGCAAAGCCTCTGCGATGCACTGACGGCGGCCTACGATGTCCCCGCTGATGTGTGCGCCAGGGATGCAGTGGCTTTTGTGGCCAAACTTATTGAGCATGATCTCGTTCGGATCATTGATGCAGAAACTTAGGCGCCTTGCACAGCGGAAGCCGGCCGACTGGGGCTATCTTGTGATTGCCGCCTTTGAATTGTTATTGGCCCGAATCAGGCACTCGCTTGTGCCAACCCAGACCATCCTTGCAGCGTTACAAGAGGGCCCGTGTTCATCCGCCCACGACGGCTCCGGGGAGGGGGTCAACATAGAGCGCCTTGCCTGGGCCATTGGCGTAGCGGGCGGTCATGTTCCCTGGCGCTCGGACTGCCTCGTCCAGGTCATGGCAGCCGATCACTGGCTGGCCCGCAATGGTTTTAAAGGCGAATTCCATCTTGGTGTCACCAAAGACGAGGAGGGAGAATTTGCGGCGCACGCCTGGCTCAAATGGGGTGAACTCACGGTCGTCGGTGGCAGGTATGATCAATTCTGCGCTCTGAACGAGCCTCAGAAAAATCCAATGCCGGTTCGATCAGATCGTTCAGATTGAGCCCTAACACCTTGTAGAATCAGGACTTCTTTTGCACCTCGACTAGCAGTGTGGTGCACCTCGACTAGCAGTGTGGAACTGCCCGATTCAAACTGATGCGCAATGGTCACATTGGGATTGCTATTTTCCTTAATAAACGGTTAATATTGAAAATGAAATTGATACGATATAATGTGCATTTCAATGGATTTTGGGTGCGTAGGCGTCCAGTGGGGGGCAAAATGGGTAGAGTGGTCTTGGGTTTCGTAGCCGCGATTGGCCTGGTGATACCTGTTGCGATATTACCGGGTCCCGCAATGGGACAAACTCAGGGTAAGGGCCCGGAGCGAGGTTTTGGTAATAACGATTGTCGTGGCGATTTGGAGAGTAGTTTACATACTGGCGACGGCGCCACCGGTAATAATGGCGGCGGAAATAATAATGCTCGCGGTCGATTTTTTCCGGGAGAAGATGGTGTCGTGCCACCAAATGTAGTTGCAGGTAGTCCTAATAATCCTCATTTGGTCTTTGGTAATAATAATGGCAAGTGCGTAACTCTTCAATAATTGGCCGTTTTTGTTCATTTATTAAGTGAGGCTTGTCTGCAGCCCGGCCTGCCACCCCTTGATATTGTTGATTTAACAGCTGTGGCATGAAATAGGGTGGGCGCTGTAGTTTGGAGTTTCGGGTTGCCCATGATTGATATTCATTGCCACATTCTACCTGGGATCGATGATGGTGCCTCTGATCTTGCAATGTCGCTGGCAATGGCCCGCTTGGCGGTAGCCGACGGCATTACGACCATCGTCTGCACGCCGCACGTCACCCCGGGTCTCTATGATAACTCGACCGACAACATCACAAATGCCGTTGGAACGCTTCGCCTAGCCCTTGCGGATGCCGATATCGCGCTTAAGCTACGCATGGGAGCCGATGTCCACATAGCGCCCGACCTCGTAAGACGACTATCGGAACGTGAAATTCCAACCATTGCGGGTGGCGGTTATTTCCTTTTCGAGCCGCCCCATGATGTGGCTCCACCCCATCTGGTCGATTTTTGCCAATCCATCCTCGCATCCGGTCTCCATCCGGTTCTCACCCATCCTGAACGCCTGACCTGGGTCGAAGGCCACTACAACATCATTGAAGAACTCTGTAGAGCAGGCGTTGTTATGCAAATTACAGCAGGCTCGATCACCGGCGACTTCGGCAAGAGGCCTCGGTACTGGGCAGAACGCATGCTGGAGGAAGATCGCGTCGACATTCTAGCAACAGATGCCCATAACCTCACCCGCCGACCTCCTATTCTATCAAAGGCACGCGATGCCGTCGCGGCTCGCCTTGGCGACAAAAAAGCAAAATTTATGGTTGAAGGTGGGCCTGCCATGATCCTTGGCAATTTGCGCCTGCCGACCAAGGCCATAAAGCCAGCGCGGAAAAAACAAAACAATCCTATGACAGAATTGGTGAGAAGGTGGGTGGGAAACTTGGAGTGCTTGGTTGATGTGTAAGTTCTTGCGCAGGATTTGCCTTGTACCGGTGCTTGCCCCGTTGATCGTCGGGCTCACTGCCTGTGCTGGAGGCAGTAACAGCTTTTCTGGTTCAGGCTTCGGCGATCAAAATGATCCCGTTTATGTGCAAAGCGCTGACGGTGCAAAGCAGGTCACATTGCGTCAGGTCAACGAGTTGCCACCGCCGCCGAACACGGGCGGTGGCCTCGACCAGCTCATTGCAGAGAATGATGTACTCGACATCAAGGTCTTTGAGGTGGACCAGCTCGACCAGGCTGTCGAAGTTGATTCACGAGGCAAAATCTCGTTGCCGTTGGTTGGCGAGGTCCAGGCTGCAGGCAAGAGCGCCCGGCAGCTGGAATCCGATTTGAAAAAATTATATGGCGCCAAGTATCTACAGAAACCGCAAATTGCCGTGATGGTCAAAGAATCCTTCAAGCAGCGGGTGACGATTGACGGTGAAATCCGCAAGGCAGGATTATTGCGGGCCCCGTCCGGCTCAACCCTGATGCGGATCATTGCTGAGGCCGGTGGATTTACTGAGGTGGCAGATCCGACTAAGGTCTATGTGTTTCGTGATGCTGGCGAGGAAAAGCTCGTTGCCAATTTCAATGTTTTCGACATTCGGGCTGCTAAAAAGCCAGATCCAAACATTTATGCTGGTGACGTGATTGTCGTCTTCAGCTCTGATAGGCTGGTGGCCATGAAAAATCTTCGGGACTCGTTGGGGATAGCGACAAGTGTCACAGGTTTAGCTGCGATATAGAGTCGCAGGCGTTTTGCCAAAAAGATGAGGATTGCGTGAGTTAGGCCGCGTAATTGGGGATGAACAAGCATAATCAAAACATCGTTTCCGGTGGACCTTCCGGTCAGGATTCGGAATTACAGATTGTTCCGTCATATCAGGGGCAAGGCTGGTTTGACCCTTACGCGCGTCCCTATCCCTTTCCATCGGAAGAGCCCGGAGAAGCGTTTAATCCGCTGCAACTTATTATTTATGCGGTGCGTTACCGCTGGTTAATTCTGGTTTTTGTTGCGGCTGGTTTGGTTGCAGGATTTGCCATCACGCAGATGCAGACACCGAAATATCGGGCAACGGCCGAGCTGGAGGTATTTGCACCGACAGCTCGTGTTATGCAGGACATGCAGGTTGTCGCCGACCCTATCGGCTATCGCTCTTATTTTACCGAACTGGAAAAATTAAAGAGCGGCGAGCTGGCCCGGCGCGTGGTCCACGATCTCAACCTTGCCCAAAAGCCAAATTTCCTCTTCCAGCCAGCGAATTTTTCAATTCGCCATCTCGTGCGGCGCGCCATGATTGGTCTGGGGCTCAAGCCAGAAGCTCCCGCCGCAACGCTTAATAGTGCTGAACGCGAAGCACTGGCGATTGCACGGGTGAATGGTGGCCTGTCCGCTCGCTTCATTGAAGACACCAATATCATCACTATCACTTTCAGCGACACCAACCCTGAATATGCCAGCGCGATCGCCAACCAGCTGGCCAGGAGCTATATCGATCAGCAGTTCGATCGGAGTGCTGAGACGTCTGACCTTGTCCGGCAGTTGGTTTCCGAGCAAGTGGGTGAAGTGAAGGCTCGCCTACAAAAATCGGAAAAAGAGCTTGTTGCCTATGCAAAAGAACAGAACATCACCTTGACCGGCGATAATGATGCGCTCGTTGCCACCAATATAACTGCAATCAACGATGCCTTATCCATGGCTATTCAGGAAAGGTTGCTTAACGAGCGGATTGTAGCGCAGATCGAGGCAGGAAAAAGCGCTAGCCTTCCGCAGGTTCTTGAAAATCAGACCATCCAGTCCATGCGGGTGCGTCTCTCAGAACTTAAGGGTGAGTACCAGCAAAAGCTTGCGACCTTTAAGCCCGGCTTTCCTGATATGCGGCGTCTCAAAGCCCAGATGGTTGAGCTTGAGCGTCAGATTAATAATGGCATCGAGACGGTCGCCGGCTCGATCCGCCTTAAATATCAGAATTCGATCGAACGTGAACGTGATTTGAAGAAGAAACTAAATGAGCTTGAGAGTGAATATTCGGCGTTTCAGGACAAAAGTGTCCAGTACACGATCCTTAAACGCGAGGTTGATTCAAACCGAAAGCAATATGACAGCCTCATAGATAAGCTCAATGCGGTCGGCGTAGGTTCTGAGGTTCAGACGAAACGCGGCAATATTATTGGATTTGCAGCCGCTCCTGGAGCGCCCTATTCCCCGCGGTTATCCCGTAATCTGGTTAAGGTGCTGGCCGTGGTTATGGCCTTGGCAGGCGCAATTATCTATATCATTGAGCTTCTTAACAACACATTCCGTTCACCGGAACAGGTTGAGAAAGATCTAAACGCGCCACTCTTAGGCATAATCCCTTATGTCACAGAAAAAAAGCTGTCGGAGGAACTAGGCGATCCGCAGTCAGCGGTATCAGAAGCTTTTCGATCGCTGCGAACTGCATTGCAATTCACTGGCACTGAAGGCGCGCCGCGCGTGATGGCGATCACAAGCGCGGAGCCTTCTGAGGGCAAGTCGACCGTTACGCGCAAACTGGCTGAAGAATTCGGTGCCTTGGGGAAGTCTGTTCTCATCATAGATGGCGATATGCGCCGGCCCAATTTGCATCGTATGCTTGGCATAAGCGCTGGTTTAGGTCTCAGCAATCTGCTCACTAACATGATATATAATGATGAGACGGAAAAATTGCAGGGGATTTTCAAGAAATCACCATGGGATAATGTCTCCTATATATCGGCAGGGACCCCGCCACCGAATCCCGCCAATCTGCTCTCATCGGAAAAAATGGGTCGCATTATTCATGCCTGTTCAGGCACGTTTGACATCGTTCTGATCGATGCACCGCCCATTATTGGCATTGCCGATGCGCTTCTCCTGTCCCGCCTGGCTGATGCTACCTTGCTTATCGTTTCAGCTAGCCAGGTCACCCGCAAGGGAGCCCAGGGTGCGGTCAAGCGCCTTTCGATTGCGGGTGGGAATATAGTCGGTACGATCTTTACAAAATTTGATGGAAGCAAAGCCGAATACGGCAGCTCTTACCGTTATATGTCTCACAATTATTACCATTATGGTGATCGAGCCGCCTTAAACGAACGCGAGGCCTCCGCGCATGCCAGCGATGCTGTTGAGAACACTGGGCCTAGCCATACGCTGCGGGCTAAGCTTCATCGTTATCTCACTTTTGATGATCAATGGGACTAGTGCCTACCTGGAAATCAGCAGTCCGTCCCTGGCCCTTTGGATCAATCCCTTCAATACGGATGCCCGTATCAATACCCTGATTGTTGCTCTAGGGGGAAATGATACCAGCCAGCTGGGCGAGCTTGAAAAAATAGCCGAGAGCGGCATCCGCCTGGCGCCGCATGATGCGCGCGGCTATAGCGTCCTGGGCGAAATCAAACAAAGGCAAGGGCGCGGGGACGAGGCTCAGAAGCTGTATGGTGAGGCTCTGCTTATAGCTCCTACCGAGATCCATGCGCTCATCAATCGCCTCAATGAAGCTGGCAGAGCGGGCGACTTCGAAGTCGCTCTGGAGGCGATGGACGTCATCCTCAGACGCTGGTCGAAATATGCCGAAAATGTACTTCCCGCCGTTGACTATTTCATCGGCGAGCCCAAGAGCGCCGAGTGGTTTCGCTCAACGCTGGCCACTGAGCCACCCTGGCGGGGCATCATCATTTCTCATCTAATCTCTAGTCCTGCAGGAATCGATTTTGTCCAAAATCTCCTGCTGTATGAATCAACAAAGGGCAAGCCGCAAAACCAGGCAGAACTCTCACGCACCATCACGACGCTGCTGCGTGGCGAAGCGGCGGATCAAGCCTATCGCCTTTTTCAGCTGACGCTGAATGACGATGAACGCCCGGTTCGTGGATATGTCTTCGACTCAGCTTTTATGCTAACGCCGAGTGGAAAGCCGTTTGATTGGGTAATAGAAAAGACAACCGATGCCGATGTTGAGTTTGCCAACTTAGCTTTGGCCGAAGACGAACAGGGTCTAAGGGTCAGCTTTCGCAACAGTCCAGCCAAACGGGTTGGTATCTCGCAGCTGTTAAAGTTGGATCCAGGCCAATATCGACTATCGGCCACCGCGACTGCCCGAAATCTCGATGCCCCTAAAGGCCTCAAATGGGTGATTGTCTGCCAGGCGCCCGGAGCAACTCCTCTGACGCAATTGCAGGTCCAGGAAAAGACATACCGCCTCAAGGAGTTGTCGACAGACTTTACGGTGCCGCCAGAGGGGTGCCCTCTCCAGCTGCTCACGTTGCGGACCGAGGAAACAACCACCAGCTGGCGGATGCGGTATAATGGTACAGTTACTTTCAAATACATCCGCGTAACTTCTAACCCTTGAATTTTAATATGTTTAAAGCAATACCTGTAAATTACATGTGTTTTTATTTATTAATTTCTCTAATAATTGGTGGTTCGGCTACAAAATCAATTTATACAGATTTTATATTACAAATATTATCAATTCCATTTATAATATATATGATTTACAAAATTAAAATTCGACAAATAAATCCAATTATATGGACAATTTTGTTTATTATGATATCAATATTTATTATACAATTGTTTCCTATTTTGTCTAAAGATAGAATATGGAGTTATGCTACAAGAGATGTCGGGCGAACTTTAGATAGTCTTGCGTTTTTTTTAACGTGCCTGGCCATATTCTATTTTATCTATCGACAGGAAGAAGAGGGTAGGGCGCGGTTTTGTCGATTTTTCTTGTTGGGTGTGGGGCTCAATTTCGTGGTGGCGGTCCTGCAATTTGCGTCAGCCGGCGCTGCCATCAGGATCGCAGGGTATCCTTATACGATCAGAGGCGGATTTTTTGCCAATCCAAACCACTTTTCGGCGCTGCTTTATGTGTCAATACCATTTTTTCTTTTGAGCTTTCGCAATACGCGCCTCAATTTCATTTCCTATGTGATGGTCCTGGCCATCATCGGTTTTCAATTTGTGGTGGCTTCGGCGGCCGGCGTTCTCTTGAGCTTTGCCTGTGTGCTCGTCAGCATCACCTGGCTCAGTGAATGGCGGATCCTCAGATGGGGGGCTCTTGGTGTGGCTTGCCTCTTCGTGATCGCTGCCCTCTTTTTCGTACCGATGGTCCTCGATGCTGAACTCGCCAATGATCTCAATCGCAGGGTCTTTGCGTTGAACACGTTGCGGGCTATCGGTGACTATTGGGCGCTGGGTTCCGGTTTTGGTACGTTTACCCTCATTTATCCGAGCTATGAGGGGAAAACCGGCATATTCGATGAAGTTGTCAACCACGCCCATAATGATTATCTGGAGCTCATTCTCGAAGGCGGCATTATGTTCGTTGCGGTGCTGGTTCTTTTCGCCATGGCATTGCTGTTAAAGCTAATCTTCGGCAGAATCGGGAATCAGCAAAAAGTGGCATTGCTGGGCATTGTCTTCTTACTCCTGCACTCGCTTGTCGACTTCCCCTTGCGCACCATGGCGATGGCGGTGACTTTTTCCTTTCTCAACGGCCTTTACTTCGCTCCAATACGACGGTCACTTGCGCGAAATACCTCTGTAGCCTCTTTGCTCGATGT
>Ga0224512_10003861_pt1 | contig 12982 bp, 13 predicted proteins | sample SF_May12_sed_USG_4_FD_169103 | JGI IMG/M metagenome (GOLD analysis project Ga0224512, IMG submission 169103) | Sediment microbial communities from San Francisco Bay, California, United States - SF_May12_sed_USGS_13 | ecosystem: Environmental > Aquatic > Marine > Sediment | place: USA... | reverse complement strand
ACCGCTTATAATATTCATACTATAACCATTTATTACATGAAGCCATTTGAAACAAACTATGGAAAAATCCTCCACACCCATCTCTTTGCTACAAGCATGGAACCTTGGAACAATAGAAGGTAAAAAATATGAATTTGGATGAGCATGCCATCCATCCTCTTTATAATATATCAAGATGTTACTAGAAATCATTTCAGTTGTTTTTTGACAATGAATCTGTAATATGCAATCATCTCCCAATATCTCTTGCAGTTCTTACAGTAAATTGTTCCATCTGATGTTCTTACCAGTCTGTCAGATCCGCAAGAACAATCAATCATTTGTCTCTCCACTTGTTTCTCATTTTTTAAAATCAGGAACTCTAAAGATTCTACAAATATCCTTGATGCATACCTTGACATTTTTCCAGATAGTATCACTTGGAACTCTATGAATCACGTTTTTGTTTTTTGAAAATTTTGAATAAGAGAAGTGTTTAGAGAAAAGAAAGGTTTGAAGTTTTATTAACAAATTGGCAGTGTTCCTTATTTTCTAGAGTTCTTATTTGTTTTAGAACTGTTTCTGGTTTTGAGGTCAATAATTATTCTATCGGGCTCATTTAACATGAACCCGATTGGTGAATGGGATCGGCGAGATTTGAACGCGCGACCTCTGCGTCCCAAACGCAGAATCATACCAAGCTAGACCACGATCCCAGTAAATTGTAAAAATTGCCCAATTTAAGCTTGACAGATAATGATTTTAAAGGTATGCAAGAAAACAAAAAATTGTTGCAACTAGAAGAGTATATCAAAGCAGGGAAAATTGCTGCTGAAGTACGAGAAATGATAAGAGAGAAGAATTGGATTGGAAAGACAGTTTATGAAATTTGTGAAGAAGTTGAAGGAGAGATTAGGAAAAGAGGGGCAAAATGTGCATTTCCAGTAAATACAAGCATCAACGAAATTGCAGCACATTACACTGCAGAGCCAAATGATCCAATTACAATCACAGATTCAGATTTAGTCAAAATTGATCTTGGTGCACAGATTAATGGATACATTGCAGACACAGCAGTGACTGTTTGTTATGATGCACAATATGACGGTATGGTTCAAGCAGCAGAAGAGGCACTTAGTAATGCAATGTTAATGATAAAGGGAGGAGTAAAGGCAAGTGATATTGGAAGAACAATTGAGACAACAATCAAACAAATGGGTTACAAGCCCATTGCAAATCTCAGCGGACACTCGTTAGAGCAATATACAATTCATGCAGGAAGATCAATTCCAAATATTTGGTCGATTGGAGGATTTTCTTTATCAGAAAATACAGCTTATGCATGCGAACCATTTGTAACAACAAGAGACGGGGGAGGATTTGTAAGGAATGGAAAAATCAAGAATATTTTTGCATTAAATTCAAGAAAGAAAACAAAGGACGAAGAGGCTGACAAATTACTAGATTATATTTGGGAAAACTTTAACATGTTGCCATTTGCTCTAAGATGGATTACAAAAGAGTGGGAAGAAAAAAAAGCCAGAGGAATTTTAGAATATCTTGTAAGTAAAAAAGCAGTTCAGGCATATCCAGTATTAATTGAAGTAAATGAACAAAGAGTGGCTCAAGCTGAGCATACTTTTATTCCAAATGAAAACGGAGTTACAGTTACAACAGAAACCTAACAGAGATGTTTCAAGATATAGCATACAAAGTTAAATTTTTCTTAGAGGATAATTTTGAAAAATTATTTTGAAGGGCATATCTATCGTATTTTCAAGAAATTATAAAATTTAACAATTTAGCAAAGAGTTGTGAAATGTCAGTTAGTCCAAACTACTTTTCAATTGTTTCGCCAAATATTTTTTCAATTCTCATCATTCCATCACAGGAATTACATTTATTAGATTCAGAAAACAAAAAATCACCTTCTTTGAATTTTCTTTTTCTTTCCATAGCACATTGTTTGCATTTTTCAACAGTGTAACTTATAGTAATTTTTTCTTTAGAGAATATCATTGAGGCACTCCAATTGTATTTCCAACCCCAATTAGCAAAACGGATTGCCCAGGTTTTGTATTATCATTAATCATCTCATATACTTGTGAGTGAACCTCGTCTGCTTTGTCTGCTATTTCCTTTGTCATTAGAGTTATTGCCTCTTTTACTGATTGTTTTATAACAATAGCAAAAATAGGAATGTTATTTTTTGTGGCAATATCTTCAATATGAAATCGTTCTGTTCCGATTCCCCCAATAGCAGCTCCAAAACCTTGTGCGACAGTTGCAGAATCTTCACCCTCCATTTTTAGTGCAGCATCAATCATGATGATCATATCAGGTTTATTTTTTGAAATAATTTTTTCAACTGCATCCCCAGGTCTTCCAACAGTAGAACCAGGTCCTTCAGCTTTTAATAAAAACAATTTCCTGCCTTCATATTCACTTTCTGAAAGTATTGTTTGAAAGGCAATAGTTTCTTTTTTGGAATTTAACATCATTTTACCTACAACCATAGGACCAATTCCATCACCTATTGGTTGACCCTGCTTAAAAGCAGGAATTGCGTTCCGAATTGCTTCAGCTTCTTCCATTATAAAAGGGAGAATCATCTGTAATGGTAAAATTAAAGGATAGTTGTTTTGTTTTTTTGCAGTTAAAAATAGATGATTAATGACTTTATATATCATTTGTAAAGAAGTTGCAATTTCAAGCAAGGTTTGCACCTTAGTTAATTCCAAATTGCTAGTTTTAGGAGATAATGCTCTTACCTGTTCTCTAGTATAATCTTCTCTAGATCTTACAATGTGTTGAACTTTATCTACAATTCCACTAGGATCCATATCTACTGGCATGATAGTAAAATAATCCAAAAATCTATCGATTTTTTTTGTAGGATCATATTTTACATCCATATTTTTTTTAACATAATCTATTAGTTCATTTCGAGATTCATTTTTGTATAATTCTAATTTTTTAATTGCCTTTTTAATTTCTCCAGAAGTTACTTGTAATTGTATTCTTTGACCATAGAAAATGAAGAGAATAATAGGCAGAATCCAGACTAACATCATCAAGGGATTAGTATCATCCCCAAATCCAAATAATTGATCAAAATCAATATTAGTAAAATCCACTGACTCAGCAGTCATTGGATCTAAATTAAATCATTCGTCAAAGCAGAGATCTATAGTTTTATCCCAAAATTGTAGGAACGGGTTATAGAAAGGCTGAGAGATGGCGAGTGCTTTTATTATAGTTCAAATACAAAAAATTTGAAATGCCACAAACAAAACCCATTGTAAGCGTTGAGAATGTTGTAGCCTCAGCTTCTGTGGATCAAAAGATGGATTTAAACGAGATCACTAGAACATTTCCTGATGTAGAATATCATCCTGATCAATTTCCAGGACTGGTCTTTAGATTAAAGACTCCAAAAACTGCAACATTGATTTTCACTTCAGGCAAAATGGTATGCACCGGTTCCAAATCAGAAGACATGGCAAGAAAGGCAGTCAAAACAGTAGTTCAGAAACTTCGGAAAGGAGGAATAAAAGTAAAAAAAGACGCAGTAGTTGAAATTCAGAACATAGTAGCATCAATTAACTTGGGTGGAAAAATTCATCTCGAACAAGCAGCAAGAACATTACCCAGAAGTATGTATGAACCAGAGCAATTCCCAGGACTTATCCACAGAATGCTAGACCCAAAAACAGTAATTTTGTTATTCTCATCAGGAAAGCTTGTATGCACTGGAGCTAAAAAAGAGCCAGATGTTTACAGATCTGTAAACAATTTACATGCATTACTAGAAGAAAAAGACCTAATGATCTATGATTAATCTAGATCATATATACCCAAATTCATTTATTTTCCATAATAAAATTAAAAAATTAGTTTATGTCAACCATAAACATATCTATACAAATTGTACAAGAATGGAATCAAGTTTAAGAAAAATGTTCATGAAATCTACCTAATAAAGTAAAACAAGTTTTTAAAAATTATTTTATAGGACTTCCTAATGGAACATCCTCAACAACTGTTAACCAAAATGGTTTATCATCAACATCTGCTGCCAATAGCATTGCATTTGATTCAATACCTGCCAATGTTTTGGGTTGGAGATTTACAATTGCAATTACAGTTTTTCCTACAATATCTTCATGTTGATAATATTGAGCTCCGCCAATTATGACATCTCTTTTTTCATTACCTAAATCAATAATTCCTTTAATTATTCTAGACTTTCCAGGAATTGGTTCAGTTGCAACTATTTTTGCAACACGAAGATCTAATTTTGCAAAATCATCATAGGTAGCAGTTGACATAATGAACAATAAATTTTCTTGTTAAAATGAATTTCGAATTTATAATAGTTCCTTTTTTTCAATTCCGCTAGTTTCTATATCATACTTTAGTGCAGCTGGAAGCTCTTGATATTTTTTATTAACTAAGACGATGATTTGATCATCAGGAACATTCACCTTTTTTAGTAACTTACCTCGTTGATGGGCATATGCATTCTTCCAAAAACCTGCACCATCAAAGGTTCCTATTTTTGGCATGTATTTGGAGGGTTTCATTTTTTCTCAAGTATTAATGACTGTGATGGAAGATTGGCAAATGCCATTAGAACCGGAGTTAGTGTTCTGGATTTTAGGCATATTACCCATCACAGTCTATTTACAATCACTAAGAATCTAATATATTTGATGCAAAATCATGACAAAGAAGGTTGACATTAATTCAAGCATCAATAGAGATTGACGCGCCAGTAGATAGAGTTTGGGAGATTATTTCAGACATAGATAACGAACCAAAATTCTGGAAAGGGACCAAAGAAACACGAAATATTTCAAAGGAAGGAAACATCATAAAAAGAGAGATCACAATTGCATTCAGAGATCAGAAATGTCTTCAGGAGGTAAAACTATATCCCAAAGAAAAGATTGAAGCCAGATTCACTAAAGGGATCATAAATGGAACAAAAATAATCAATTTGATTCCACATTATGAAAAAACCACACTTGAGGCAATATGGGATATCAAACTTTCAGGGATGATGAGCATGTTTACAGGAATGCTAAAAAACCACATCAAAAGTGGGACTGAGCAAGCGTTACAAAACATCAAAGAAGCAATAGAGGGATGATTTTATGGAAATTGTAATTGATATTTTCAATTATTCATTTACTGCAATAATGATTGGGATTTGTGGGGCATGGGTATTTTTGATAAAAACAATGTCAGACTCTTTTAAATTGACACCATATCTTGATAGATTTCAAAGAAAGAAACATAACACACCCAAAGTTTCAATAATTCTTCCTGCACGAAATGAAGAAGAATTTATCGACAAATGCTTGAATTCTTTGGTTGAACAAGATTATGGAAATTATGAGATTATAGTTATTGATGATTCATCTGAAGATTACACTGGAAAAATAATTTCAGAATATGTAAAAAAATATCCTAACATAATTCATGTATCTGCAAAACCAAAACCAGAAGGATGGATGGGGAAAAATTGGGCATGTATGGAAGGATATAAAGAGGCAACAGGAGAATTGTTGCTATTTACAGATGCAGATACAATGCATTCAAAAAATGTTATTTCTCTTGCTGTATCACATTTACTTTCATTCAATCTTGATGCATTATCAGTAATTCCAAAAATGCTTTCATTTGATTTTTGGACAAAAATCACACTTCCCATGATTTCCACTTTTCTTCACACAAGATTTTCTGCCCTCAAAGTTAACGATCCAAAAAAAAATACAGGGTATTTTTTTGGTAGTTTTTTCATAATGAGGAAAAAAACATATCAACAAGTAGGAATGCATGAAGGAGTTAAACAAGAGATTATTGAGGACGGAGCACTAGGAAAAAAAGTCAAAGACATGGGCTACAAGATGAAGATGGTTAGAGGAGAGCACCTAGTCAATGCAGTATGGGCTCGTGACAAGGATACATTATGGAATGCATTAAAGCGATTAATGATTCCACTTTATCTACAGAATGGGAACATAGCCATAGGTATTTTCTTTGCAGTGTTGTTTTTACTTTTCATGCCATTTCCAATTTTAGCATATTCAACATTATTTGCTACATATTCACAATCATTTTCAACTCTATTTGTGTCGTCTCTATTTGCATCAATTCTAATTTATATTGGTGCATTCATAGAAGTTAAAAAAGCACTATTTCTTAGGGCAGGTCATGCAATATTTGCACCGTTAGGAAGTCTAGTCGTAGTATCGGCATTCATGAGTGGTTTACTACAAGCAAAAAGTAATTCTGCAATTTCATGGAGAGGTCGCAGTTATTCCATGAAAGACCATGCTCAAAATTCAATAAGTGTATAGTAGTAAGCCTTTTAGATATAAAACAAGGAATGATAATCTCATGGACAAATCAAGTGGTCTAATTGGAGGGATTATAGGAGCTGCAGTTGTTGTTGCAGTTTTTGCAGTATTTTTGTTACCGACACCAACCTCAATAGATCAAAGAATTATTGACGAGAATGCAAGCATTCCGAGTGCTATTGGACAATCAAATACATATACAGAAAAACTTTCATTAATTGAGATTTTTGAAAAATCAGAGTCAGGAGTTGTCAGAGTTAACGTTCAGAGAAGTGAAGATATTAGTGGATTGAATGGAGTTGGTTCTGGTTTTGTTTTTGACAAAAAAGGCCACATTATTACTAATGCTCATGTTATTAATGATGCAAGAAAAGTAATAGTGACATTTCTTGATGGTCGCTCATATAATGCAGAAGTGATTGGATATGATAAATTTACAGATATTGGAGTAATAAAAGTAAATGCAGATTTGAAATTACTCCACCCATTAACATTAGGAGATTCCTCAAACCTCAAAGTAGGAGAACAAATTGCAGCGATTGGAAACCCATTTGGTTTATCAGGTTCGATGACGTCAGGAATTGTAAGTCAGCTTGGAAGACTATTACCTTCAGGTTCAGGATATTCAATACCAGATGTAATTCAAACAGATGCAGCAATCAATCCTGGAAACTCAGGAGGGCCTTTATTGAATATGAGAGGGGAGATTATAGGAATAAACACTGCAATTCAATCCGCCACTGGTGAATTTACAGGAGTAGGATTTGCAGTTCCATCAAAAACCATTGCAAAGATTGTTCCAAGCCTAATTTCTAGAGGGGAATATGATCATCCATGGATTGGAATTTCAGGTAGAGACATTGATCCTGATTTGGCCAAGATTCTTAAATTAAATGAGGCAGTAGGATTTCTTATTGTCACAGTAATAGAAGACAGTCCTGCAGATAAGGCGGGATTACACGGTTCTGAAGATAGCGTATCGGTAGATGGAATAAACTATCCAAAGGGAGGAGACATCATTTTATCTGTAGATGGAATTGAAGTTAGAAAGATTGATGATATTTTGATTCATCTGCAAAGAGCAAAATCAGTTGGAGATGAAATGGTATTGGAGATTCTAAGAGATGGAAGAACTACCAACATTGTAATCACATTACAAGAGAGACCAAATGGAGATTAAGAGAATCAAGCATAAATACTCCTAGAAAAGATTGATGTCTGTGAACAAACTTGTATTAAACTCAGAGAGTTTAAACAATGTTTTAGAGAATAAGGAAATCCATCGTGACGATATAATTCAAATTTATCAAAATTCTATCAAGGATCCAAATGAATTATTTTCAGTAGCTCAAAATTTAAGAAGAAAATTTAAAAATAATTCAGTTACATTTTCAAAAAAGGCATTTTTCAATCTAGTTAATCTTTGTAAGGATTCCTGTTCGTATTGTACATACAAGGCAGAACCCGGAGAGAAAAAGCTATCCTTAATGTCAAAAAACCATGTTTATCAATTACTTGATCTTGCAAAAAAATACAGATGTGTGGAAATTTTGTTTGTGACAGGTGAACAACCAGAGCAAAAATACCAAGAAGCACGAGATTGGCTAAAAACAAATGGATTTAGAAGCACTGCAGAATATCTAGTCCATGCATCCGAAATGGCCTTAGAGAAAGGATTGTTTCCACATACAAATGCAGGAAATTTGGAAATTTCAGATATGAAAGAATTGCAAAAAACGAATGTATCAATGGGATTGATGCTTGAAAGTATCAGTGATCGTCTGACAGAAAGAGGAATGCCACACTATTTGGCTGCAAGTAAAAGACCCAAAGCAAGAATTAAAATTTTAGAAAATGCCGGAAGATTGAAAATACCAATGACTACAGGAATTCTTGTTGGAATTGGAGAAACCCCTGAAGAAGTGATTGATTCGATTTTTGCAATAAAAAAAATTCATCAAAAATACGGAAACATTCAAGAGATTATTTTGCAAAATTTCCAACCTAAAACAGATACCAGAATGAATGATTTCCCATCAGCTAATGAGAATTATTTCAAAATCATTGTTGCATTATCCAGAATAATAATGCCAGAAATGAATATTCAAATTCCTCCAAACTTGTCTCCAAGATCATATCAAAGTTTTCTATCAGTTGGAATAAATGATTGGGGAGGAATATCTCCACTAACACCAGATTATGTAAATCCAGAATTTGCTTGGCCTGCAATTAACAAGGTAGAAGAAAATTCAAAAAATGCAGGTTTTGATTTGAAATGTAGATTTCCAGTGTATCCAGAATTCTTTTCCTTTATTAGCAAACAGTTAAGAAATAAGATATCACTAATTCAAGATGAAGAAAGATTGGTAAAAGAGGATTATTGGAAATGAGTAGTGACATAGATACATTATTCAAGCATGCAGATTCACAGGTTGCAGATATTCTAAACAAGGCACTCTCTGACAAGGAAATATCACCTCAAGAAGGCCTCAGACTATACAATGCAACAGGACTTGATTTTCACCTAGTTGGGATGGTAGCAGATGAGATAAGAAAGCGAAGAGTAGGGGAAACAGTAACATATGTTGTTAATCGAAACATCAATTTCACTAACGTTTGTATCAAGCAGTGTGGTTTTTGTGCATTTAGTCGTGACTTTAGAGAAGAGGAAGTATACTTTCTTCCTACAGAAGAAATAGTCAGACGTGCAAAAGAAGCGTATGAATTGGGAGCAACAGAGGTATGTATTCAAGCAGGACTTCCACCCGATATGGATGGGGATTTATATGAAAAAATATGCAGAGAAATCAAAAAAGAAATTCCAGATATACACATTCATGGTTTTTCACCCGAAGAAGTTCTTTATGGGGCATCAAGGGCAAAGACCTCAATTAGAGATTATTTAGAGAGACTTAAAGAGTCAGGGGTCAACACTCTTCCCGGAACAGCTGCAGAGATTTTAGATCAATCACTCAGAGATAAGATCGCACCTGGAAGAATCAGTGTAAAAGATTGGATTGAGGTAATTAAGACAGCTCATAGTCTTGGAATCAACACAACATCAACTATGATGTTTGGGCATGTTGAGACAGCCGAAGACAGAGTAAACCACATTGCAAAGCTGCGAGAAATTCAAAAGGAAACAGGAGGATTTACGGAATTTGTTCCATTAAATTTTGTTCATAGTGAAGCACCAATGTACAAGTATCAATTACATGAAGGAATTAAACAGGGAGGTAGTGGTAACGATGTATTGTTAACTCATGCAGTTGCAAGGATTATGCTAAACAAATGCATTGATAACATTCAGATGTCATGGGTCAAAGAAGGGCAAAAGATGTCTCAGTTATTGCTAATGTGGGGAGCAAATGATTTTGGTGGAACTCTGATAAATGAGAGTATTTCAACATCGGCAGGATCTGAACATGGTCAGCTATTGAGACCAAAAGAAATCAGAAGGATGATCAGAGAGATGGGCAGAGTACCAGCTGAAAGAAACACAAACTACAAAAAATTACGTATATTTGACAAAGAAAAAGAGATTGAAGAGGGATTAGACAACATTACAGATGCATCACAATTCGGATCATATACAGAATTAATTAAAATAAATAAATTTCATTATGTAAATCCAAGGAGAAAGTAATTGTCTGCCTTTGACAAGGCATCAATATTTTCAAAAAAATTTGCAATTGACGAATGTGAGATAGTATTTGTTAAAAAAAAGACAATAACAGTTAGAATTACAGATTCAGAGATAACTGAAATCAAACAAAACTTTGATGAAAGTTATGGAATAAGACTAATTCATCAAAAAAAGATTTCTTCTTTTCAATCAAGTGATGAGTTTGAAATAGAAAAAATAATTAAAAAATCATTAAAAACAACTACCCTTTTAAAACCTAGAAATTTCTGGAAATCTTTGCCATCTACAATTAACTATATTCCAATAGACAATACACATGATTGGAAGTTAGAAAAGATTTCAGGCACAAAAGCTACTGATATAGCACAAAATATGATAAACTCTGCACTTGATAAACAGATTGATTCGATTTCAGGTTCACTTAATATTGTTTCAGAGCATTTTGAAATTTCAAATTCAAATGGTCTTGATCTTACAGATAAAGCTACATATATTTCAGGAATCATTAATGCTGAATCAGAAAAAGGACATACATCAGTTTCTGGGATAGGACAAGAATGTAGTAGAACATTAGATAAATTCTCAGCAGAAAAGATTGGACAGGATGCAAAAAAAATGTGCGTCAAATCAATCAATCCAAAAAAATGCGAGAATGATACATACTCTGTAATTTTTGAGCCATATTCAGTGGGAGAGTTGTTATCATTTGTTTTTGCATCAAATTTTAATTTTAAAACATTTTCAGAGAAAAAAAGCTGTTTTTCAAATAGTTTTCAAGATAAAGTTTCAGTTGAAGACTTTAACTTAATTGATGATCCACATGCACCAAATGGAATTGGAACAAAGCCATTTGACGATGAAGGAATAAAAACAAATCCCAACAACTTGATAGAAAAGGGGATTTTCATAAATACATTTTCAAATCTTTTTGATGGTTTCAAAGAAAACAAAAAATCAACAGGTAATGCATCAAGGCCAGGATCTCCAATGGGCAGAAGCTCAGAATCAATTCCAATTTCATCACCTCATAATCTCAGAATAAAATCAGGAGATACATCACAAGAAGAAATTATCAAAGATACAAAACATGGGTTATTGGTTGGAAGATTATGGTACACTTATGCTGTAAATCCCATTAAAGGAGATTTTTCATGTACTGCAAGAAGCGGGATTAGAATTATAGAAAATGGGGAGATTAAAAATCCAGGAAAACCAGTCAGGATAATTCATAGTTTGCCTGATTTATTACTAAACATTTCAGCGATTGGAAATAATCAGAAAAATATTCTTCAATGGGCATCATTACCATCAATTACTCCATCAATTAAAGTAGAAAATATCAAGATGTTTTCAATCTAAAATTGTTTTTAGGCATAAATTTTAGTTATTTTTGGGTCAATTCAATAAAAAACTAGATGCAAGGTAGACCAAATAGGCAGCGACAAGTCCAATACCCATATTTCTATTAATTAATCCTGTAATCATTGTAATCAATAATGCAAAACTAAAAGCAATCATTATAACATAATCATAAAACACTTCATCAGCAATAGCAACACCTGCAATTGCAGACGCAACACCCATGATCATTAAAATGTTATAGATATTGCTACCAATAATATTTCCAATTCCAATATCAGTATGGCCTTTTCTGATAGCAATTACAGATGTAATCAATTCTGGTAATGAAGTTCCTATTGCAATTACAGTCAAGCCAATTATTCGTTCAGATATTCCAAGTGTCTGTGCAATTGTTACTGCATTGTCTACAGTGAATTCTGCTCCAAAATAAAGAAGTGTAACACCTACCCCTATCAATCCTAATGCGCGAAGATACACATTTTTTTGTTCTGGAATAGAATCATTGTCATCTTCTTCACGTTGAGACTTTGCATTACGATACGTGTAAATTGTAAATGCGAACAACAACCCAATTAAAAGAATCCCATCATACTGAGATATTTCACCATCAATAGATAATATAATCAGCAATAATGAAAAACCAAGCATTAATGGCATTTCTTTTTTCAATGTTGTCTTTTTTACAACAAGAGGGATCATTATTGCAGCAATACCAATCACCATTCCAATATTCGCAATATTACTTCCAATAATATTTCCCAAGATAATTTCACTGTGTTCACCGGTAGCTGCAATGCTTGCTGCAAGTTCTGGAGTTGAGGTACCATATGCCACTACAGTCATTCCAATTACAAGATTACTAATTCGAAATTTCTTTGCGATTACGACTCCACCGTTTACGAGCCAGTTTCCACCGTAACAGAGCATGACAAGTCCTAATGCAGTCAATCCAATATTGACTAGGAGACTCAATTCCATGAAAAAACATCAAAACTAGCATTGTTTAAACTGGATGATTATGTCATATTATCCGAGTATTAAGGAGATTTGACCTATTTCGAGGCCATTTTTATCAAATTATCCCTTATTGTCAAATATACAAATGCAACATTGTAATGGAATTTCATTTTTATGTACAAAAGGAACAACAAAGACTAGTTTCCAAAATGTATTTCTTAATGAAAAATGAACAGCATTTCCTAGCAAGTAGCTCAAATCCATTAATTAGGTCTGAAATTTACTGGCAGATTTTTTTGTGATTTTCCATTTCTGCATCAATCAAAAAATGTCTGTTACAGTTATCACAGTAGTTAGGTACAAAAAAGATATCCTTGCCAGGTATTCCTACTGGGGGTTTCACAAAAATTCAAGTATTTTTTTTGCTAATATAATTTAACAACAAGATTAATCAACGTTATAGTATAAAATTTCAACATTTATTTTATCAGAACAAAGGAGTATACTTTGAAAGCATTCTCCAATTTTATTTCTCAATAAAGATTCATGAAAATTAAATATTTATTTTAATGAAAATGGATCATCATACCAAAAATTGATTTGAATTTTTTTTAAAATTAATCATAGTAAAGAAACAACTTCATTCATAAATACAAAAAGGATACAAGTA
>Ga0224512_10003860_pt1 | contig 12985 bp, 12 predicted proteins | sample SF_May12_sed_USG_4_FD_169103 | JGI IMG/M metagenome (GOLD analysis project Ga0224512, IMG submission 169103) | Sediment microbial communities from San Francisco Bay, California, United States - SF_May12_sed_USGS_13 | ecosystem: Environmental > Aquatic > Marine > Sediment | place: USA... | reverse complement strand
CCCAAACAGCAAGACTCAACTTCTCAGCGTTCGTGATTACCTGGGTGCGCACGGTTACAGCCCGTACTTGATAGAGGATCTACCCGACATCCCAGCAATGTCGCTTGAGCAAAAAGTGCGACACTGGGCTTCTGCGTCAAGATTCGCGGTCATCGTGGACGTAGAACCGAGTGGGCACCTCAGCGAATTCATGATGCTCAAAGACGAGCGTACGATCATCGCCCTCCTACGCCCGGCGGGATCCCACGGATCGTCGTTCATGATTGGAGACGAGGGGCTCGTCGATCTGAACCATATTGAGATCTTCCGATTCGAGCAGAGTCCGCTTGAGACTCTTGACAAGGCGATCGAATGGGCTGAGTCGATCGCCAAAGCGCGCACTGAAGCGTACGAGTCCGAGTATCCCTGGCGGTGACCTCACTGGTTGCAACCAATCACGATCCGAAGGCCACGCATAATGGCCATCAGCCTTCTCACAACCTGCCCTTCGAAAGCGTCCTGGATCCGGCAGATCGAGCGCATCGGCCAGAACGACGTCGCCACGCTCAGTGGTCAGTGCGTGTTTGGGAGGTAGCGCACGAGGTGCCGATCTAGGGCACTAGGTGGAATGTGCGATATGGCACCCGATTTGGAGATCGGGAACGGGGCGTGCTGGCGGTGGTGCGATCAGCGAGACCTGCGTCATCCAGCATCCGCCGGACGCGCGGACAACATCGCTTATCCGTGCATGGCCGTGAGGCGCATCGCAACGATGGGCGAGTGCTCACGCCGAGTCACGGCGATCAGTGCAAGGCCATCCCAAGGGGCTCCTGCGGCTCGAGATCCGATCACGGCACGCACCGACGATCGACAGCCGCAGGGATCGTCGAACCGTCTCGAACGCTCCTCGTACGGCATGTCTGCGCTGACGGACCATCGTGGCGCCGGCGGTGAGCTCCGCCCCCATGCTTGTTGTTGTTCCCGGTCATCGCACTTCCTCCTGTCGATGGGATGACTGGACGGAAGTAGCGGTGCGTTGCCCGACTCTCTCGGACTTCCGGCGCACCTATCGCCGGATATGCAGCATCACGGAAGCGGCATGCCGGGAACCCCAACATCGATGGCGACAAGTGAGGCCGGAGCGAAGGGCGGCGTCGGCCCAAAGGCCAGGTTGACGACGTACACCGTCTGCTTGAAGCCATTACCCGTGCCGAAGGCGACGCTCGAAGGGGTGTTCAGCACTGCGCCCGCCGGGTCGTGGAACAACACGTCGACAGAGCCGTCGGTGTTGACCCGGAACACGGCGTTCTGGGCGACGGAAGCCACATAGATCCCGCCGTGGACGTCCAGCGCAATACCGTCGGGCACGGCCGGGAGCACGCCGAACGGACCACCGAGGAACGGCCAGTCGGGCGTCACGCCGAGACCGGCGAGCAGGTCGATGTTCCCCGCCGATCCATCGGCCTCGATCGGGACGGTCCAGAGCGAGAAGCCTTCGGCGTTGGCCACCGTGAGCACACCCTTCCGGTAAGCGATGCCGTTGGCGCCCACGGGTGTCAGGCCGATGCCGCCGCTCCCTCCGAGCAGCTCCGACTCGAACCACTTCATCGCGTTGCCATCGCGGTCGACCCGCCAGATCGCCCCGCGCACGTCGCCCGGTAGCTCGCTGGTGAGGATCCCCGTCGAGTTGGAGTCGGTGATATACATGTTGCCGACCTTGTCGAACGCAATGCTGTTGGGGAAGCTCATCTGGTCGGTACCTGCGATCAGCGATTCATCGCCTGTCTTCCGGTCGAACTCATAGACGCCGGTGACGCCCTCCCATTGCACCGCGCCGTAGACGTTGCCCTGGGCGTCGGTGGCCAAGCCGAGGAATCCGGCTCCAGGACCGCCGGCAGCCCAACCGTCGATCGTGCCGAAGACTTCGAAGTCGCTCGACCCGGGGGCGAACTTCAACAGCTCGCCGCTGAACGTGCTCGACACGAACACGTTGCCGGTCTTGTCGACTGCCACACCTTCGAGCGACGGCCGGGGTCCTTCGCTCACGACATCGACATGACTCGACGCCCCGGCAGGCACTACTGCCACCAACATTGCCAAGGTCACCAGCAGTGACACGAGGACTCTGGACGGACCGGTCGGAACTCGCATGGCTCTCCCTTTCGCTACGAACGCACAGCACGTCCGCTCCCCATGTTATGGCGAACAGTACACCACGATCCCGCATGCGCCAGCCCCAAATCGGAGGAAGCGTGCCCACGGCGCGGACGCGCTACGACGCCCGGCGCGGGTCCGGCCCTGTAGCGCTCGCCCTCTGTGTGAGCGTTTGACCACGTGCGTCCACGTCGACCCCACACGCCGACGACCGGCTGGAGCGACACGCGCTGTTTCCCCCTCCGTAGGATCACCAGGGCCCGGTCACACGAACAACGGCAGTCATCCAAGTCAGAGTTTCGCCGAACGGTCGATGCGCGGACCGGCCCTGAATAAGACCGGTTGCGATGCAATCACGGCTCCCCCGTCCACGCCCAGATCACTCACCGCCCGGCGCGTTATCGCGCACTCCCTCCCGAGCCGATCCGGCATTACCCGACATTCAGTGAGCCACGGTGGGCGGTGGGAGGTGAAGCCTCAGCAGGCCGTGGCTCACTAGGCGTGGTGTTTAGGCGTCCAACCGACCCAGGAAAGGGTTGTACGAGTTGGGATTCTGTGTCCGCGTCGCCGCCTCAACTCGAATCGAGCGACACAGGGCGGCCGGGAGGCCGCACCGTTCCGAGGGACCGGCCGAAGGTCGGGCCAGAGCAACTCGGCCAAATCAGGATTTGGCCGAAACCCGAAAACCTCACTGGGCGATGGTGAGGAGGAACTGCTCCAGGGTTGCTATGTCGAGTTGGCCGGCGGAGCGGGCGGCGACGGTGCCGTCTGCATTGAGGAAGACCCAGTACGGGAATCCTCCGGCGCCGAACGCCACATGGGCGCTGCTGTCGGTGTCGTCTTTGAGGACTTCGGGAGTCCAGCCGGCATTGTCCAGCCAGCGCGACGGCGGGAAGTTCTCGCGAGCTGAGTTGACGGAGGTCGAAACGCTGACGATCTCGACACCGTCGACGCCGCCGCCGGCGTCGAGCCATTGCTGGACTCTGGGAACTTCTTGCTGACAGTGCGGGCACCAGTGGGCGATGAAGGCGATGGCGGTTGGTGTGCCGTTGGCCTCGATCGTCACCGGATCTCCAGCAAAGTTCTCGCCGGCCAGGACCGGGGCGGGCAGCCCAACGGCGGGATCTCCTACAGTGGACCCAAACACTGGGAGGAAGTCTCCGGTGACCGTAGGTTCGCCGTTCTCGTTGCCGGGGCCCGTATTGGCCGTAAGGAGAATCGCGGCCACGAGCAGTACGGTGATCACGCCGAACACGATGCCCACCACCGGAATGTTCCGCTTGGGTTTCGGAACCTCGACCACACGTCTTGCCGGCTTGTCCGTGCCTGCCTGCTTGTCTGCGCTTGCTGACTTCGTGGTGCGCTTGGTCGCGGGTGGGGCGGCCTTTTTGGTCGGCATCTTCCGCTTCGGCGTTGCTGATCGTCCGCTCATTGGCTAGTTCACTCCAGGTCTTCGTGTATTGGCATTCTCGCGAGGTTGCTACGCAAAGCAAACACCAGCATCAAGATCAGTGCGAAAGCGCTAACGGCCATATACGGAATCGAGACGAAGTTCCACTGCCAGATGTATGCGGCGCTGCAAGGAACGCTGGCGTCGCAGGCACCTGAATCAAGTGACGGGAACTGTTGGATCAGGTAGTGGTAGATCGCGATGAGGCCACCGACCACGGCGAGAATGGTGGCGGTGAGGCGAATCTCCGCGTCGCGCCTCCAGGCGGCAACCCCGAGGACAATCACCAACGGGTACATGAAGATGCGCTGAAACCAGCAGAGTCGGCACGGTATGAGGTGGACGATCTCCGATAGGTACAGGCTGCCCAGCGTGGCGACGAGGGCTACCGCGAATCCGGCCCACAGCTCGTAACCGGATATGGAGTCGAGGATTCCGGTGCGAACTCGACTCGCACCGGCGCTCGATCGTGCCAATACCGCCACGATGATGTATCCCAGCACGGCGACGTTGGCGGCAATCGCGAGCAGCGAAAAGAAGAACCGCATCGTGTCAAAGCTCAACGTGTCTCCTCAAATAGTCGTTGCTGGTTAAGTTGGGTTCATGGATGATTTCGCACCAGAACCGATGTTGGCAGCGGAGGTCTCCGTTGTCGAAGTCGGGCCTCGCGACGGCTTGCAGAATGAGGACGTTGTCCTGGCGACGGCCTCCAAGATCGAGCTCATCCGCCGACTGCTCGCCGCCGGAGTACGCCGCATCGAGACGGCATCGTTCGTCCATCCGGGCCGGGTCCCGCAGATGGCGGATGCCGAAGCGGTGATGGGCGAGTTGGGGCCGAGCGTTCCGGGCGTCTCATACATTGGCCTAGTCCTCAATCGAAGGGGTCTCGAGCGAGCGCTCGAGACTTCGGTCGATGAGCTGAACTTCGCGGTGGCCGCATCAGAAGGCTTCAGCCGGTCCAACCAGGGAGCGTCGGTCGCCGACACGATGGCGGCGATCGAGGCCATGATCCCGGAGGCACGCGCCGCCGGGCTGCGCACGACCGTGACGATCTCCGTCGTTTGGGGCTGCCCGTTCGATGGTGAAGTGCCGGCCAGAGCGGTAACGAACTTGGCTGCCCGCGCCGCCGGCGCCGGCGCCGACGAGATCGCGCTCGGCGATACGATCGGTGTGGCCGTGCCGGCCGCCGTGACGGAACGGCTGGCGGCAGTGAGAGCGGCCGCCGGCGAGGTGCCACTGCGGGTGCACTTCCACGACACCCGCAACACTGCCGTGGCCAACGTCTACGCGGCGCTCTGCGCCGGCGTGGCCGTGGTCGACGCCTCGGTGGGTGGCGCGGGAGGGTGCCCATTCGCGCCCAATGCCACGGGCAACGTCGCCACCGAAGACGTTCTCTACCTGATGCATCGCTCCGGAATCACCACCGGCATTGATATGGAAGACGTCGCCGCAATCGGCCGGTGGCTTGGCGGTCAGGTCGGCCACCAGCTGCCCGCCGCCATTGGCAAGGCCGGAGGCTTTCCCGCTACAGAATCCAGCGCCTAGCCGACAGTGGTGACGCCGGTGCCAGCGGCCCAATCGTCGTGTAGGGCGGCATAGGTTCCCCTATTTGCCAGCAGGTCGGTGTGGCGGCCTCGCTCAACCAGGCGACCCTCGCTGAACACCAGAACCTCGTCGGCAGCCTCAGCGGTGGATAGACGATGGGCGATTGTTATCGAGGTCCGCCCGGCGATTAGAGCCTCCATGGCGTTGCGCAAACGCAGTTCCAGGGCCGGGTCGACAGCCGAGGTTGCTTCGTCGAGCACCAACAGATCGGGGCCTGCTATCCAAGCGCGAACCAGCGCCACCAGCTGCCGTTCGCCGGCCGACAGTTGGTTGCCACGCTCGCCGACCTGGGTGTGGAGGCCTGCCGGTAATCCGGCTACCCAGTCCGCCAGGCCGAGGTCCGCAAAGGCTCGGCTCACCTCATCGTCTGTTGCGGCGGGCTTGCCGTAGCGCACGTTGGCCGCCACCGAGGTGTCGAACAAGAAGCCCTCCTGCGGCACGAACACAACCCGTTCCCGGAGGTCGGTGAACCCGATGTCCACCAGGTGGATGTTGTTGAGACTGATCGACCCCGCGGTCGGATCGATGAGCCGCGTGACGAGTTTGGCGAACGTTGACTTTCCCGAGCCTGTCATGCCAACCACCGCGGTGCGGCTGCCCGGCGAGATCGACAGGGTCAGTTCCCGGATAACCAGGTCGTCCCCTTCTGGGTAGCGGTAGGCAACGTCCTCCAACTCCACGCCGACGGCTCCGGCCGGCAGTGCGACCGCACCGGCTCCCGGATCGGCGATGTCCGGTGGGGTGTCGAGCACGTTGAGGATGCGGCGAATGCCGGCTGCCGCCGATTGCGCCTGGCTCAGCGTCTCGACCAGGGTCTGCAACGGCTCGACAAGCAGGTTCACCAGGAACAGGAAGGCGACCAGGCGGCCGGCAGTCAACCCGTCGCCGAGCGGACTGGCCACCCCGAGGCCGACCACGCCGGCCGTGATCATGCCGGCGAACAGTTCGGCGCTCGAGAACAGCGCCGATCCCATCGAGAAGGTACGAACCTCCACGCGGAACTGCTCCTCGACGGCGTCGTGAACACGATCCATGGTCTCGTCCTCAGCGCCATAAGCCCGAATGGTCGGCAGGCCCGAGATCGCCTCGCTCATCGTGCCGAGCGTGATGCCGACCCGCTCGCGGACGCGATCGTGTGCCTTGCGGAGAATGAGCTGAAACCAGCTCAGGAGGAGGGCGTAGACGACGGCACTGCCGCATACGAAGAGTGCGAGCTGCCAGCGATACACCAGCATCGCCACCACGGCCAGAACCGCCTGCGCCGCCCCGACCAGCATGCCGACGCCGCCCCAGTCCATAAACTCCTGGACGGCGGTGATGTCGGATGTCACTCGCGAGACCAGCACCCCACGTCGTTCGCTCTGCACATGGAGCATCGACAGCCGGTGGATATGGGCGAAAGCCTGGACTCGCAGGTCGCTCAGGCCGGCTGCCGACCGCACCGCCAGCCGGACCAGAGCCTGGCGGCGCACCGCCATGGCTATTGCGATAGCTGCGATAGCTAGTACGCCTCGTTCGACCACGTTTCCGACGTCGATGGCGTCCGCTTGGAGCAACTCGGTGTCGATGAGCACCTGAATGACGATCGGGACGATCAGTGAAATAGCAGTTCCGACTGCGGCGAGCCCAACAGTCACCCATAACCCACGCCGCAGCTCCGGGGCAATCCGGAGGACCCGACGCAGGGCCGTTGCGGTCCCGATTTCCGCCTCGAGGAATCCGCCGGTCTGGTCGGTCATGACAAGGCCCCCGCTTTGGTACCGGGGTTCTCGTCGTATGCCTCGAGAATCTTGGCGTAGCCCGGGATACCAAGGAGGTCCCCATGGGTCCCCCGTCCCAAGATGCGGCCGCCCTCCAAGTAGATGATCTCGTCGGCCAGCAGGATCGAGGAACGCCGGTAGGCAACTATCACGATCGTCAATGGGAGCTCAGCCTGCTTGAGCGAGCGCAAGATCTCGGCCTCGACCGATGCATCAACGGCCGAAGTGGCGTCGTCCAAGATCAGCAAGCGGGGCATTCGCACCAAAGCGCGGGCTAGGGCCAGTCGCTGTCTCTGTCCGCCCGACAGTGTTGTACCCCGTTCCCCCAAAATCGTTGCATAGCGGTCCGGGAGTGTTTCGATGAACTCGCTCGCTCCTGCCAGCGCGGCAGCCCTTTCGACTGTAGCTCCCGCCGGGCTCTCGCCGATGGCGATATTTGCACTGACCGTGTCATCGAATAGGAACGTCTCCTGAGCCACGAACGCGACTTCACCGGGCAACGCTGACCGAGCAAAGTCCCGCAGGTCGCGGTCGTCGAGGCGGATGACACCGCTGGTCGGATCCCAGAGGCGGGCCAGAAGGGTGGCCAAGGTCGACTTGCCGGAGGCCGTTGGTCCGACGATGGCGATCGTGCGGCCGGGAGGTATCGGAACCTCCAGATCGCGTAGAACGACTTCATCCCCGTATGAGAATTGGATCGGCGTGGTGTCGACTGCAGCGCCGGTGTCACCCGGCCGCGGGGTGAGTTGTCCGTATGCGACCAGTTCCACAGCGGCGTGGACCGCCTCCACCCTGGTCCATGACGCCGACGATTGAGCCATGTCCCACAGCATGAAGCCCAGGACCCGGACCGGGATCGTCAGCAGGCTGAAGAGGTAGGCGATCGTGATCAAGTCGCCACTGCTGATCGCTCCCGACCGAATCCGGGTGGCTCCCAGAACTAGGAGGCCTATGGCAACGGCTCCCAACATTCCTTCGACGAGGATGCGGTAACCGGCCCAAGTGGTTCCGATCCGACCTATCTTGTCCCGTAGGGCCTCGGAAGCGACTCGGAGTCGATCGGTCTCGAAATCCTCACGACCGAGTGACTTCACCGTCAAGGCGCCGTCAAAACTCTCGTGGACGACCCGGCCAACCTCGCCGCGAGACCGCTGGATCGATTCGAAGAATGAGAACATGAGCCACGAGCCGTGCACGTCGACTGCGATGATCAGCGCCAGCGAGACGATCGCGATGACCGCGAGCAGCGGGTCGATAGTAAAGATCAGCGCGGCGGTCCCCACCAGCAGCAGCAGTGTGCCGGTCGCGTATGGGAGGGGTGCCAGGATCCAGGTCGCACCTCCCGCATCGGAATCCGCCACTGCCAGCAAGTCCCCTACGCCACGGTGTTGATGCCAGCGCAGCTCCAGCCGGAGCATGTGATCGAGGAGCGCTTCGCGTACGTCGGCTTGGCACCGAGCCTGCAGCCAGCCGGCTCCGATGCGGCGGAAGGTGATACCAACCGCTTTCCACACAGCAACCGCCGCGATGGCGGCCACCGCCGGCCACAGCCTGCCCTCCGACGAGGCGCCTTCGTCGAGCACCGGGACGATCAGGTCATCCACTACGTTGCCGATGACGATCGCAGAGGCCACGATGGCACTGACGAACGCGGCAGCACCCAGCCCGCCGAAAGTGAACGCCACGGGGTGCGTCCGGACAAAGCGCCAAATCAGTGTCATGCCGCGGCGCAGCACCGCGCGCAGTGACGGACGATCGACTGACAGGCTGCTCACCCACCGATGCTAGGCGGCACTGCGGAGGCCGGGAACGGCAGGGGGGCGCCGGTAGAGGCCACGGCAGACGGCCAAGTTTGGGCAGATCAACTCCGATCTATCCTCTGCCGATGGCGCTACCAATCTCCTTCCTGTCCGACTTTGGGATCCGCGACGAGTTCGTCGGAGTTGTGCATGGGGTGATAGCTCGAATTGCCCCAGAGGTGCGCGTGATCGACATCGGACACGACTTTCCCCGCGGCAACGTCCGGGCGGCCGCCCTGGCTCTTCTCCGGGCGGTCCAGTACATGCCTCAAGGTGTGGTGCTTGCGGTCGTCGATCCTGGGGTGGGGACCGACCGCCGGCCAATCGCAGCCCGTACCGAGTGGGGAGTCTTTATCGGACCGGACAACGGTTTGTTGGCGCCTGCCGTGGCGATCGTAGGCGGGGCCGACAAGATCGTTGCCTTGGAGAACCCCGAACTGATCTTGCCCGCCAGCGGTGTCACATTCGACGGCCGGGACCGGTTCGCCCCAGCCGCGGCCGTCGTCGCTTCTGGTCAGGCCAAATTCGAAGAACTGGGACCGGAACTGCCGCCGGAATCAGTGACGCCACTGATGATGCCCCTCGTCGAGCACGAGGAGAACGCCGCCCGTGGTGAGGTCTTATGGATGGACCACTTCGGTAATGCCCAGTCGAACATCACGCCGGAAGACCTGAACCTCGTCGGAATCGCCCAGGGTGACGACGTCATCATGCGAATCGGCGCCATGGAACATCAGGTGACGTGGGTGGTGGCGTATGGTGATGTTGCGGTCGGTGAGGGCCTGCTTCATGTCGACTCATATGGTCAGATGGCGGTAGCGGTGCGCGGCGGGCGGTCGGACGAGGACTATCCGCTCGAGGAGGGAATCGCCGTCACATTCCGCAAGGTCGGAACCGACCTAGAGATTCAGAGCGTTAACCCCGTCGTCTGAATCTTCCAGATGAACGTCCCCACTATCAGCGCCAGCAACAGCAGCAATACCGATGCAGTGACAGGGCGCATCCGTGTGACAGTACCAAGTATCCGGAGTCGTACGTAAACGGTGCGCTGCGTGACATTCCGCGGTGGCCGGGGCCTAGTGGCGGCGCCGAGATTTGACCCTTTCCGGCCCGGTCTATCATTTTCACCATGGTTAGTGGGTCGATTCCCGGTGCGACGGTTTCGCGGCTTCCGGTCTATCTCCGGTCGCTAGGAGACCTGCCTGCTGCCCAAGAAACCTGTTCGTCCGAACAGCTGGCGAGCATTGCAGGAGTCAATTCGGCCCAGGTGCGCAAGGACCTGTCTCACCTCGGCTCTCATGGAACAAGGGGTGTCGGATACAACGTTGCCGAACTCCGGGCGCAGCTACGCCAGGCGCTCGGGCTCACCCAGGGCTATTCGGTGGTTCTGATTGGGGCCGGAAACCTCGGGACGGCCCTGGCGAACTACGGGGGCTTCGAAACCTGGGGTTTCGAGGTGGTGGCGGTGCTCGACTCCGACCCGGACCAGTTGGGGAGGATCGTCAGCGGGCGGCCCGTTGAGGCTCTTGAGGAACTCGAGCGGATCGTGGGCTCGAAGGGAGTGTCGATCGGCATCATCACAACGCCGGCCCACGCGGCTCAGGAGGTGGCCGATCGGCTGATCCGAGCCGGCGTGCGTTCGATTCTCAATTTTGCGCCCGCGGTGCTTCAGCTGCCGGACGGAGTCAAGGTTCGTCGCGTAGATCTATCGACCGAACTACAGATCCTGACGTTCCACCTCAGCTCACAGCCTGAATCGGTATCGGGCAGCTGAATTTCCGGGTCGTCGCGCCCTACTCGGTGTCCCGTTCGTAGCGGTCGAGAGCCAATATGAACATCACGAAGAGAATTGCCGAACCTACGGTGAGGGCGATTGCCGGGATCCGCATCTGAAAGGCATTGAGTCCCTCCAGCGATGTGGGTCGGATTCCCCGGGGCGCGTAGACAACAAAGAGCATGCTGCCCACGACCAGCCATCCAAAAGTGGCGGCGCCGGTGATCAAGAAGGCGAGCCGCTTGCCGACGTTGGTGTAGAGCAGCAGAAACCCAGTGCCGACGAAGGAAATCAGGGCGGTGAGAGTAATGAGGATGCCTCGAACCGCGATTGAAAAAGCGGTGATTTCGCCCTCGGCGTCGCGCTGTTTGAAGACCGCGTCATACGTGTCCCCCATGAGGCCCCGGACCGGCGCGATGAAGCTGAGAATCGAAATGATCACCGCGGCGAGGCCCACCTTCTCCAGTGTGCTCATGCCGGATTCGCCGTCCCGCACCCTCCGGACCAGGCGCACGAAGATCCCTCGGGGGGTTCGCTCGAGGCTCACAACGCCCTCTCAAGCTTGATGATCAGCTCGATGTCTTCAGTGCTGAGGATCTGACCGAAGCCGGGCATCCTGCCGCTGCCAAGACCGTTCACACCGTAGTTGACGCCGAAGTCGGAACCGCCAACGATGAACCGCATCTGATCGGCCGGATTCGGGAATTGCAGCACGGCGCGGCCATCGAGGAGTGACGGGCCCCAGGCGCCGCCGCCCGCTTCCTGTTGGAAGGCGACCCCGGCGCTGTAGCCGGCGGTGTGGCACCTGGCGCAGTAGGCGTTGAACAGGCCGGCTGCTCGCTCCGCCTCGGCGACCGTCAGATCAGCCGTTGCTGCGATATCGGACAGGTCCGACTCCCATTGGCGATCCTCTAGCGACTTCGTCAGATAGGCGATGCCTGCATCCGTCATGTCAAGAAAGAGCTCCTGGCGGCCGGATGTGACCGAGAGAGTCAGATGAGCCGAGTCGAGAGCCGCCATCAGGGCCTCGGCCTTCTCGAGATCGGCGATCGGGTTGCCTTCGGCGTCCTCGTTGGTGAAGGCGTCGCTGCGGCTGAACGCGACATCGAATTCGGGGTTCTGCACCAGCTGCAGAGTGCTCGCCTGGCGTTGGGTGAGTACCTCGTACATCGCCGCCGCATATTCACTCAATTCGAATTCTGCCTGGTCGGTGAGCCCGTCGCGATCACTGTCGGCACCGGCCTCGCGACAGGTGCTCTCGACCATGTTGGCCGACGCTTCTGTGCACGTTCCGTCAGCCTGGAGGAGTAGCCGGATCTCGGTCGGAAAGTCTTCGATGAACGCGAACTTGTCCGTGGCGGCTTCGATGTCCTCGCGTTCGGCCTCCTTGACGGCGATCAAGGTAGCGATTGTTTCCTCGGCATTCGCCAGACGATTGAGGGCGTTGTCGACGGCTCCGTTGACCTCGTCGAGCGCCTCACCCTGGCTGATCTGAATGCTCTCGAGATAGGCCATTACCTGTTCGACCTCTTGTTTGGTCATGGCGCCTCCTCCCTCGAGGCCATTCGCCGGCATCGGGGTTCCGGCGCGGCCGTAGTCGATGAGTTCGGTGATCTCTTTTTCGGAGAAACGGAAGAAGATGTCGTTCAGAGACGGCGCCGCCCATGACGTCGAGAGGTCGCTGCGGGCTTCGGTGAACTCGGCGCCACCGCCGCCGGCACCCGGCCCGTGGCAGTTGATGCATGAGAAGAACTCGAACCAGCGCTCGCCCTCTTCGACATCCTTCTCGTGGATCTTCTCGGCCGCCTGCGCCTGCCGGTTCGATTCGTTGGCGTAGTACAGCCCCATGACGACGGCGAGCACCGCGGCCGACACCACGGCCGTGCTCAAGATACGGGTGAGCTTGGATGTTTCGAGCTCGTCGTCCGACATCCCCGGCTGGAGATTGGCCGGGGCATCCTCGAGTCGCTGCGGGCGGCGGCTGTTGAGCCACAGGTAAGCCATCCACACCATCAACGCGGCGACCGCGAGGAGGAGGACTATTGATCCGAAGCCGACGTTGGAAGGTTCAACGGGCCCAGCGTCCGTGGCAAGGACGATTCCGTCCAGATTGATGTTGGTCAGATGCACCGCTACCTCACATCACACGCAGAACGGGCCCTGCGGATACGGCGCGGTCTTGTTTGTGGCCCGGGAGGTTTGGAACACCTCGCCGGTGAGCACGACGAGCTCACCGAGATCGTCGATCGTCACCGCAAAACGATCCATGTTGCGCGGTGCCGGCCCCTGCTCGTACTCGCCGTGCAGGTTGTATTTGGAACCGTGGCACGGGCACTCGAATCCCTGAGAAGGCACGCAGCTCGGAACCCGGCATCCCAGGTGCACGCACCGCTGCCACAGCGCCATCAACCCTGTGCCGCTGTCGTCACTGGCCACGACTGGGAGGCCTTCGAATGAGCTTCCG
>Ga0224512_10003859_pt1 | contig 12987 bp, 11 predicted proteins | sample SF_May12_sed_USG_4_FD_169103 | JGI IMG/M metagenome (GOLD analysis project Ga0224512, IMG submission 169103) | Sediment microbial communities from San Francisco Bay, California, United States - SF_May12_sed_USGS_13 | ecosystem: Environmental > Aquatic > Marine > Sediment | place: USA... | reverse complement strand
AGTTTGATCTAGGATTCTTTGACGAAGATGAGAATCGTGTAGAACCGGCTGATAACCCCTTCATACCAAAAGTGTTACCTATGTCTTCGGTATAAACTGTTACCCATGTGCCCGGGTTGGACCGCAAGGAATTGGCTGGGGGAGAGGGATTCGAACCCCCGCTGGCGGAGTCAGAGTCCGCAGTCCTACCACTAGACGATCCCCCAAACGAGTGAGATTTACGGACAGTATCGAGTAGCCGAACAGGCCGGTCAAGCTGGACCTGGTCCCGGCGATATATCCACCGCATGTTGCGCGGTATTGCTGCGGGGCCAGGTACTCTTGGGGTGTAAAACGCTACGGATTAGCGCTTCGAATATTGCGGGCGCTTACGGGCTTTGTGCAGGCCCACCTTCTTACGTTCGACTTCACGGGCGTCACGGGTCACGAAACCAGCCTTGCGTAACCGGCCGCGCAAAGTTTCATCGTATTGCATCATCGCCCGCGTAATACCGTGGCGAATCGCGCCGGCCTGACCGCTGCCGCCGCCGCCGGCGACCGTTACGGTGACGTCAAAATGGTCGACAAGATCGGCAGTAACCAGCGGCTGGCGCACAACCATACGCGCCGTTTCACGCCCGAAGTATTCATCTAACGGACGCTTATTTACCGTTATCTGGCCGTTGCCACGACGCAGAAAAACCCGCGCGCTGGAAGATTTTCGGCGTCCGGTCCCGTAGTACGTATCGATTGTCGCCATGAAACTCAGATCTCCAATACTTTCGGTTGCTGTGCGTGATGGCGATGATCGGCCCCTGCATACACACGCAGTTTGCCGTACATCTCACGGCCCAGCGGGTTCTTCGGCATCATACCCTTTACTGCCGCTGCGATAATACGTTCTGGGTGCGTGGTGCGAACCCGTTTGACCGCGGCGCTTTTTATACCGCCCGGATAACCGGTATGGCGGTAATAGACCTTGTCGGCCTCTTTATTACCGGTCAGCCGAATCTTAGCGGCGTTAACGACCACGATGTAGTCGCCGGTATCGATATGGGGGGTGTACTCCGGCTTATGCTTGCCACGCAATCGGCGGGCAATTTCAGTCGCTAGGCGTCCGAGCACCTTGTCCGTAGCATCGACCACATACCAATCGCGGCGAATGGTTTCGGGTTTGGCGGAATAGGTTTTCATGCGGCTCGCGACTGCTATCTGTGCCCGGAATTCGGGACCGCGGATGGTACAAGAGCGGCTTCGAACTTACAAGCGAGGACGGGCGACAAAAAAAAGGCGTGGCTTTTTCGCGCCACGCCCAAACCACCAAAGGAGGATGGAGGAGTCTTTCGGTATTTCTCTGGCGCCGGTGTTCCATACCCACGCCTACCTGTTCAGTACTTCCGCGTATTATAATTATCTAATGTTTCAACCCGTTTGTCAAATTCCGGCATCTGCCTGCGCACAAAATGTGTGCAATTCGAACGGGCAGGTACACTTTTCGGCCCGTTCGGCCGCCTGCAGCGCCAATTCTTCCGCTGCTACTTTACAGTCTAGTCGATATTTTCGAATTAAGTGTAAAAAAATGTAAACGAATGCCCCTGTAAATGGACCAAATAGGGACCGCTTCGCTCAGACGCGTAGCCGCTCAACGATTCGACCATGCGGCAGGCGCTCCGCAAATATCTCGTCCAAATCCCCCATACCCGGAAACACGCGGTAATCGGTTCAGATAGTAGGAAGATTCCTGATTCATGGTCCACCGTCATAAAAAATCCGGGCTAAGTCTCGGCCGGCGCAACGAGCTCGACCCAATGCTTAATCGGTAGTGTAGTGGCGCTTTGCAAATGCGCCCAACATCCGATGTTAGCGGTCGCGATCACAGCGGGCTGACCGACACACAAAGCGCCAATCTTGTTCTCGAGGAGCCGTCGCGACAATTGCGGTTGCAGTAACGAATAGGTGCCGGCCGACCCGCAGCACAGGTGCGAGTCCGCCACCGGGGTCACCACGTAACCCTGCTCGGTCAGTATGCGCTCTACTATACCCACCACTTTTTGTCCGTGCTGCAATGTGCACGGTGATTGAAACGCGACACGAATACCGTCGCCTCGATTCAACGCGGCATTCGATAAATTTTCCCCCGCCGCAATTTCCGCGATGTCCTTACACAACTCGGCGACACGCCGCGCTTTAGCGGCATATTGCGCATCGTCGGCCAATATATAGGCATATTCCTTAAGCATCGCGCCACAGCCACTCGCGGTAATCGCGATGGCCTCCGTTCCGTTTTCGATATGTGGCCACCAAGCGTCAATATTCCGGCGCGCAAAGTTTTTGGCTTCATCGTGGGCGTCGAGATGCTGACTGACCGCACCGCAACAGCCCGCGTTCGGCGCATCCACTGCACCTATACCGAGCGCAGCAAGAAATTCCGCAGCCGCCGAATTGATCTGAGGGGCCAGCGACGGTTGCACACACCCGGCCAACATTAACATCGAGCGCGTGTGCGTTGACGGCCGGGCGGCCCGGTACACGATGCGCATCGGAATCTTGCCGCGCAAGATGGCCGGCAACAACGGGCGCACGCCACGACCGATCTTCAGCAAGAATCCGAACCGCGACGGATACGGCAATACCGCACGCAGCACGCGCCGGAAAACCTGCGCAGGCACAGGCCGGGAAACACGCTGTCGGACTACGTCGCGTCCGATATCCAGCAAGCGGCCATATTCGACACCCGACGGGCAGGTCGTCTCGCAACCGCGACAAGTCAAACAACGATCAAGATGCAACTGCGTCCGCGCACTGACATCGCCGCCTTCCAACATCTGCTTAATCAGATATATGCGCCCGCGCGGGCCGTCCAATTCGTCGCCTAACAGTTGATACGTCGGACAGGTCGCGGTGCAGAAACCGCAATGCACGCATTTCCGTAGGATCGACTCCGCGGTATCCCCGGCGGGCGTATTGCGAATGAATTCGGCGAGCTGGGTCTGCATCAGTCGGTGACTCAGATCTCCGGGTACATCCGCCCGGGATTGAAGATGCCGCCAGGATCAAAGGCCTGTTTCAGATTCTGGTGCCAGTTCAGCAATACCGGCGACAGCGGTTGAAATACCGCGCCGCGTCGATCGCCGCCGCGAAACAATGTCGCGTGGCCACCACAACGGGTGGCAGCGTCACGAATCTGTTCGACGTCGGCGTCGGTCTTGAGCCAACGCAGCGCACCGCCCCAATCGATGAGCAGATCCCCGTCGACGTCCAGTGCGGGCGCCGCAGACGGTACCGAGAGTCGCCATATCGGCCGCGAATCGTTGAAAAATGCGATCGACTGTGCTCCAAGCCGTCGCCAAAAATCGTCCCCGCCCGGGTCCTCCTCGGCGGCGAGCGCGGCACGCGCCGCGGCCACACCGACCTCGGTGCCGGATAACCGCACCCGGAGGACTCCGTCGACATGGCTCGCGCCCGAAACCGGTAGTGGCTGGCGCGCCCACTCAGTGAACAATTTAATCGCACGATCCGCCGATACCGAGCAACGCAGGGTCATCTCCTGGGCAGGCGCAGGCAACACCTTCATCGATACCTCGGTGATGAGCCCCAAGGTTCCCAATGCTCCGGTCATCAAACGCGACACGTCATAGCCGGCAACATTTTTCATGACCTGGCCGCCGAACGATAAAAATTCTGCCCTGCCATTAATACATTGAACGCCCAGTACAAAATCACGCACCGACCCGCTGTACGGGCGGCGTGATCCCGACAAGCCGCTTGCGACGATGCCACCGATCGTAGCGTTATCGTCAAACTGTGGCGGCTCGAAACCCAACATCTGCCCTGCGGCATCAAGTTGTGCCGAGATTTGTCGAAGCGGAGTGCCAGCGCGCGCGGTGATAACGAGCTCACTCGGTTCGTAGGCAACGATCCCGGTATGCGATGTCGTCGCCAACACTTGCCCGCGCGGCTCGCGGCCATAAAAATCCTTGCTGCCACCGCCGCGAATACACAACGGTGTGTTGGTCGCAGCCGCTTGTGCTACGGCCTCCTGAATTTCCGTCAAGCCTTCAGGCATATCCCGCTGACCGCCAGACAATGATAGACGTCAAAAGCGCTCCAGATCCGGAAACGGCAACTCGCCGTGGTGCACGTGCATCGCACGAAATTCGGCGCAGCGTGCGAGTGTCGGCACAGCTTTACCGGGATTCAATAAACCGTTGCTGTCGAACGCGGCCTTGACGGCATGAAATTGCGCCAATGTCTTGGCGTCGAATTGAATGCACATTTGATCGATCTTTTCCATTCCGACGCCGTGTTCACCGGTAATCGTGCCGCCGACGTCAATGCATAACTCGAGGATCTTCGCTCCCAGCTCCTCAGTTCGTGCCAATTCACCGGGCTTGTTACCGTCGTACAAAATCAATGGATGAAGGTTGCCGTCACCGGCGTGAAATACGTTGGCAACTCGCTGCCCGTATTCACCGGACAATTCGGCGATGCGCTGCAGCACTGTGCCCAAATGGCGTCGCGGGATAGTGCCGTCAATACAATAATAATCCGGCGAGATTCGACCGACCGCGGGAAACGCGGCCTTACGTCCCGACCAGAATCGCAACCTCTCGCTTTCGTCGCGGGCCACCCGCACGTCGGACGCGCCGTGTTCATTTAAAACTCGGCTCACCTGTTCGATCTGCGCGTCCACCTCTGCGGCGGTCCCGTCCAACTCACAGAGCAGTATCGCCTCCGCATCAAGTGGGTATCCGGCATGCACAAAATCTTCGGTTGCACGGATCGCGGGATTATCCATCATCTCCAAACCTGCCGGCAGGATTCCCGCGCCGATAATGCCCGCCACACCGTTGCCGGCTTGCGTGGCATCATCGAAAGCCGCCATGATTACCTTGGCCACATCCGGTAGCGGCAAAAGTCTGACGGTAACTTCAACGATAATGCCGAGCATACCTTCGGACCCGGTCAATAACGCAAGCAGATCGTAACCGGCGCTATCTAACGCGTCGGCTCCGATCGTGGCCCGTTGCCCATCAACCGACACAATATCGAGCTTGAGGATATTGTGTACGGTAAGTCCGTACTTAAGACAATGCACACCTCCGGCATTTTCGGCAACGTTGCCGCCGATCGAGCATGCGATCTGCGAGGAAGGGTCGGGCGCATAGTAAAGATTCAGTGCATGCACGCTCTCCGAAATAGCGAGATTCCGTACACCGGGTTGCACGCGCGCCCATCGGTTATCGGGATCGATCTCTAGAATACGATTAAATTTTGCCAAACTTAGTAGTACTCCGTTCGCTAACGGTAACGCGCCGCCTGACAAGCCCGTGCCCGCACCGCGCGCGACTACCGGCACGCCGCGGGCGCTACAGGTGCGCATCACGTGCTGGATTTGTTCTACAGTGTCCGGCAATACCGCCAGCATCGGTGCCTGACGGTATGCACTCAAGCCGTCACATTCATACGGAGCCAAATCTTCATATGCGCTGAGCACCGCATCGGCAGGTAGAAAATTGCGGAACTCAGTAGCCAGCGATTCACGCAAAGCGATCGTTGACTGCGAGGTCATAGCGGGCCGAATTTCCGTCATCGTGCTCGGTTCGTCAGTAGGGGAGCCTGCGCATAACTCGGGGCGACTCAAGTTGGGATTCAAAACGGTCAAGATCAAGGCACCGAGCGCGGGTAACACTGTAGGCAATAGCATAGCTGTTGCGAAGTTTCGCGACGCTCGCACTCGGGCCCACGCCCCGCACGCGGTGAGCGACGTAGAGATTGGTTATCTTGCACCCAAATTGATCGGTCATAAAGATTACAGCGATTCCGAAAGTTTAGGCATAGACACCACGGGCGGCGACATTTTGTTAGTTCGTGAATCGATGCCTATGCGACTCTATTCTTCGGCTCTCGGCCCGCGAAAATCGCGTCCAAATCGTCCAGCATCATAAAGCCCATTGCACTGCGCGTCTCACGCGTAGCGCTACCCACGTGCGGCAGCAGAAACACGTTGTCGAGTTGCCGCCAGATCGGGTCGATATGGGGCTCATTATCAAATACATCGAGCCCGGCTGCGGCGAGTTTGCCGGACTGCAACGCGGCAACCAGTGCGGCCTCATCAACGACGCTGCCGCGTGCCGCATTTACGACAATCGCACCGTCCGGTAGCAGTGCGAGTTTTCTGGAATCGATAAGTCGCTCGGTCTCCGGGGTCGCCGGGCAGTGCAATGCCAACACGTCGGAGACTGCCAACATTGTGTCAAGGTTTTCATGGTATGTCGCACCCGACTCGGTCCGCGCATCGAGCCGATGCCTATTGTAATAGTGGATCTCCATATCGAAGCCGCGAGCCCGCCGCGCGGTTACTTGGCCGACACCACCCATTCCGACAATTCCAAGACGTTTACCAGTGACTTCGGTACCCAACATAAAACTGGGGCTCCAGGAATTCCATTCTCCGGAACGAATCATTCGTTGGCCCTCCGCTGCTCGGCGAGCGGCCCCAAGGATCAACAATATGGTCAGTTCAGCCGTTGCGTTTGCCAGTACGCCTGGCGTGTTGGTGACGATAATGCCCCGCGCCGCCGCCGCTTTGAGGTCGACGTGGTCGGTTCCAACCGAAATATTTCCGATTGCGCGAATACTGTCGGGCAACTGCGCGATCACATCTGCGCTTAGGCCATCGGTGTGACATGCTAAGATCGCGTGCGCACCGGCGCATTTCGCGAGCAGGGTCGCGCTCGGATACGGCACGTCTGGCGGATTCAATATTGCCGTGTAGTCACGCTGCACGCGTGCCTCAACGGCCGCGGGGAGTTTACGCGTAACGACCACGACGGGATGCGGATTCATGACCACGGCACTCACTTGGTGACTCAACCCGACTGTAGCATACACAAGCCCTCCCGGCCGCCGCGCAATTGCCATACAATAACACTTCGACCACTACCAAGCGGTGAGATCGATGCGGCTACCTGACTCAGCGACCGAATTATGCGACCGGCTCATTTTAGGAGCCGATCAGGCGTTACGAACGATATTTGCCGACCCCGCCGACAGCGGCCGGCCCGATCCATCGGCAAGCACGGCTACGGACACGATCAATGATAGCGAACGGCGAAAAGCAGCACGCCTAATGCGAGTAAATCACAGCGGCGAGGTGTGCGCCCAGGCTTTGTATCAAGGCCAGGCCACAACCTCCCGCAATCCCGAGCTGCGCCGACAACTGCAGCGCGCATCCGATGAGGAAAACGATCATCTGCGATGGTGCGCCGGACGCCTGCAACAGCTGCAAGCCAACAAGAGCCTCCTGAACCCGTTTTGGTACGCAAGTTCATTTATTCTGGGAGCCACCGCCGGTGCGCTCGGAGACAGATGGAATCTCGGTTTTTTAGCGGAAACCGAAAATCAAGTTGTGGCGCATCTCGACGATCATCTGACCCGGTTACCGGAGTCGGATTACGCGAGCCGTGCGATTTTAGAACAGATGAAACAAGACGAGGCCGGACACGCCACCGAAGCCGTCCAGCGCGGCGCGGCGACGCTCCCGGCGCCTGTACGCGGGCTAATGCGTATCGGTTCACGCTTGATGACGCAGACGACCTACTGGATTTAAGTCATTGGATTTACGCACGCGGAACGGAAATTCGTAAACAGTCAATTTCCAAAACGCACCGTGACGCCGGAACATGCAACCGCGATAGCCTCGGCAAGTTATGCTGAAAATTTCAGGTCTAAGGCCAGCCTTCGTGAAATATCCGAATTAAGCCGGGGGGCCGGAATCAGCGACTGCGCGTGACGAGACACCGTCGATTGCGCTTGGCGGCGCGCCGCCACTGGCCCAGATCGAGCCAAATAGAAAGCACAATGCCGCTCCGAGCGCGACCGTAACGCCAATCGCCTGCAGAGGTGGGGTGTGTGAAACCACCAGCATCCCAAACACTAAAACAGTCGTCACACAGCATACCCATAGCGCTTTGAACGTTGTCGCCCATTCCTCGTGGTGGGTCGCAAGACGATTAAAGAACAACGCGTAGTCAAGCCCAAGTCCGATTACCAATAACAATGACACCATATGAAACAATGTGAGCGGTAAACCCAACGTCACCAACAGAGCCGCGACCGTGACCACCGATGCGATTGTCGGGCCAAGAATGCGCAGTGGCCTCAGCACTGAACGAAAGTACCCTGCCAGCACGAGATATATCGCCGCAAGGCCCCATCCCAGCAACACGGCCATACGCTCGATTGCGGTAGACATGACCCGCGTCGACTCACCCTTCAAGTGTAAAAACACCGTCTCCACGTCATTCTCCACCGTCTCTAAATTCGCTATCGCTCGCGCGTCGGCCACACCGTGCAACAGCACGGGCGCGATCCAGCCGCTGTTTGACTCGAACAACAATGACGCCAGCCGGGAATCCAATCCGGAACCACTAATGTTTCCCAATGTTAACAATGGAGCCACCTTTGCCCGCTCTACATCGTCGAGGAACGGATCAAAAATACCGGGCTTAAAAGGTAACCCGTCGAGAGCCGCGCCGAGGCGCCTCTGTAGCGTGGCGCGATCGGGCAGCAACGCTTTACGGGCCTGTTGTCGCGCCTCACTGGGCAGGTATTGCGCCGCCATGTCGTACCCGGTTATCGCACCGTGTTCCACTAACGAATCCAGCTCGTCGATCAACGTCTCACTATGACGCAATACTCGCTCCGCCGTCGGCGCAACGCTAACCAACAATCTACCGCCTGCCCAAAACCCCAAATCATTACGTAGTTTTTTATCGGCTGCACGCCGCTCAGTCTGAATTGGGCTGAGTGAGTCGACGTCGAAATTGAGCCGCGGCCGCTCAGTGGCAGCCAGGTACAAGATCGCCAACGCAACCACTACGAGCGCCGGAATTTGTGCGTAATGTGCACGCCGACCCAGCGCCTCCACCCAAGCGTGGACACGCTCGACTCCTTGGCCTAGCGGCAACCGCCGCGGCATTATCACCGGCAGTATCCAACGCGTCGTCAGGGCCGCGGCCGCCAGGCCCGCCACCGCGAAAACGCCGAGTTGTTTCAATCCTTCGAACTCCGACAGGACAAACGTAACGTAGGCGATGATCGTGGTGATTGCGCCTAACCGCAAGGTTGGCCAGATTTTGTGGATATGCCGCCGTACCCGTGATCGGTCGCCGTCGAGGTGCGCGAATAAATGGATTGGATAATCGACGGCAATCCCGGTCAGCGTGACCCCGAACGCGAGAGTAATGCCATGAATCGACCCGAATGCCAACAACACCGCCGCCGCCGCCACAATTACCCCCGCCAGTAATGGCACAAACACATACAATGTGAGAGGCAGTGACCGAAAAGCTACCAATAAAAACGCCCCGACCGCCAGCGTCGCCACTATGGTGAGCATCCGCACGTCGGCCCGAATTACTTCGTTGGTCTCAACGGCAAACACGCCGGGCCCGGTCAATTCTATCGCGATCGGCGGTGCCGCCAACTCGGCGAAGGTATCGCTAATCGATTGCACGGCTTGTGCCTGTCCGTCGAAATCGAGGCCCGAAGCGGCCATTTCCAATACCATAAGCGTCCGCCGACGATCCTGGGAAAACCACACACCATGTAGCTGTAACGGTCCTTGCCGCTTCGCATGTTGCCCACTCCATGCATCGAATAGGGCCAATTGTTCACCGGTGGGATCGGCCCGTAGGAATCGCTTCTCGATGGCGGCGAACGGTGACGTCAACCCGCGTAATCGATCTTGTAACGCAGCATGTAAACCGGCCTCGGTAAATCGCCAAGCCAAATCGGTTGGGGTAAGCAAATAGCGATAATCCTCGATGAGCTGCTGGTCGGTCGCCGATAGCGCGTATTCGCCATTATGCGCACTATTAAATAAAGGGGATTCCCGAAACCGAATGGCGAGGTTTTTATTTAGGGCGCCCAACTCAATCTCCGGCGCGCCGCTTAATGATACGAACACAAGATTTGAAGTCGCGCCACGATCGAGCTGCTCGAACAACAAACGCTCGGCGCTGGAACGACCGGCCGGCATAAATACACTTAAGTCGGTGTTGATTGTAAACCTCGAACCCACAATCCAAACCGCGATCACCACGACGATCCCCATGGCGATCGCGGCTAACCGTGACAGGTAGTTAGAGGTGAGCTCCGAATGTGGCGCGGCGGGCGGGCTATCAGACATGAAACGGAAACACTACGATTTCGTCGCGTCGCCGTACGTAAGTCGCAGCACCGACTCGTCGCCATCCGCCTCGTAGGTCTCGATCTGGACAATACGCCCGGCCGCCCCGCGAATTCGGATCTGTTCAATAATCTCCTGCAGCTTCGGGTCACGCGGAATCAGGTGCAATTCCCAAGCGGACTCCTCACCCCAAAGGTTGGCCCGATAATGGCTCTCCAAAGTGGGCAGATCGCCGGCCAGCGTTGCGCGAACACTATCGACGATGCGCTCGATGACGGGACTCGCGTCCAGCGAATAACGTCGTACTCGTCTTTCATCGGATGGCTTACGGATGGTCACGAGGTCACCATCGATCAGCGTCGTCTCTTCGAACGGCTCGGTAATCGTTTTTTCCAACCAATCCGGGGCGCGATAGCGAATCGTACCCGCCAGTTCAAGCTCGTCGGTCAAAAACATCGATTGCTTGGTTTCGACAAATGGCGAATCGATGACGCGAATTTTGGCCAGCGCTTGCATTACCTGCTCAATAGTAAACTCACTAGCGTTTGCGGGAACAGACGCGGCACCGAGTAGCCATGCCAACCATACTATCCTGCTAGTTTTGATAATCATTATCTATCCGTCACACCCACCGGGCGACTCCCGACGGTTGTTAAATCGGTGGGAATAACTGAATTGCGGTCCGCAACACTTAACCTCAGACGCGCCGGCGTTACGCACGCCAATACTCAGCCACGCGGCTGGAATTCCTGCAAACTGATGCTGCGCCCGGCGCAGTCAGTAAATCTCACAAAAACGTCTATTGATCCATTTTCGGTGCGATTTGAGCGTCCGCAACCGACGTAATCACCATCTGGTGCTCGAAGTAAACCGTATAGCCGTCATACTCCCAGCGCGTAATGGGGGGCTCACCGACAGCCGGCTGTTCGAGCTGCGGGCTTCCATAGGCGCCGCGCACTTTGTCCATCGTCATCGGATTTGTTGGCATAGACATCATTTCCGCCATGCCGTCTGAGTCGCCGCTAGCATCCTGACCAAGGGCCGGACCGGAAGCCGCGACGGCGACCGCGATGATTGAGGCTAAACTAAGAATGGTACGCATTGCTATCTCCTTCGATTTTCCGAGTCCCACGTGGGAATCAATCATTTTCCCCACCAATAATAGCGGTATTTCCCAAATTTCGCATGGCGCGGGCCGCCGTCATGCCATCGCGGGCGGCCGAACGGGCCGTTAATCGGAGTGGCTGCGCATGTACAACGCATAGATTGCCGCGCTGAACAACATTACGGCGCCGGCTTGGTGTAACGCACCGAGCCACACCGGAACTCGCAGCAGCAGCGTTGCGATGCCCAAATTCAACTGAATAAAAAGTGCACCGACGAGAATATGGGCCGCCGCGCGTGTACGACGGTCGTCGTCACAGCACAAGATTCTCAGCCAGAAACCGACGATAGACAATGCCGCCAACAATGCCAGTGCTCGATGCACAAACTGTATCGCGGCCACGTTTTCAAAAAAATTACGCCAAACCGGCGTCAGCGACAAAATTCCGGCCGGCCACCATTCACCGTTCATCATCGGGAATGTGTTGTACACAAAGCCGGCGTGGGTTCCAGCAACGAATCCACCGCTCGCCACGGTACACAACACAACGACAGCAATCCAGCGCACCGTAATCCAACCAGGCCTGGCGCCAGCAACGCGCACCGCTTTAGCGGTCACCAGATCAATCGCCAACCACAGCAAAAAACCGTAAATAACCATTGCCAATAGCAAGTGTGCCGTCAACCGATACTGACTCACATGAGGATCGGACACCAACCCGCTTTGCACCATGTACCAACCCAATCCGCCCTGCAACGCCCCCAAAAGAAACGCTGTCCACAATTTCAATATGAGTGGTCGCGGCAAAACACGCGCGAATAGAAACCCAATAAAGGGAATTAAAAATACCAAACCGATAAGCCGGCCCAGCATTCGGTGTGCGTACTCGAACCAGTAGATCCGCTTGAATGCAGCGAGATCCATGCCGTAATTGTTTGCCAGATATTCGGGAAACTGTTGGTAATCGACAAACGCTTGACGCCAGGCGGCTTCGCTCATCGGAGGCAACACTCCTGATACTGGGCGCCAATCCACGATGGACAATCCCGACTCAGTAAGACGGGTAACACCACCCAATACAATCATCGCGAAAATTAGCGCACAGCAACCAAACAGCCAGACTGCCGGCCAGCGCGAACCGATAAGTGAAGACGCGGATGGGGACACAGATTCCAAATGCACGCGACTAGTGAGCAATTCGCACCGCGCGACTCCGAACCCTCGCGGCACAGTACTACTAACCGGAATAACGCCGGAATACCAACGTCGAATTGGTGCCGCCGAAACCGAAGCTGTTTGACATGACCACGTCAAGGCTAATTCGGTCACGCAGCTCACGCACAATCGGAAACCCACCCGCGGCGGAATCGAGATTATCGATATTGGCAGAAGCCGAAATAAATCCAGCCTCCATCATCAACAAAGAATAAATCGCTTCGTTTACACCAGCTGCCCCCAACGCGTGGCCCGTCACTGATTTGGTTGAGCTTATCAACGGCAATTGCTCACCGAATACTGTGCCGATGGCTTCGAGTTCACGCAGATCACCAATTGGCGTGCTGGTACCGTGAGCGTTAATGTATTGCACCGGCTCGTTGAGACCTGCCATCGCTTGACGCATACACCGAACCGCACCCTCACCGGACGGTTGCACCATATCGTAGCCGTCGGACGTCGCGCCGTACCCGACCAGTTCGGCATATATCTT
>Ga0224512_10003858_pt1 | contig 12991 bp, 12 predicted proteins | sample SF_May12_sed_USG_4_FD_169103 | JGI IMG/M metagenome (GOLD analysis project Ga0224512, IMG submission 169103) | Sediment microbial communities from San Francisco Bay, California, United States - SF_May12_sed_USGS_13 | ecosystem: Environmental > Aquatic > Marine > Sediment | place: USA... | reverse complement strand
ATGAATCGCCCAGATGTCGGCCGGGTTGATTTCGATGGCCTTCTGGCCGACCGCATCGGCGTCCATGTAATCGCCGCATTCCTCCAGCCCGAAGGCATACATGCCCAGCACGAAGCCGTGCCCCGGGGTTTCCTCGTTCCAGGCATAGAGCACGCGAGCCACCGAGTCGCGGACGTTCAGCGAATCGCCCAGGTAGAAATACAGATGGTTCGAAAGCTTCAGCGCCAGCACATCGAGCGGGTGGTCCAGAAGGATGCGCTCCCAGCATTCCAGCGCGGTTTGCCAGTCGCCCGCGTGCCAGGCGGACAGCGCCGCGATATGATCCCGCTCCCGCCGGCTCGCACCCCGTTCCTCCGCCGACCGCTCGGCCGCCGCGAGCGCGTCGGCGATGCGCCCGTCCAGGGCGCGGTCCACGAACAGCTTCAGGAAATAGCCCCTGGCGCAGTGCGCCATGGCGAAATCGGGATCCGCGGACAGGGCCCGGTCCAGGTGGTCGCCGGTGTCCCTGCGAAAACCGAGATAGGACGCGATCGCCTCGTCGAATTGGCGCACGGCCTCGGCACCGGACGCCGTAAATGGGACGCCGCGCAGATCGGCATGGCTGGCTATCGTCCGCTCCGACAAACGTTTGTTATCCGCATTGCGCCCGCTGCCGCATCATGTGATCCGCCAGAACGCACGCCATCATCGCTTCACCGACGGGGACCGCCCGGATCCCCACACATGGATCGTGCCGCCCTTTCGTTAAAATATCGCTATCTTTGCCGTCCAAAGTGACCGTTTTGCGGGGAATCAGTATCGAGCTGGTCGGTTTGACCGCGAACCGCACGACAATGTCCTGCCCGGTGCTGATGCCGCCAAGGATACCGCCGGCATTGTTGGACAGGAACCGGACCGAGCCGTCGGCGTTCATACGCATCTCGTCGGCGTTCTCCTCGCCGCGCAGTTCGGCGGCAAGCAGCCCGGCGCCGATTTCGACGCTCTTGGCCGCGTTGATGCCCATCATGGCGCTGGCAAGATCGGCGTCCAGCTTGTCATAGACCGGGGCGCCGAGACCCGCCGGCACGCCCTCGGCGACGACCTCCACCACGGCGCCAATCGACGAGCCCTCCTTGCGCAGCGCGTCGAGATAGCCCTCCCAGCTCTGCGCCGCCGTGCGGTCGGGACACCAGAACGGGTTGTCCTCGATGGCGTCCCAGTCCCACGCCTCACGGTCGATCCGGTGCGGGCCCATCTGCACCAGAGCGCCGCGGATCCGCACCGAATCGCTGAGGATCTTGCGGGCGATCGCGCCTGCCGCAACCCGCATCGCGGTTTCCCGCGCCGACGACCGCCCACCGCCGCGATAGTCGCGAATGCCGTATTTCTTCCAATAGGTATAGTCCGCATGGCCCGGGCGGAACTTGTCCTTGATGTCACCATAGTCCTTCGAGCGGGTGTCGACGTTCTCGATCAACAGGCCGATCGGCGCCCCGGTGGTCAGGCCCTCGAACACGCCCGAGAGAATGCGCACCGTGTCGGGCTCCTTGCGCTGCGTCGTGAACCGCGACTGGCCGGGGCGGCGACGGTCAAGCCAGTACTGGATGTCGGATTCCTCAAGCCGGATTCTTGGCGGTACGCCTTCGACCACGCAGCCGATCGCAGGCCCGTGGCTTTCACCGAACGTCGTGAATCGAAACAGGTGGCCGAAGCCGTTTCCGCTCATCAATTCTTGCCGTTGAGGCTCGCCAGCAGCTGCGACACCTCATCGGCCGCATCCACCGACACCATGCCTACCGTATGATAACCGCAATCGACGTGATGCACCTCGCCGGTCACGCCGCCGCTGAGGTCGCCCAGCAGATAGAGCCCGGCCTGGCCGACCTCGTCGATGGTAACGTTGCGCCGCAGCGGCGAATTCAGCTCGTTCCATTTCAGGATATAGCGGAAATCGCCGATTCCCGAAGCCGCGAGCGTCTTGATCGGCCCTGCGGAGATCGCGTTGACGCGGATGTTCTGGCTGCCGAGGTCGACCGCCAGATACCGCACGCTCGCCTCCAGCGCCGCCTTGGCCACGCCCATCACGTTGTAATGGGGCATCACGCGCTCTGCGCCATAATAGGTCAGCGTCAGGAGGCTGCCGCCATCGGGCATGATCTCCATCGCCCGCCGGCAGACCGAGGTGAACGAAAAGCACGAAATGTCCAAGGTGCGCAGGAAATTGTCCCTGCTGGTGTGGACGTATTTCCCCTTGAGTTCATCCTTGTCCGAATACGCGATTGCATGGACCAGGAAGTCGATGCTGCCCCACGCCGTCTTGAGCGCCTCGAATGTGGCGTCCACACTGGCCTCGTCGGTCACGTCGCAGGGCAGGACGAGATTCGATTCCAGCGATCCGGCCAGGGGCCTGACCCGCTTTTCCAGCGCCTCACCCTGATAGGTAAAGGCCAGTTCCGCGCCGTGCGCCGCGACGGCTCGTGCGATGCCCCATGCGATCGAACGATCGTTCGCGACACCCATGATCAAGCCGCGCTTGCCGGCCATAAGCGGTTGCGGGTCGGTCATTGACTCCTCATCCGGGGGAAAATGTTGCGGTTGCGCGCCATCCTACACACAAACATCGCACGGTCAAAGCCGCGCATCATGCATTTCATCGCGCCTGCAACCGGTTTATGATCGCGGCGCATGGAACACGACGACACCCAGATCAAGCAACGATCCGCGATCCTGTCGCGCGGCGCATCGGGCCTGGCGTTCCTGCGCTACGTGCTGAGCCGGTTCGCCGACGACCGCTGCGCACAGAGCAGCGCCGCGCTGACCTATACGGCCCTGCTCGCGCTGGTGCCGCTGCTGGCGCTCAGTTTCGCAATCTTCGCCGCGTTCGACGCGTTCGAAGGAGTACGGGACCAGGTGCAGAGTTTCATCTTCGAGAATTTCGTGCCGCAGGTCGGCTCCGTCGTACAGGGACACCTGGAGGATTTCGCCGGCAAGACCGGGCGGCTCACCTCCGTCGGCGTGATCTTCCTGGTGATCACGTCGGTCCTGCTGCTGGCCACGATTAGCGGCACGCTGAACGGCATCTGGCGCACCCGGCAGACCCGCAATCTGCTGATGCGAATTCCGGTCTACTGGCTGGTCCTGACCCTGACGCCACTGCTGATCGGCGCCGGGCTGGTGCTGTCGGGCTATCTGTTCACGCTGGCCCGCGCGGCCGGGGTCGAGGAATACACGGGGCCGCTGGCCCGGCTGGCCGGGCTGGTTCCGCCCGTTGTCCAGATCGCCGGTTTGACGCTGCTGTATATCTTCGTCCCGAACTATCCGGTGCGGGCCGGCGACGCGCTGGTCGGCGGCGTCACCGCGGGAATTATCCTGGAAATCCTGAAGAAAGGCTTCGCGTTCTACGTCATTACTTTCCCGACCTATCAGACGATCTATGGTGCGCTGGCCACATTCCCAATCTTCCTGATCTGGATGTATCTGGTGTGGAACGTGGTGCTTTACGGCGCGGAAATCGCCGCCGCGTTGCCGGAATGGCGGGCCGGCGCCAGCCGCCGGGCGCCGGGTGTGCGTCCGCCCGCCTCAATCCTGCTCGCCGCCGCCGCGGTCCTGGCGCTGTTGCTGGCGGCAAACCGGCGCGGTGGAGGTTTGTCGCTGCGGCACCTGTCGCGGAAGACCGGCCAGCCGGCCGAGTTGCTGGACCGGGCCACCGAATTGCTGCGGCACCACCGCTACATTGCACGGTCCGACCGGGGCGCCTGGCTTCTTTCGCGCGACCTGGAGACGGTGTCACTCGCCGACCTGCACCGGGACCTTGGACTTTCGGTCTCGTCAACGGCGGCGGAGGCCGCACGGCATGTCTGGGGCAAGGAGCTGTCCGGGACGCTCGAGGCCATGGAGGCAGAAGGGCAAAAAACGATGGATATCCCGCTGAAGACCCTGCTGGCGGTTGCCCGGGATGCCGGCGAGGATCTCGCGCGCCCCGACGGGGACGACGATGACGCCGACGAGGCCGACGACGCCCGGTCGGGCAATTACAAGAACCGCCTGCTCGTGTGGCTCGGCCTCGCCTGGCTGGCCGGGCGGTAAGCCAGGGGCCGTCTTGCGTCAGGCCTCGGACCCGCGACGAGCGGCGACACGCCCGCGTGCGGCTGCGTTTAACCCTTCAGGTCGCGATACAGCGGCGCATCCTTCCACAGCCGCTCAAACTCCTGCTGCGACTTCCATACCTTGGCGAACCAGGGGTTGGACCCGGCCTGCTTTTCGGCCCAGGCTCTCGCCGCCGCCTTCGCTGCGGCCTGAAAGGCGTCGTCGAGCACGATGATCTCGTTTCCGGCCTGGCGGTAGTGATCGAGGGCCTTGGCATCCTCCTGGCCGAATCGGGTCCAGCTTTCGAGCGACATCAGCTTCGCCGCGATCGCGATCATTTGCCTGTCGCGTTCGGAGAGCGCATTCCACGCCTCCATGTTGAACTGCAACTCGAACGGGGCGACTGGCTGGTGCACGCCCGGCACGATCACGAATTTGGTGACCTGGCTGACCCCCAGCCCGGAATCCTCCCACAGGGTGCCCCATTCCGCCGCGTCGATTTCGCCCGTGTCGAGCGCGTCCTTGACTTCGGCATGAGTCATCGAGACGGTTTCGGCGCCGAGGCCCTTCGCGATCTCGAGCCAGGCACCCGCGGTGCGCACTTTGAGCCCCTTGAAATCGGCGAGGCTCCGAACCGGCTTGCGGGAATGCAGGAAGACCTCAGACGTGCGGATAAGTCCGGGCATCGATACGACCCCGAACTTCTCGGTGCGGAACGCGCGCCACAGATCCAGGCCGCCGCCTTCGTAAAGCCAATGGATTGTCCGTTCCGGGTCCATGCTGCCGGCGAAACCGCCGAACAACACTGCGGTTTTGTCCTGGCTCCAGTCCAGACCCATCCAGGTGTGCCCGGCCTCGGCCTTGCCCTCGCGCACGGTCTTGGTCACCTCGAACGCCGGCCCCAGTTTGCCGGCGGGAAAGATTTCGATCTCGACGCGCCCGTCGGTCAGGAGTTTGACCTTTTCGGCGAAGGCGATGGAGCCGACCTCCATGAGCGGGCCGCCGCCCCAACTGGTGGCCATCCTCAACTTGTGCACACTCTGGGCCGCCGCATCCGCCGATGCCGCAAGGCCGAACGCCATCAGAACAACGGCGAAGCCGGCCTTGATCGCCGGATTCGCAAGATTTGTCTCGCCCATGATCAAGCCTCCCGTGATTCGTTTGTGATGAACACAGGCAGCACGCGGCAACAGGCTTCGGCGTAAGGCCGTGCCAACCTGGGCCAGCGCTTGTTTTTTCGAGTTCTTCGGACGGCAGGCCGGCGCGGTTCTCTTGCCATCGCGCCTTGCACGTTCCACCGCATCGCATGATATGCAGCGCGTGGTGAAGGTTCCTTGATTTGAATCAATCGGGCCACGTCGCCCGCGGGCCTGCGCCGACCAACCCCCGCAAGGGGCTGGCCTAGTCCAGCTTTAGCTTCTTGCGCGGGTTGTAATCGGGCGCGGGCTTCCAGTCGCGCAGGAACACGGCAAGCTTGTCGTCGACATTCTCCGGCAGCGTGACGCGCAGCTTCACGTACTGGTCGCCGCGGCGTCCGCCCTTGGATGCCATGACGCCGCGCCCCTTCAGACGCAGCACCGTGCCGCTGTTCGAGCCGGGCGGTACGGTCGCCGAGACCATGCCGTCGATGGTCGGCACCTTGACCTTGGCGCCGAGCACCGCTTCGGGGAGCGTGACCGGCAGGTCGAGATGGACATCCAGGCCCTCGCGGCGCATGTAGGGGTGTGGCTCCACCTGGATTTCGACGAAGGCGTCACCGGCCACGCCGCCCTCAGGGCCCGGCATGCCCTGACCCTTCAGGCGCAGCCGCTGGCCATCCTCGGCGCCCGGCGGCACGTTGACGTCCAGCGTCTTGCCGGAAAAGAGCGAGACCCGGTGCGACCCGCCGCGCATCGCGTCGAGAAACGGGATCGTCACGGTAAAGGTGAGATCCTGGCCCTTCGGGCTTGCCTGGTGACGGGCCCCGGCGCGGCGGCCGCGCCCGAACAGGTCCGAGAACAGATCATCGATATCGATCCCGCCGGCCCCGAAATCGAAGCCGCCCGCGGAACCCTGACGGTACTGATGCCGGAAGGGGTCTTGATGACGTGGTGATCCGTCAGCACCGATTTCGCCGGCGTCGAACTGGCGGCGGCGTTCCTTGTCGGACAACAGGTCGTAGGCGGCCGAGATTTCCTTGAACCGCTGCTCGACCGTCTTGTTGCCCGGATTGACGTCAGGGTGCAGCTTCTTGGCCAGCGCCCGGTACGCCTTCTTGATTTCGTCCTGGCTGGCTGTCCGCGCTACGCCCAGGACCTCATAGGGATCGCTCATCGCCCTCCGCCAAGCCGCAATGTCATGGTTAGCCGTCCAATCTTACGGGATGATCGTTAATGAACCGCCTACTGTACGATCTTCCAGGCGCCATCCGGCTGCTGGCAGGCGACGCCATAGGCGCGCTCCTGGCGGCCGCCAATGGTGACCGTCTGCTGGAATTCGCGGCAATATTCGTTGGCGCTCGATCTGCCTTCGCGGACCGGCGTCACCGTTCCGTAATGGCCATTATCCGGATTTTCCCAGTTGATCGTCCTGTTGATCGGCGCCGTCTGGGCCTGCTGGTAGGCCCTCTGCGCGGCCTCCTGATCGGCGCGGTCCAACGACCGGCCGATCTCGCCGCCCAGCAAAGCTCCCAGCAATGTGCCGACCGCCACGCCGACGAGTCGCCCCTCGCCGCCGCCGACCTGCCCGCCGATGACGGCACCAGCGCCAGCACCGACCAGGGTTCCTGCCGATTCCTTGGGCCCCACATCCGTGCAGGCGGACAACATTGCAGCCGTCAGGACGACGGCGGTGATTTTTCTGCTCAGCATCACGTGTCCTTTCACTCCATTGTCACCCGCCATGGATGACCGCCGGACCCGCAATCGTGCCCCGATAAAATGCGCTTCACGGCCATGTCCAAAGAATAAACCGGTATGGCGGATAAGGGCGATTGATTTGCCTCAACTGCCATGTGCTATATGAGGTTGCGATGATGGGAAAACAAGAAACAGATCCATTGCCGCGCTTTCGGTCGTGGTTCGAGGAAGCGCAGGCATCGGAGCCCAACGATCCCAGTGCGATGACGCTGGCGACGGCGGATTCGCGGGGCCGCCCGTCGGCGCGCATGGTGCTGCTGAAGGGCGTCGACGACGGCGGGTTCGTCTTCTACACCAATCTTGAAAGCCGCAAGGCACGGGAACTGGCCGAGAATGCCCAGGCCGCCCTGCTGTTCCACTGGAAATCGCTGCGCCGCCAGGTGCGAATCGAGGGTCCGGTCACCAATGTGAGCGACGCCGAGGCGGACGAGTATTTCGCGACCCGTCCGCGCGGCAGCCGCATCGGCGCCTGGGCCAGCGACCAGTCCCGTCCGATGGAGGGCATGCTCGTGCTGGAAAAGCGGGTCGCCGAATTCACCGCCAAATTCGGACTGGGCGAGATTCCCCGGCCGCCGCACTGGTCGGGCTTCCGGATCACACCGGACCGCATCGAGTTCTGGAAGGAGGGCCGGTTCCGGCTGCATGAGCGCATCGTCCACATCCGTCGCGGCGACTCGTGGGCGACCGAACGGCTGTTTCCATGACATCCAACGCGCAGCAAATTCCGGGTTTACAGCCGGACCTGGCGGCGAACGGCCGCCTCATGCAGCTTGCGACCTATGCCTCGGTTTCGGTGGCCGTGACGCTGATCGCGCTGAAGACCGGCGCCTGGATCATGACCGAATCGATCGCCATGTTGTCGACCCTGGTGGACTCACTGCTCGATGCACTGGCGTCGATCGTGAACCTCATCGCGGTGCGCCACGCCCTGACGCCAGCGGACCGCGAGCACCGGTTCGGCCACGGCAAGGCCGAGGCGCTTGCGGCAATGGCGCAGTCGGCCTTCATCGCCGGGTCGGCGGTGCTGTTGCTGTTCCAGGCTGGCGAACGCCTTATCAATCCGCGGCCGCTGGCCAGTCCGGAGGCCGGCATCGCGGTGATGCTGGTGTCGATCGTGCTGACGTTCATCCTCGTGCTGTTCCAGATCTGGGTGATACGGCGCACGCGGTCGGTGGCTGTGGCGGCGGATTCTTTGCATTACAAAGGCGATATTCTGGTCAATTTCGCGGTGATCGCGGCGCTCATACTCGGAAGCTGGTTCGGCTGGCTGTATGCCGATCCGATTTTCGGCACGGTCATCGCGGTATACATCCTGTACAGCGCGTGGCTTATCGTGCGCGAGGCGATGGATATGTTGATGGACCGCGAGATGCCGGAGGGAGACCGCGACACGATCCGCGAGATCGCCATGGCCCATCCCGAGGTCGCCAGCGTGCACGACCTGCGCACCCGCCGCTCGGGACCGACCAGTTTCATCCAGCTCCATCTCGTCATGAGCGCGGAATTGACCTTGCTCAAGGCGCATGACATCTCCGATGCGGTAGAAATGGAAATACGCGATGCGTTCCCGGAGGCCGAGGTGATGATTCACCAGGATCCCACGGGAATCATCGAGAGGCACGCGTTTTACAGACCCTGACAACGGCAGCGCACCCAGGGGGACGCGCCATGAAACCGGGGCAAATAGCGCAGGACCAGGGCGCCGTCGTCGCCTTCCTGGAAGACCCGGTGACCCATTTGGGAGCGGCGCCGGAGCGGATCGATACCCATGCCGCCATGGTGTTCCTGGCCGGCGATCTCGCGTACAAGCTGAAACGCGCCGTCTGGTTTCCCTTTCTGGATTTTTCGACGCTTGACCGCCGCCGGGCCGCCTGCGAGGCGGAGGTGAGCCTCAATCGCCGCACGGCGCCCGAAATCTACCTTGGTTGCCGGCCGGTGACGCGGCAGGCGAACGGGACACTGGCACTGGACGGCGATGGCGAACCGATCGAGTGGATCGTCGTCATGCGCCGGTTCAACCAGGATCTGCTGTTCGATCGCATGGCCGAACGCGGCGATCTCACGGCTTCGCACATGACCGAGCTGGCGGATGAGATCGCGGCTTTTCATACCGCGGCCCAACACCGACCCGACCGCGGCGGGAGCGAGGCCCTGCGCTGGATCATCGACGACGATATCGAAGAGCTTGCGGCCATGCCGGAGGCCTTCGGAGCAACCGGCGTGGAGGCGCTGCGCCATCTCTCCGACGAGGCGCTGCGGCAGTGCGCGACGCTACTGGATGCGCGGCGCGCTGCGGGGTTCGTACGACATTGTCATGGCGACCTGCACCTGCGGAATATATTGCTGTGGGACGGCCGTCCGACGCTGTTCGACTGCCTGGAATTCGACGAGACTCTGGCGTGCACGGACGTCCTGTACGACCTCGCATTCCTCTTGATGGACCTGGAGCACCGCGGCCGGAGGGATTTCGCCAATCTCACCTTCAACCGCTACCTTCAGCGCACTGGCGATCGCGGCGGCCTGCCTGCCGTGTCGCTGTTCCTGTCCTGCCGCGCTGCGATCCGCGCCAAGGTGGAGGCCAGCGGCGCCGCCTACCAGCATGACGAGACGAAGGCCGAGACCATGCGGGCAGCGGCGCGCGAGTATCTGAAGCTGGCCACCGGCTTTCTTACGCCGCACGCGCCCCGCCTGATCGCGATCGGCGGCGAGTCGGGCTGCGGCAAATCCACCGTCGCCAGCCTGGCGGCCCCGCATCTGGGGGAGGCGCCCGGTGCGCTGATCATCCGCAGCGACGTGACCCGGAAGCACCTGTTCGGCTGCCGGCTGGAGGAACCGCTGCCGCCGCAGGCATACGGCCGGGGCGCGACGGAACGGACATACGGTGAGATTCTCGACGCAGCGAAGGACGGACTTGCGGCGGGGATGACCGTCGTCGCGGATGCCGTATACGCCGATCCGGCGGAGCGCGCGGCGCTGGAGCATCTGGCACGGGATGCCAAGGTGCCGTTTCATGGAATCTGGCTGGATGTGCCGCTGAACGCCCGGATCGAGCGGGTCGCCGCCCGACGGGACGACGCCTCGGACGCGACCGCGGAATTCCTGCGTAAACACCCCCGGCGCGAAAAAGGCGTGATGCGCTGGTCGCGAATCGATGCATCCGGCACCGCCGGATCGGTCGTCGCAGCGGTCCTGGATTCGCTGGAAGCGACTGTGGCGCCCGCTTGATGCAAGTCATTGCCCACGCAGCGGTACTATCATTTATAGTCATTCACGGGCGGCGACGGAATCGCCGCGGCGAATAAGGGACAGAGGCTATGGGATTCAAAGTCATACTCACACCGCTCTACGGCGTACCGTCGGACGAGTCGGCCCTGGCTGCGGCGGTCGCGGTTGCCAGGAAATTCGCGGCGCATGTCGACGTGATGCATGTGCGTGCCGACCCGCGCACGATGATCCCGTATATCGGCGAGGGCATGTCCGGCGCGCTGATCGAGGAAATGATCACCAGCGCGGAGCAGCAGGCCGACGAACGCTCCAGAAGGGTGCGCGCGGCGTTCGACGACTGGCGCGCCAAGACCGGCCTGCCGCTTGCCGAGGCGGCGGGCGAAGGCCCGAGTTGCAACTGGGTCGAGACCGTCGGACGTCCGGACGCAAGTGTCGCGAGGCGCGGGCGCGTAGCGGACCTCGTCGTCGTATCGCGCCCGGAGGCCGAGGCCGCCGTGACCACGGTCGCCGAAACGCTCGAAGCCGCCCTGCTGGAAAGCGGCACCCCGCTGCTGGTCGCCGCGGCCCGCCCGGCGGATAAGATCGGCAGCCATGTTGCGATCGCCTGGAACGGGGGCCTCGAGTCGGCGCGCGCCGTCGCCGCTGCCCTGCCGTTTCTGGCCGGGGCCGAGGCCATAACGATCATCACGGTCGGGTCCCCGGCACCGCCGGAGGCCGACGCGCCGGCGCTCGAAGCGTACCTCGCGCGCCACGGCGTCAAGGTGCAGACCCGGAATGTCGAGGTGGAGGGCGGCAAGTCGGTGGGGCAAACCCTGCTGGCAACGGCAACGAAGGCCGGCGCGGACATGATGGTCATGGGCGCGTACACCCACAGCCGCCTGCGTGAGCTGGTGTTCGGCGGCGTGACCCGCGAGGTGCTGGCTGCGGCGGATATGCCGGTGATCATGGCGCATTGAGCGCGCCACGCTTTAGGCTACACTCAAGACCATGAGCGACAGCAAAAAAACGGTCGTATTGACCGGCGCCAGCCGGGGCATCGGTCATGCCACGGTCAAGCGCTTTTCGGGCGAGAACTGGCAAATCATCACCTGCAGCCGCGAAGAGGCGCCCGAGGCCTGCAAGCGCGACCCCAACTGGACGCATCATATTCCGACCGATCTTGCCGATCCGGCGTCGGTTGACGGTTTCCTGAAGGAGGCCAACAAGGTGCTGGGCGATGCGCCACTGCACGCGCTCGTCAATAACGCGGCGATTTCCCCGAAAACGCCGATCAAGGAGCGGCTCGGCTGCCTGAACGGGCCGATCGACGGCTGGCGCAAAGTGTTCGATTTGAATCTTTTCGCGCCGCTGATGCTGAGCCGGGGTTTCGCGACAGCGTTGAGCCGCGGGGCCAAGGACGGCGGCGCGGCCATCGTCAATATCACCTCGATCGCCGGCCATTTCATCCATCCCTTCGCGGGATCGGCCTATTCGACGTCCAAGGCCGCGCTGTCGGCGCTGACACGGGAGATGGCGGTGGAATTCGCGCAACTGGGCGTCCGCGTCAACGCGGTGGCGCCGGGCGAGATCGAGACAGAGATGATCGGCGATGAGTACGAGCCGCTGATCAACCGCATCCCGATGCACCGCATGGGCACCGCGGCCGAGGTCGCGGGTTGCGTCTACCAGCTGGTCAATTCGGATTTCGGCTATGTGACCGGAACGGAGATCTTCGTCACCGGCGGGCAGCACGTTTACTGAGCCGCCGAATAGGCCTCAGACGCGCCCGTCCAGTGCGGTGAACCAGTTGTGGCGTTCCGTCGCCTCGGCGATCTCGTGGTCCAGCCATTCGGCAAGGAAGCCGTTGCCGTAGCTCTGGCGCAGGTCCTTCAGACGGGCGAGTTCGCTCTCGCATGCCTCGGCAAGGATTTCCGCCTGTTCGTGGCGGTCACCTTCGGGCAGCAGCGGAAGAAACCGCATTTTCAGTGCGATCACGAGGCGGCTGAGATCGTTCGCCAGTCCACGGACGTTCGAGGTCATCAGGGTGTGGAACGCGGCACGGCCGTCTTCGGTGAGGTGCAGCGCGGACTCGTCCGCCAGGCTATCGATGGCAGCGGTTCCGTCCTTGGCCGCGATCAGTCCTTCAAGCCGGAGAAGCTCGAGCGACGTGCCGAGCAGGTCGAGCGAAGGCCCGACGATACGCGCCACGAAGAAGCGGATCTCCCGCGCAAGGTCACCGTAGCTCTTTTCCCCCTCGACCAGGCTCCCCAGCGCGGCAAGCCGCACCGCTTCGGCCGGAATCAGCGTGTTGTCACGATACATGGTCCACGTCCCGTCGGCATAACCCGTGTTTCAATATTACACCGATATATGGGCAGCGGGTTAAGATTTTCCAATCAATTTTAGCGGATCAGCCGGGGCTCAGGCCGCGCAGGCGCTCGTTGCGGCGGCGCAGCAGTTCCAGCACCGTCATCAGGCAGATCGAGAAGACGATCAGCAGCGTCGCGACGGCCAGGATGGTGGGGCTGATCTGTTCGCGAATTCCTGCCCACATCTGACGCGGGATGGTGCGCTGCTCGAAGCCCGACAGGAACAACACCACCACAACCTCGTCGAACGACGTGATGAACGCGAACAGCGCGCCCGAGATCACGCCCGGAAGGATCAGCGGCATCTGCACCTTGAAGAAGGTGCGGGCCGGGTCGGCGCCCAGGCTCTGTGCCGCTCGGGTCAGGCTATGGTCGAAGCCGACCAGCGTCGCAGTCACGGTGATCACCACGAACGGCGTGCCCAGCGCGGTGTGAGCCAGAATGAGCCCAAGATAG